>Ga0105046_10010117_pt1 | contig 14700 bp, 9 predicted proteins | sample MAT03_FD_78385 | JGI IMG/M metagenome (GOLD analysis project Ga0105046, IMG submission 78385) | Freshwater microbial communities from Lake Fryxell liftoff mats and glacier meltwater in Antarctica - MAT-03 (megahit assembly) | ecosystem: Environmental > Aquatic > Freshwater > Ice > Liftoff... | reverse complement strand
TCGATAGCCGCGTGGCACGGCGATCGTGGTGATCCCAGGAGAAGGGATCGCCATCATCAAAGTTGTTGAGACTGAAGACGGAGATGTCGCCGGGGGCGGCGCCGGTCGCGTCAATATCATCCGCGAGACCGTTGTTTAAGCGAGAATAATTAAAGAAGTCGGCAAACAGCCCACGAAACGCCGAGAACTGAGCCACGCCGCGAGCGACAATCGGCGGAGCAGTCGGCGCAAACTGCACAGTTGTAAAGTCGCCACCCAGGTAAAGAGGATCCTGGAGGTTGCCGGTGCGCAGGTTCTGCGCAACGCTCGGCTCCTGCTCGTCGCCACCCACCACGGTTGAGAGCGCGCGGACCACCGCGTTCGTGCCTATGCCAAAGATATTAACAAGCCCCGCAGCGGTTTCGGCCACATCGCCAATGAAGCCGTAGGCGGCGATGTTCCCGGCTGCCAAGCCACTGATTGATGTAAAGTTGCCACCGATCACCAGCACCGGATCAATGGTATTATTATTAATATCGGCGGGATCCCAAAGTTGCAAGTCGTGAATGGTGCCCGGCGAAGTCTGAAGGCCGTTCGCACCACCTGTGGTGCCGGTGCTGCCGTTAAAGAGGGTCTCCCAAATTAACTTGGGATCGTAAGGGGCTAGTGCGGGATCAGATTCAGCGAGGATCGGGTTTACCCGTCCATACTTAACAATATTCCCCGCATTCCCAACCAGAGTGCCAGCGGTGCTGAATCGGCCTGCGATGACCAACACCTGAGCAGCTTCCTTAAGCCCGACGGAACCCTCGGTCGGTCCGTCGGGGTCGGGATCATCGATGACCTGAAGGGCATTCACTGTGCCAACTACCGCCGAGGGCTGCAGCGGACGGCTGGGCGAACCGAAGTTGAGCGGGACGAGTCGCCCTCCGTCGTAAGTCGTCACACCACCCGTAAAGGCTCCCCCGATGATAAGCGAGAGCGGCGCGTCGTAAGGATCCGCAACCGCGGCGAGTAGTGGTGGGCCAAGTGCGAACTCGCGCCCCGCCCCAGGATCCGGAATGTCCCATGTAGTGAGCGCACGCACGCCAGCGTTCAGAGTGTTGCCGATAGCAGAAGCGGAGCCCAGTTCGAAGTTGAAAGTGACGAGGAACCTGGCCGCGAAATTCGGGACATATATCCCGGCGTTCGAGCCGCCCAAAACATTTGTAAAGTCGCCACCCATTGCGAGCACCTCTCCGCTTGGGTCGGGGATCGTGGGAGCCGGGCCGCTGCCGTCGGGATCGAAGGACTCGGGATCGAAGGTGGCGAACGCGCGGACCGCGCCGTTCGTGCTTCCCACCAAGTTGGCAAAGCCCCACACGCCGGTCTGCTGATTCTGGGCCCAGCCGATAACATTATGAAAGAAAACTGGGCCGTTGGGAGTCGGCAGGATTAATGTGAAGTCGCCGCCGATCATCAGCACGCGGTCAGTGGTGCCGTTTGCGGGTGTAAACGTGGGGTCGGGGTCGAACTCGAACGTGGTGTAAACCACGGGGCCCGCGAAGGTCGAAGTGGGGTTCAGGTTATCGTTGAAGCCATAAGTTACGTTGAACACGGGGTCAAAGAACTGTGGGCCGGTGAACCAATAGTCGGAGGCATCCCAAGAAGTAAAGCTACGTGAGCCAACGGGATGCGCGGTGTTGGGATCTGCGGTTGTAAATGATCCCCCGATGAAGAGCGAAGTGCCCGCGTCATCGTTGTCGCCCGGGTGATCATGCAGCATATCAACCTGCGGCACAAACTTGAAGAGATCAGTATCTCCCGAGCGGTAGATGCGACCGGTAGCGGTTGCATCAGCAACGTAGCCACGATCACGAAGTGGATTTCTATTACCGTCAAAGCTGAGACGCGGCGCGCTCCAAGAGAGCGACGTCGCGCGGTTAAACTGTTCGACCACCGCGTTGGTGAGGGGTTCACCTGCAAAGATGGAGTTGTTAGCGTGGTCGTCGTTGGGCGTGGCCGCCGTAGGGTCAAAGGTGTGGTTGGACTCAATATCGAGCGTGTACTGGACCGCGCTACTGACTTCGAACCCGTCTATGACTAGGAAGTAGCGCGTCCCGCCAATGAGCTGCACTTCTAACTGGGAGGAGGTGCCAATAAAGTTATCATTGAACGCTATCAGAGCACCGTTTTCATCCAAGAGCCGGATCGCGGGGTCATTAACAGGCGCAAGGCCCGTGGGCTGAACCGTGATGATCGTTGTGCCGCCACCCAGCGAAGTAAACTCGTACGAATCAGTCTGGAATGTTGGCCTTGGGACCGGATCGCTGGGATTCACCGAGGGATTGCCAAAGCCCAGGAATGCACCCGCCCCGCTGAAGATTCGGGTCACCGGATTTAGGGTTAAGTCGGTGGCCATCCCATCCAGCACGAGGAAAAAGGGACCAGTCGCGAGATTTACATTGGCGTTTGCGATTTCATCGCTGCGAACGCGGATGAAGTAAACTTCGTCCGGACTGGCCTTAATAGTAAGAAAGGCGTCGTTGATTCGGCCCGAGTCGCTGTCGCCAGCATTGGGAACTAGCACCCCCGCGGCGGTGTAGACTTCCAGACGAGTATCTAAACGCTGTGCGAGGTTCTGCAGCTGCGTCGATTGCGCGTTGATAGTAACAATACTGTCGTAAGGCTGGGTCGATGGGACCACGTATCGGTAGACAATGTCCTCTTGCCGCCGGCCGATTTCGCCAAGAATAGGAGTGATCGGAATAAACGGTGCACTCGGAACCGGGGAGCCAAACTCCCGTCCTACGCCCACTTCGGTCGGCTGCTCGCCACCGATGTCAAACGCCGTAGTGCGTGCATCGATACGTAGGTTGTAAGTACCTTGCGCAGTACCTTCGCTGGATACCACGACGTAATAAGTCGCGCCAGCTTGGGCCACAAACCCGGTCCAGCCGTCCTTAGCGAGCCCGCGTGACAAGGTACCATTATTAAAACCTTGCGCGACGATCGTCGTCTGATTCGCCGCATACACCGTTACGCGCGTATCCAGAACCGTCGAAATTTCATTTGAACTATCCGCCAAGATGGTTACGAAGTCGTCCGCAGGCGCAACGAAAGCATAGTAATCGTTGTTGGTTGTGTTCACCGCAGGATTAATAGCCCCGGCGGAGTTGCCTTGTCCGCTTGCGTTCAAGCCTACGACAATCGCCGTTGCGAAGCTGCCTTCAAACAACGTGCGTTGTTCGAGGGAATCCAATCCCGCGCTCGGGATAGTTCCCCCGTGTCCGGCGAACTCAACCCGCGCATGTGATAACCCGAGCGCACGCCCCACCATCCGGTTCAGCGAACTCGGAGATAAAGTGAGCGACGCCACCCGAGACACACCGCGCCCAAAGGCGAGCAATGCATGAAGGGGACGAATCGAGACAAGCCGCGTACGCAGAGAACGGAAGTTCCCTTGGTCCATATCGTGCTCCAAACAGCCGAAACAACTGACCCTGAACAAACTAACCTAATCCCGGTGGAATGAAACCGCCGCCAGAAAGTGCCGGTTCCCCTTCCATCGATCCAATTCATCCCCAGCCTGCCAATCAGCAGCCGCTCCCGCGGCTGCTGGCAGCAAGGCGGTAATCGCAAAGGTACGCCGCCAGTATCCGCACTTCCTCCAAAAGTCGCGATCTACCCACCCAAATTGCAATCGGTGGCCTGCCCGCCGCCCGTCTGAACACGACGAGCTATCGGGGCCCAGCGCTTGACCTTGTTGGTTCTGCGGGCAGCACCTCGGCTACTGCCCAGCTCCGCACCTATTGAAACCAAGTCTATTGATGGCATTCGACCGTTCGGGCAAAGTGTTCCGTTCGGGCGAACTGGGGCTTCAAAAAATCACAAATGTCACGCTGCCGCGCTCAGGTTTAAGGCAAAATCTACATGGCCCAACCATTCCTGACCAATCTTGGCATGCCCAGTAGGTAGCCCGCTCCGCGGCAGCTCTCCCAAAAACTTGCTTGGGCTGGAACCCGGAAGTGGCGGAGCGGGCCAAGCAAAGTGAGTGGCCAGCTCGGTAGCCCCCGCCAACTCACCCGCTATCGTTCCGCAGCACAGATCTTCTCTAGCAATTCGGCCCAGGTCTGGCACGCGGTTGACGCGTCATATTTGCCCAGGAGTGCCGCCCTCCCCCTTGCCCCCATTTCCGCAGCTTGAACCGGGTTACTTGCCAGATGCTCAATCGCGGCGACCAGGCCGGCGACATCACCCTCGCGCACCACAATGCCCGCATTGTTTTCCGAAAGGACGCGGGCGATTTCAGAATCTGGATGGCCTACGAATATCGCGGGGCGAGCTGCGGCCATGATCCCAAAGAGTTTGCTGGGGACAATCAAGCCCTCCATCCCCTCTCTTAACGAAATCAGATGCACATCGCCTACGCACAAACTCTGGGAGAGCTGGTCTCGGGGAACATAATCATAATAGGCGACCGATGTAAGTTGATTGGCGGCCGCGAACTTCTCGATTTCAGCGCGTCGCTTCCCACCACCCACAAAGACGAACCGGGTGCGCTGCCCTCTGAGCTTCAGCATCGCGGCCTTAATTGTTTCCGCATCGTGGCCCAGCCCGAAGTTTCCCGAATACATGACCGTAAAGGCGGAGCTAAGCCCCCACTTGGCTCGCAATGGGTTATCATCGCGGCTGAGTGGTTTCACTCCGGATTCGTCGGACCATACCGGGATGAAGTGGACTTTGTTTGCGGGCAGCCCTTTGGCCAATAGTCGGGAGCGCATGCACCGCCCCAGCGCGACCGTCGCGTCGCTTCTTCTTATGATCATTCGGTGTGCGGATTCCAGCAGACGAGTCAGCAATCCGTTCTGCTTCAGCATCCCGCTTGCCACAGGAACATCAGGATATAAGTCCATCGCCCAGTAGACCGCCCGCCCCCCCCGCACTGCGCACACGAGCACGGCGAGCAACGCGATGAACGGCGGCGTTGAGAATCCGATGATAACATCCGCTCGCGGCATCACCAGCAGCTTCACAGCGGCTAGAAGGTAAAAGAATCCAAAGTCAACGAGGCGTGCCACGATACCGCGCTTCCCGAAAATGGAAAAACCGACCCGGTACGCGCGAATGGGTTGTGGCTCTCCGCCCCCCGCAAGTTCGCCAGCGACGTGAATATCCTCCCGCTTCGCAAGCACGGCGCCTGATTTTCCGTAGATGGATCGCGATGCAACTGCGCTGACGCGGTGCCCGCGCCGCGCCAGATGGTCCGCCAAGTCTTTAGCCATCTGCGCTGTTGCCACCACATCGGGGTGGAACGCTTGATTTAACATTACGATGTGCAGCGCACGCTTCGTCGGCCCCAGTGCGCTGGAGGCCCCGTGGCGTTCTGGCCTATTCATAGCGGGAGATGTTAAGGGGCCGGTATTGGTGTCAGGCTGATTGATTCGGCCAAGAGTAGCGACCGCGTTGGGGATCGCTGAGTGGGGATGGGCGAGCTATCTCCATCCCAAAGCCGCTGCTACCGCCTTGGCGAGCTTCAATCCCGCCTCGTCCCGCCACAGCCCATGATGGCCCGCACCGGTAATTTCCAAGAGAACCCCACGCCCGCCGGGTACCGCCCCCGCAATAGCGCGGCCGTGAGAAACCGGCGAAATCGCGTCCACTCCGCCGTGGATAACGATGAGCGGGCATGCCAAGCCCGCCGCGAGTACGACTCGGTCATATCCGTTCCAGGTGCGCTGGTAGATCAGCGAGATGATCGCCAGCGCCGCCTTCAAGGTTATGTTTGAAGGAAGTCCTGCGAGTTGCAACACGTTTCTCGCGGGCGTTAGCGCATCGGCGTATGGCGACTGCGCTACCACAGCGCGAATTGTTCTCTTCCCGCCTTGGCGTACCGCAGCGGCTGCGGCGGCGATGCTCACCCCCGCACCCAGCGACCAGCCGATGAGTACAACCGGGGGACCTTGGGGCAAACTTTCTATCAACGTAAGCAGATCGTCGGCCTCTCGCAGCCCCAAAGAGCACGAGCCCTCACTCTCGCCGTGTCCGGGAAGATCCCACGCGATCATGCTTGATATGTTACGTTGTAAATATCCCGTGGCCGCGAGCGCCTCAAGGCGAGAGAGCGAACCGATACGCGAATCACCCCAGCCGTGCGTGAATACCACCACATCACCTGCGGCGTTGCCGCCGAGCACCTCCCACGCGCACAACCGCTTGCCCCTCGAAGTAAACGTAAACTCTTGATAACCGGGAGCGCCGTTCAGCGCTGCCACCTCGGAAGGGTCGCCGCTGATGCCGCGTGCGAGCGCGGAGGCATATGTGCGGCGGGGAGGGTGGGTGAGTGAATAGGCAGTGTAAGCAATGAGCCCCAGCGCGTAGACGAGGAGCCCAGCGCCGAGCAGCGCCGCGAGCCCGATTATGTTGACGCTCAGCAGGGTCATGCAGGTTGTGGTGGCCGGACCTCAGCGGCTGCTCAGCGCATCGGCCTTTACCCTTCAAAGGGCTAGAAGCCTAGCAGGTTCCGGATGTCATTGTAAGTCACGATAAGGAACATGCACCCCAGGAACGCGAGCCCGGCCATCGTGGCGGCGGACTGCACCGCAATCGGCACCGGTTTGCCGCGGAGCATTTCAAAGAGGATGAACAGGAAGTGCCCTCCATCGACAATTGGCAAAGGAAGAAAGTTAACCACCGCCAGGTTGACCGAGATGAGCGCGAGAAAGAAGAGCAGCCAGATAAAACCTTTGCCAGCCACCAGCGTTCCCAGATGAGCGATGCCCACCGGACCCTTGAGGTGCTCGACCTTTACCGTGCCTTGGAAGAGGCGCAGGAAAGTGACATAAGTCGTTAGCATAACCCGGCGGGTTTCGGCTACGCCCATGGAGATAGCCTGAACAGGGGATGCGGCTTTCAGTACGATCTGCTCCGCCTCGAAAAGCCCCGCACTCGCGGGAGCATCCCAGCCCAGCGCGAGTAACGCCGTGCGATCAGCGGGCGAGATGGACCATAATGTTGTTTCGATCTCCGCATTCTTGTCGGGCAGCCCCATGGAGGGCCGCCGCCACTGAACGGTAAATACTGAGGCAGATTTGTCGTTTGCCACCTCAGCAGCCGGGTTGGCTGGGATCACCGCAGCACGCTTGAGCGCGGCCCGCATTTCAGCAAAGTTGCTCACCAGTTCGCCGTTGATCGAAACCACTTCGGCACCGGGAACGGTAAAGACTCCTGCCGCGGCCGGAGCCGTCTGCTCTTTAGTGAGCGGTTTGATCAGCACCCGGGGTGGAAGGGCGAGCAGAGTATTGATATCGGACGTATCCGCGACTGAAAAGCCGATTCGTCCGTCGGCCCCGACCGGAACGCTCGTTAGCTCCACTTCAACGTAACTTCCAAGCGACGGGTCGCGACGCAAAAGTGTAAGCTGCACGGTCGAAGACTTGTTCGCCCTTACTTCCGCCATGCCTTCGGGAATGCTTGGATACTCGACTGAGTTAATCCGCGCGAAGATATCGCCTTCACGCAGGCCGAGCTTGTAGGCACGGTCGCTAAGAGGGGTGTTTGCGACACGCATGACGCCCGTGAGCCCCATCAAGTGCTCCACCATGGCGACGGCACCCGCAGGCCTGGGAACAAAGCCTGTCTGCAGGCGCGGCTTGGGTGTAAATACTTTTGTTATGCTCTGACCCGATGGAACATTACGAAACTCGGCACTCACCGGGCGGCCTTGGCCGCTACGCAACGCAACCGTGAGCGAGGTTCCGTCGGTAACGCTCTGTCCGTCGACGCTCACCAACTGCGCGCCAGGCTCCACGCCCCCGAGGCCTTCAGCTTCAAAGATCTTCCGGAGCTGCTCGTTCTCCGTCTCAGTCAGCCCCTTTGCCACCGTGCTACTGCGGTTAGGCTCGACACCCATTTCCAGCAAGCCGCTTACCGGGCTGAGGGTTGGCGAAACCAAATACGTCAGCAGCTTCATTTGCCCTGAGCCTCCCGCCCGCTCAACTTCCAACTGAAGTACCGAGCCGCGCTCCGCCATGGCCGTTGCGAGCACGAGATCGTTAAATGAGTTAGGAACTCGCCCCTCTACCTTTACAATGCGGTCGCCCGGCTGAAGCCCTATGTCGTCGGGCGTTGCGCCGTTTTCAGGGCCTCCGAGCAAGGTAGCGTTCGCGGCGGGCGAACCGATCGCCACAGCGCCGACAGTCGCCGGTTCCACCTTCATTCCCAGCGTGAACACGATTACGAACAGGGCAGCAGCCGTGATGATGTTCATGAAAACGCCCGCGGAAATTACAATGAGCCTTTTCCAAGGCTTACACTGCTGAAATCCATCAATAGACGTGCTGACCGCGTGAGGGTTGCCATCTTCCTGGCCCAGCATCTTAACATAACCGCCGAAGGGAAGGATGTTGAGGCGATATTCGGTCGAACTCACTCTTGAACGAAACGCCGCGACGCCGGAAAGTCCGGCCGCGTCGCCCGCTTCCCGGAGCAGTTTGTCAAACTCGGACGAGGTCGAGCCCAATCGCACGCCCAGTCCCTTGCGGAACGAAAGAATCGCCGGGCCCATCCCCACCGCAAACGCGAGCACGCGAATGCCCGCCCATTTCGCCGCAAAAAAGTGCCCCAACTCGTGAATCACGATGATGAGACCAAACCCGAGTACGACCAAAAGAAAATCGAATGCGGTGCCGAGCATAGGTGTCTCTGATTCTACGGTTGTTGTTGCCACACCGGCTTACTTTGGATGGGAAGATAGCCACAAAATAAGAAAAAGCCGCTTCCCACTGAAGGAAGCGGCCATTGCGCTAACAGCATGTTGGGGCGGCCATCCGCAGGTGGTTTACCCAGCCTGTGCGGGCAGCCCGCGACGGTGCAGCCACCTGGAGGCTTACTTAATATTTAACTGAGCAGCCGTAGGGCTTGGTTTCAGCCTTGGCAACGCTCTGGCCAGCGAGGACTGAAGTGAGAGCGCTGGCAACGTAGTTGGTGTTGCCCTTGACATCAACGCTATCGTTATCGTCGATAGCTCCGGCGTACGCCAGGATGCCCTTCTTGTCGATCACGTAGCAGTGCGGCGTAGTGCGAGCGCCGTACGCCTTGCCGACCTTGCCCGATTCATCCAAAACGATGGGATATTCCACCTTCCAATCGCTCTTGGCCTTCTTGTTAACTTCTACGCCAGCGCCCGGCTTGCCGGCCGCGCTGCTGTTTATTGCAAGAAACACAACGTCCTTGCCCTTAAACTGGGTATGAAGATCCTTGAACGTCGTGTGGGTCTTGTGGTGCTTCACAACGAACGGGCAGGTGGGGTTGAACCACTCAAGAACTACGACCTTACCGCTGTAGTCACTCAACTTCACCGCTTTGCCATCGGTATCGGTAAGCTCAAAGGCCGGGGCGAGTTCCCCCACTTTGGCAACCGCCGCGGCTTTACCGTGGTCTTTATCGTGTTTGTGATCTGAGTGATCCTTGCCATCTTTATGATCGTGCATGTCTTTTTCGCCGCCGCTGGGCTGAGCGGGAGCCTTGTCCGGTGCCTTTGCCTGCGCCAGCGCCGGAGTTGCACAAACTAAAGAAAGACCGACGAAACCAACCGCGATTGATGCCAACAAAGATGATGCCTTCATTCGTAATTTCTCCACAATTATTAAACTTCCACACGGCTGGACTCGTCCCAACCTTGGCGTAGACGACAATCGCTTACGCCCAAGCGACCTTCGCTGCATCACACAGCGCAGGCCAAAATCATCCCATTGGAATACTTGACGACCGATTAGCTGCTCGCCATCCTTTACGGCACTTCTCAGTAATTCAACTAGCCGCTTCGAACGCCGCTCCTACCTTAGATGCCCATTGGCGCGAAAGGTTCGTTTTCGTATCAACACATGCCAAACGGCAGGAACCTCCTCCCCCCACTCCCACTGATCCCCTTGGGTCGCCCCTCTGAACTGTGACGACTCTATTTGCCATCAAGTGGGAGAGCGACTTCAAACCACGAAACGCTGCCTAGCTCTGATCCATTCCTCGTTTTGCTTTGATCCGCAGCCTTCAGATTTTTGGGAACTGATCGGGTCACCTGAACCACCCCCAAAGAGACTCGATTTCCGGATCCGCTTGGAACGCGAACAGCTTTGTCGGCATCTGGGTTTAGCTGAACACTGAGTGACGGCTTTGACGAGCCCCCCGGAACTGCCAACCACTCACCTTGGGCCAGGATGTCAGTCGGCTCAATACCCGTTCCAGGAAAAAATCGCATTGCCGTGATGACTTCACCCGGTTGGGTCGCCGCTGGGGGCGCGATTCTTAAAACCCCGTCAACGAAGGCGGCGACAACCGGTGACTGGTCGTTCAATGGTTCAATCCGGCGCGTTTTTGCTTCTGTGATGGCAGCTTCCGCCGCGGGGTTTAACTTGGTGGTAGGGCCAAGCTCGAAGCGGGTGCTTGCCTCTGCCTTACCCGGCAAGCAGACATCTTTGCAAACCAGGTAGTTTGCGACCACCACAACCTCGACCGTACCGCTCGCGACCTCGGTTCCAACCACTTTAAGCGGGACGAGAAACGTCGCGGAGGACTCGTAAATGTGGTCCACGATGCCGCCCTCCGCTGTATGACGGGAGGGAGCGGGCCAAATGACCTCGCCTACTTCAACTCGACTGGCGAGCGGGCCTGAAAGCTGGATGCGAAACTGCAGCGGGGAACCCGAGTCGCTGTAGCCTCGCCAATAAGTATACCACCCGGCATCAAGCGACACCTTCATTGCCAGCGTGAGGGAGCAGCCTGCGACCGCTTCAATGTGGTCTGCGACAACAGCCAGCTTGAGATGCGCTTCGGAAGGAACCTTGAGTTCTGAGTTAGCCACGGTGTATTCCGACCCGACCTGAGGACCCGCGGCAACCGCAGAAGCCCAAACCGCAGATGCGGCAACCACAGCTCGCAATCCCGAAGCCCATAGTGTAGAAGGTGCCAAGTTTTCTCCGGTGCGACAATCTAGTTCCATCGGACCATGCTCCGGCAGGCGGCGAAAACACTTTGACTGCCATTCAAACCGCGGAAGGACCACCTATTTCAACGCGATAGATGCACAATATGCGCGTCGTCGCTCCCGCGTAACTATGCTCAGTACTGATGCTACGCCTGATTCATATTGTGTGTTCGGTCCGTTTGGGTCGCCCATCAACGCTGCGTGGAGGGCTCAAGCCCATGGTTAACGCCTGCATTGTGGCATTTCTTGTTAACGGGGGTGGATGCGAGAAGAATATCACGGACAAAGACATATCGATCACCTCCTACGTTGAGGTTCAACGGTTACTAGATGAGTCCTCGGCGAAGCAACTGCCCGACTTAGTACTGCTGATGGACCCGCGGACTCCCACGGAGTATTTTCGCGCACACCTTCCCGGGGCGAAGAATGTGCAACTAGACGAGATTCAATCAAACCTACGCGAATCGCGGCAGGGGCGGATCGCTCAATATAATAAGTTTGAAAACATCGTCGTCTACGGCAATGACCCGGCTTCGACAGTCGCTCGCGCTATGGTGAAGCGGCTCCTCGCCAACGATTACGGCTCGGTCTACTGGTTCCAAGGCGGCCTACGCGAGTGGATCGCGGCGGGTGGAAAGCTAGAAGGCAGTTCGGCTAACGCCGCCGCAGTCTCCAAATAGAAACCGCGCACCTAACTGGCTGATGAGCGGTAAGCGGCATGGGCTTATGTTGTCCGCGTGCAATCTGCTTTTCCAGGGATTCACTAGCCGAACTTGCCGGTAATATATTGCTCGGTCTCGGCCAGCGTGGGCGTCTGGAAGATGTGAGCGGTAGGAGCAAACTCTACGAGCCTACCCAGATACATGAACGCGGTGTAGTCGCTCACGCGCGAAGCCTGGCCCATGTTGTGGGTTACAATTAACACGGTGTAGCGCTGTGCGATATCTTGAATTAACTCTTCGATCTTGAGTGTTGCGATGGGGTCGAGCGCCGAGCAGGGCTCGTCCATAAGGAGTACCTCGGGCTCGACGGCGATCGCCCTCGCGATGCACAGCCGCTGCTGCTGTCCGCCCGAAAGGCTAAGGCCTGACTGGCCAAGACGGTCTTTTACTTCGTCCCATAATGCCGCCCCGCGCAGGCTCCTCTCGCAGACTTCGTTCAGCACTTTGCGCCGTCTCTCGCCGTGGATGCGTAGACCGTAGACCACGTTCTCGAAGATCGACATCGGGAACGGGTTGCTCTTTTGAAAGACCATCCCCACACGTCTGCGCAAATCAATTATGTCAATTTGCGGAGCGTATATGTCAGACCCACTCACGATCACCTCGCCGCTCGTGCGGACACCTTCGACAAGATCGTTAAGCCGATTGACGCTCCGCAGCAGGGTGCTCTTGCCGCACCCCGAAGGCCCGATGAGGGCCGTGACTTTACCTTTGGGCACCGCCAACGAGACTGAATGCACCGCCTGCTTTACACCATAATACAAGGAAAACTTCTTGATCTCTACAACCGAATCGAGCTGGGCCAGCGACGGATGGACCGCCGGGGCGTGGGGCTGATTGCTCTGGATAGCTTGCAAAACAGGATATCTAGCGGGCGTCCGCTCTGCCATGTTCTGGCTCATGCCATTCTCCCAGCCAGCGACCTGGACGTGACAAATCTGATGAGTAAGTTAAGCACAAAGAGAAGCATGACCAGCACCAATATTCCCGCCCACGCGAGTTTCTTCTGCTCAAGATATGGGCCCGTGACATACGTGTATATCTGCACCGTGAGTGAGGGAAACGGCTCGTTTGGATTGAGCATGAGGAATCGGCTTCCCAGCGCGGTAAACAAAAGTGGAGCGGTCTCTCCGGCGATTCTGGCAATAGCGAGCATCACTCCGGTAACCAAACTTCCCGTGGCCGACGGAAGAATCACTCGTAACACGGTCTGCGCTTTGGTGGCGCCGAGCGCGAGTGAGGCTGCCCGGTAACTATCGGGAACGAGTTTGAGCATTTCCTCAGTAGTTCGGGCAACGATTGGGACCATGATAAACGCGAGCGCAAACGCGCCCGCCCACCCGTTATAGCTGCCCAGAGGCCGGACCAATAGCTCGTATCCCAAAATCCCTACCACGATGCTCGGGACACCCGCGAGCACGTCGGCAGTAAACCTTACGGGAGCTAACAACCACTTGTCCTGCGTGTATTCACTTAAGTAAACGCCTGCCGCGACCCCCACGGGCACTCCCACTAACGTCGCCAAGCCCACCAGTACTACCGTGCCCACCAACGCGTGCGCCATGCCGCCCGGGTCTGCGGCGTCGGGCTTGGGTACTTCCGTGAAGAACGCCCAGGTGACCGAGCCGAATCCAATCTTAAGCAGGTATCCCAGCACCCACGCCAGAACGCACACGATCAAAAGTGAGCACGCGACGCAGCTGGCGAGCATTACTTTGCTCAACAACCGGCGATATTGATCGTACATGCCGAAACTCATGGGTTTGCCCGAATCTAGTGCGCCCCTGCGGTCCGCGATTGGTTACCCACAACAAAGTATCTCGCAACGATGTTCAACACTAGCGACATGAGTAGAAGTACGAGCGCGACTTCCATCATCGCGGCGCGATGCATGGTGCTGCTGGCGTCCGCGAATCCGTTGGCGAGTAAGCTTGCCATCGTCTGCGATGGCGCGAATGGCGACACGCTGATTTTATTTACGTTGCCGATCACCATCGTGACCGCCATCGTTTCCCCCGCCGCTCGCGCAAGACCGAGCATCACCGCGCCAAACAGACCGCTGCGGCTGTAACGCAGCATCCCCCAAGAGCTTTGCCACCATGTCGCCCCCATCGCCACCGTGCCCTCAACCTGCACGCGCGGAACCGCTCGGAGCACATCGCGGCTGATCGCGGTAATAATCGGAATAATCATCACGGCGAGAATTAGGCTCCCACATAACATGTCTTTCCCAGTTAATGGAATCTCTCTCACCAGCGTCTCGCCACCAGTCTTGATCTCCTCAAAAAACATCCAACGCAAGAACCCGATACCCCCCAGCGCGGACCTCAGCGCGGGCTCGACGTGAGTCTGGAGGAGCGGAGCGAGCACAAACAAGCCCCAGATTCCGTATGCGAGGCTGGGTATCGCGGCGAGAAACTCAATGAGAAAACTCAATGGTGCAGCGATCCGCCACCGCGGAGCCACCCTCACGAGAAACAACGCCGCTCCGAGGCTAAGCGGCACTGCGAAGATCAACGCAAGTGAAGCGCTCACGGCGGTCCCGAAGATCATGGGTGCCGCAGAAAACTCGGGCGGGATTATTTCCAAAACCGCCTCGCCGTCTTCCATCACGACGGCACCGGTTGCATCTCGTTGCTCTCGCTCAATCTCGTTGGGTCGCCACTGGGTTCCCACCAAAAAGCCCAGGCCATACATTTTGATGCTCGGCAGCGCCGCCAATGTCAGCACGATCACTAGTGATGCCATCATCAACAAGATCACGGCCGCGCTGGAACGGACACCCCAGAGCAAGGCGGTGTCGCCCAGACGTAACCACCGACGCCGCGAAGTCGTGGGGCCTTGCTTCGGTCTGGTGTTGGTCGCTTGCCTTAGCATGGATCAGTTATACTAGCGGTAGCTATTGCGCTTGGGCCATGAACGCGACCGCGATATGCGCCTCTGGAGCCCGTAAGGCTCCGCAAAACGAGGGAGCCTTCTTTGTGTTTAGCGTAAGCTTGGTGCTAGATCTACTTAATCGCGTCACCTTTAAACGTAACG
>Ga0105046_10010116_pt1 | contig 14701 bp, 3 predicted proteins | sample MAT03_FD_78385 | JGI IMG/M metagenome (GOLD analysis project Ga0105046, IMG submission 78385) | Freshwater microbial communities from Lake Fryxell liftoff mats and glacier meltwater in Antarctica - MAT-03 (megahit assembly) | ecosystem: Environmental > Aquatic > Freshwater > Ice > Liftoff... | reverse complement strand
TGGCGGTGATTACGGAGCAGATGCCGGATCCGAATCAGGCGGTGCTGGAGTCGCTGCTTGGTGAATCAGACCCCGGGGTGGAGTTTGTGTGGGCGAAGGGCGCGGCGAAGTCGATCGGGATGGGGAAGTGGGCACCGCGGTCGGGGGTGGCGCTTGATTTGTCGGGGTCGGCGAAGCGGCGGGAGATTGCCGACGGGATTCGCGACCGGATTGAGCAGGACCAGCGGTATTTGATAACGACCAAGGGCGCGGACGTGTCGAACCGGTTTGAGTATCGGGTGACGAGCACGGGCGCGAGGGAAGGAACGAAGCCGGGCAAGGACAAGCCCGGCGCGGCGGTCAAGCCGGACGAGAAAGCGGGGGTGGCCAAGTGAAACACGCCAAGAAGTTAAGGATGATCGGGCTGGGGTTGTCGGTCTTTGGGGTGGCGGCGGTGGGGGCGTTTTGGTGGTTTGGCTATGCGGCGCCCAAGGCGAAACTTGAGAAGGGGAGTGCGCTGTGGCAGGAGTCGGTGCAGCGGTTTGACGCGGACTCGGCGGGGATGGCGGAGGTGATGAAGCGGCTGAGGGCGTTTGCGGATTCGACGCTGGGCTCGACGGAGGAATCGGTGAGCGCGGATGTTCGGACGGCGCTCAATGAGATGGCGGCGGCGGTGGGGCTGAAGCAGACGACGGTGGCGACGCTGTCGCCGAGCAACTCGAAGAACCCGGCGGCGGCGGCGGCGACGGAGTTCAAGGAGTCGGGGCTGAGGTCGATGCGCGAGGCGGTTGATTTTCGGGCGATGCCGGCGAACATGACGGGCAAGGGGAGCTTTGAGCAGTGTGTGGCGATGATCGGCACGGTGAGCGCGCAGGACTGGGCTCACCGGGTGAACAGCATCATGCTGAGGCCGCAGAACAAGGAGCGGACGCAGTTTGAAGTGGCGATCGGGCTGACGACGCTGTTTGCGGCGGATTTGCCGCCGAGCAAGGTGCGGACGAAGTTGTGGCAGCCAGCGCAGGCGGCCGAGGTGGCGGCGTGGGGGCCGATTGTGGCGAAGAACATTTTCAGAGACCCGCCGGATGCGGCGGCACCGACGGCGGTGGTAGTGGCAGCGGCGGCAGCGCCTGCGGCGGTGGCGGGGCCGACGCTGGCCGACTGGCGCGTGGCGGCGGTGGTGCGCGGGAAAGACGGTGCGGAGCTGTGGCTGACGAACAGCAAGACGGGTGAGAAGCGGAAGCTGAAGGTGGGAGAAAGTGTTCTTGAGGCCCGGTTCCTGGGCGGGGCGGCGGGAGTGGCGCGGCTGGGAGTTGGTGACGGGGTCTTCGAGGTTTCACTTAACGAGAGAGTGGACCAAAGACGCGCGGTGCCGCTTCAGTCGCGATAGGATGGAGAAGCTGAGAATGGTGTGGGTGCGTGAGTGTCGCGAGCAACCGGCGAGCGACGAACGCATATGCACTAACCATTCACGGCTGTCGTGAATCGGCCGGAGGCCGGGGCTCGAAAAAGCCCAAGCGATCCTGCCACGGAGGTTGGCTAATGTCCAAGCAAATTCGAAGCCGCCAGTTCGTTCTACCCGCCATGCTTGTGATGCTTGCTGGGCAGGCGCAATCGCTTCGAGCGCAGGAGGCGGTGGCCCCTTCTGCGCCGATCAATGCAGCGGCGACGGCTCCGGGTGCTCAGCCGCCGGCGACGCCGGCAGCGGGGCCAGCTCCAGCGGTTCCAGCGGCGGCCGCCGCGGCAACGGCAACGGCGACGGCACCGGCAGCGGTGACGCCGCCGGTGGTGAAGGCGCAGACGATTTCGTTTGCGTTCAAGGACACGCCGTGGGATCAGGTTTTGGATTTTTTGGCGCGGCAGACGGGTCTGCCGGTGATTTCGGAGGCGACGGCGCCGGTTGCGCCGGTGACGTTTATTTCGGCGGGCGACTACACGATTGAGGAAGCGCTCGACGTGGTGAACAAGATGCTGTGGGTTCACGGCCTGCAGGTGCGGCGCGAGCCGACGGTGCTGATGCTGAGCAAGTTGGAGGATTCGAAGGCGCGCTCGCGGCAGTATGTGGGGCAGATTCCGGAGGCGGTGGTGAACTCCGAGGTGGTGACGTTGGTGCTGCCGTTGAACTTTGCGCTGGCTTCACAGTTGGCGGAGAAGCTCAACGCGGCGGGGATGATCGGCAAGGGCGGGGCCCTGGTGCCGCTGCCGCAGCAGAACTCGCTGGTGATCGTGGAAACGGCGGCGCAGGTGCGGCGGATTCGCGACATCGTCACCGGGCTGGACAACAAGCCGGCGGCGGACTCGCAAATCAAGCTTTTTGCGCTCGAGCATGCGGAGGCGGCGACGATCTTCACGACGCTGCGGGCGTTGGTGGCCGAGAAGCGGCAGACGATCATTATCGACAAGGATGGGCAGCAGCGGAAGGTGAACGACGAGGTGTTTGAAGGGCTGACCATTCAGCCCGACCCGCGGACGAACTCGCTGTTGGCGGTGGGGACGCCGGCGAAGCTCAAGACGGTGGAGGAACTTATTCGTTTGCTCGACAAGCCCGAGGGGGCGGGGAGCGGCGGTCGTGAGATGACGACGTTTGCGATGGGCTCGGTGTCGCCCGAAGAAGCGGCGGTGAAACTTCGCGAGCTGTTTGTGACGACGCCGGAGAAGCAGCGGCCGACGCTGCTGACGATGCCGGCGCAGGGGAAGCTGTTACTGATCGGGAGCGCGGCGCAGGCGGCGGTGGCGTCGGGGCTGCTGGCGGAGCTTGATCCTGGGTCATCGGCGATGGCGGCGGCGGGCGGGCAGCCGGTTCGGCCGGCGGCGGAGAGCCGCGCGGTGATTGTGGCGCTTTCGCACGTGCGGGGTGATGCGGCGCAGGCGGTGCTTGCGAAGTTGCTTTCGCCACGGCAGACGGCGGCGGTGCGGCTGGCGGCGATGCCGGACCAGAAGGGGCTGATTGTGAGCGGGCCGGCGGCGGACGTGGAGATGGTGAAGCAGCTTGTGGCCGGGCTGGACACGCCGGGACAGACCGAGCGGGAAGTGAAGATGCTGCGGGTGGGGAGTGGTGATCTCGACCAGATCGTGGCGAAGGCGAAGGCGCTGTATGAGGAAACGGGGCGGGCGCAGCGCGAGCCGGTGACGGCGACGATTGAGAAGGAATCGCGGACGGTGGCGCTGGTGGGCTCGAAGAGCGCGCTGGCGACGATGACGGAGCTTCTGACGAGCGTGCAGGCGGGGACGAGTATTGATCGCGAGACGGTGACGATCGTAATCAGGAACTTCAAGCCGAGCGATCTGACGGTTCGGATGCAGCGGCTGGTGCGGCCGATGCTTGAGCCGCGGGACGGATCGGATTATGTGGCGCCGACGATTGAGCCGGTGGATGAGCTCTCGATGCTGGTGGTGCGGGCGAGCACAGAGCAACTGAAGACGATCTCGGACCTGGTGACGAAGCTGGATACGCAGGCGTTTGGGGGTACGGGCATTGACGGCGTGGGCCCGGTGGAGCTGCGGAGCTTCCGGCTGCGGCAGGCTTCGCCGACGGCGGTGGCGACGGCGGTGCGGCAACTGATTGGCTCGGGCGGGGGTGGGATTCCGATGGCGCAGCAGGGCGCGGTGACGATGACGACCGACGAGGCGAGCAAGATGCTCATCGTGACGGGTCCGGTGGCGATCTTCGCGACCATTGAGAAGGTGCTGGGCGAGCTTGATATGCAGTCGCCGGGGAGCGTGGTGGTGAAAGCGGTGCGGGTGAACAACGCGCGGTGCGAGCGGATTGCGCCGCTGGTGCAGTCGCTGATGGAGCGGGACCCGAACTCGTTCCGCTCGGAGGGGGCGGTGGTTCCTGCGGCGGCGCCGACACCGGCGCGGGGCGGCGGCGCGCGGCCGGCGGGCGGGGCTCGCGCGGGCGCGGGTTCGGCTGGCGCTGCTGGGGCGGGCGGAGCCGGGGCGGGCGGAGCGGGAGATTCGGCCATGATTCGTGACCCGCTGAAGGTAGTGGCGGAGCCGCGGTCGAACTCGCTGATTTTGACTGGGCCGATTGAGCTCATCAGCGTGGCGGAGAAGGTGATTGCGGAGCTGGATGTGGACGTGACGGCGATGCCGGCGGCGGGCGGGGCGCGCACGCTGCGGGTGGTGACGTTGAACACGGCGGATGCGAACGATGCGGCGCAGGCCGTGACAGCGCTGTTTACGGACGACCCTTCGGGGACGCCGCCGACGGTGAAGGTTGACAAGAACAGCAACTCGCTGCTGGTGCGGGGCACGGAATCGCAACTGAAGGCGATTGATGATCTGGTGATGAAGCTCGATCAGGCGACGGCGAGCGCGAGCCGCGATATGCGGATCATTCAGGTGGACCGCTCGAAAGCGGATGCGGCGGTGATGGCGGAGACGCTGCGGCGACTGCTTCAGCAGCGGCAGGGCGTGAAGGTGGAGGTGATTTCGGCGGAGGATTTGATCAAGCGTGGTGAAGGGAAAGAGGGAGGGAAGAAGGACGAACCCAAGAAGGAAGAGAAGAAGACAGGGATGATCGGCGGGCGCGGCGTGGACCTTGCGCTGTGGACGATCGCGGCGAGCGTGATGGCGGTGGAGGCGGGTGAGCCGGAGGGAGTTGAGAAGGTCGCGGCGGCTGTGCCGGGTGCGGTGGCGGCGGTTGCGGCGGTTGCGGCGCAGCCACCGGCGGAGCCGAGCGGTGCGGAGACGGGGATCACGATTGCGGTGGATCCGGTGACGAACTCGCTGATTATCGTGGGCGCGCCGAAGATGACACAGCGGGCGTTTGACCTGGCGACGCAACTGCAGCAGCAGATGCCATCGGAGCCGTCGACGCTGCACATTGTGACGCTTTCAGAGACGAGTGATGCGCGGACGCTGGCGGTGGCGATCAATGGGCTGATCGTGCAGATGGGGCCGGCGAGCGCGACGAACCCGGGGGGGCTGACTGGCCGGGTGAGCGTGCAGGCCGATCCGGATGGGGATGCACTGATCATCTCGGCGAACGAGACAGACTTTCGGGTGGTTGGCGAACTGGTGGGGGCGATGGCGCGACCGAAGACGGCGACGGGCGTGACGGTGAAGGTGTATCCGCTGATAAACGCGCCGGCGTGGGCCGTGATGCAGGCGGGCCGCGACCTTTTTTCCGCAAGCCCGCAGGGACGGCAGGCGCAGAGGCTGCGCCAGATTGATGTGGCGATTGGGGAAGATGGCAAACGGGCGGTCATCGATCCATCGCTGATTCGTTTTACGACTGATCCGGCGGCGACGAGCGTGATTGTGTCGGCGCCGCCGGCGGCGATTCCGACGCTTGACCGGTTCATCGCGATGCTTGACCAGACGCCGGCATCGACCTCGGCGGGCCGGGTCAATGTGCGGATGATCCCGGTGAAGAACGCCAAGGCGAGCGATGTGGCGAAGCTGCTGCAGCAGAGCTTTGATGGGATGCGGCGGGGGCTGCCGCAGGGTGGTGTGGGGATACCGCAGGCGACGTTTTCGTTTGATGATCGGACCAACATGGTGATCGCGACGGCGGCCGATGCGCAGTTGAAGCAGGTGGACACGCTGCTGCCGGAGCTTGATCGCTCGGTGGCGACTGATGGGACCGAGGTAGCGATGATTCCGCTGGCGGTGGCGCGACCGAGCAGCGTGCAGCGGATTGTGGATGCGGTGCTCTCGGGGCGCGACCCGGGGCGGAAGGATCGGATCTCGATCTCGGCGGCGGATGATTCGTCGCTGTTTGTGGTGCGCGGCACGGCGGAGCAGATCGAGGAGGTCCGTAAGATTGTGGCGGAAGTTGACAAGAGCGAGACGGGCGGGCTGCCGGTGCGGACGGTGAAGCTTGAGCGGAGTGATGCCGTGGCGGTGGCGACGAGTCTGAAACAGTTTTTTGAGGATCGGGCACGGGTCAGCGCCAAGGGTGGTCAGCGTGGTTCGGGGGCAAAGGTGTCGATTGTGGGGGATCGCCGGTCGGGCACGATTGTGTATGCCGCGACGGCTGACGATGAAGAGCAGATCAAGACGCTGGTGGCGACGCTCGATGGACCGGCCACGACGCGGCAGTATGAGTTCAAGGTCATTCCGCTGGCCAAGGCCCGGTTGGCGGATGTGCGATCGATGATGGAATCGCTCCTCAATCAGTTGCGGTTTGACATGTTTTCGATGAATCGGCGGGGCGGCGGCGGGGGCGATCAGTCGCCGCAAGGGGCGATGGTGGTGGAGTTTGACGAGCGCGCCAACGCGGTGGTCTTCATGGGCGCACCGGATCAGTTCGAGAGCGTTGAGCGGATCGTGCATGCGCTCGATATCGCGGCGCCTCAGGGTGCCACGCTGGAAGTGCGCGCCGTGCGACTGGCCAAAGCCAGCCCAGCGGTGGTGGCGAGCGCGATCAACTCCGCGATGGATCCGATGCGCAAGCTCCAGGGCCGCTGGAGCGGCGGGCCCAGCGCGAGCGATGTCGTTCGGGTCGAGGTCGATGCCAAGAACCGCACGCTGGTGATGGTCGGCCGGCAGGAGCAGCTCGAGACGGCGGTGAAGTATGCCGAGCAGCTTGACGCGGCGGCGGGCGACAATCAGACGATCGAGACGATTGCGCTCAAGTTTGCGGCGGCAGACCGGGTGGCGACGAATCTGGACCGGTTTTTTCGCAATCGCGAGGGCGAGCGGGGCGGGGCGGGATCGCCGGTACAACTGATTGGCAGCAAGGACGGCAACGTGCTGGTGGTGTCGGGCGGGGCAAAGGACATTGAACTGGTGAGGACGCTGCTGGCGCAGATTGACCAGCCGGAAGAGGATTCGAGCCGGGTGCGGGAGCTGTTCAAGCTCACCAACGGCGATGCGTCGGAGATTGCGCAGGCGCTGCGCGAGCAGTTCCCGGCGACACTGGCATCGCGGGAGGGATTGGTGACGATCACGCCGCAGGCGAGCACCAATAGTGTGCTTGTGTCGGCCCCGAAAGAGCTGGCGGAACGGATCAAGGCGCTGATTGAAGAGATGGATTCGCCGCCGACGGGCGAATCGTCGGTGGTGACGGTGGTGCTCTCGACGGCGCGGGCGGATGATGTGGCGGCGTCCTTGACGCAAGCGCTGCCGAAGACGATCAAGGTGAAGATCACGCCGGTGCGGGCGAACAACTCGCTGTTGCTGACGGGCGGCAAGGAGGCGGTGGCGGTGGTGATGGTGGAGGTAAAGAAGCTGGACAGCGCGCCGGTGCGGGCTGCGGTCGAGTTCCGGCGGCTGAAGCTGGCGAACGCGTCATCGTCGGACATCGCGCCGATGCTGCGGCAGATTGCGGGCGGGATCGTGCTGGGGCCGAACGAGGCGCGGCCGGTGGTGAGCACGTCGGAGACTGACAACACGGTGATGATCACGGCATCGGCGGGGCGGATTGATGAGATTGCCAAGGTGATTGAGCAGATGGATGTGGCGACGAAGGAGAAGCGGCGGACGGAGTTTGTGACGCTCAAGAACGCCGATGCGGAGCAGATTGCGACGGCGCTCTCGGTGTTCTATGGGCCGACGGCGCCGCAGGCGGACTCGCCGGGGGCGCGGGCAGTGAGCGTGATTGCCAACCCGGCGGGCAAGTCACTCATCATCAGCGCCGAGGAGCAGGCGTGGCAGGGCATTCGCGGGCTGATTGAGAAGCTTGACAGTGATATCTATGACCCGTCGAGGCGGTATGAGGTGGTGGCGCTCAAGCATGCTGATGCGGTGCTGCTGGCCAAGAGCCTGACGGAGGCGTTCAACGGGCTGCTTACGCAGCAGCGGCAGGATGAGCGGCGGCGCCCGCAGTTCAACTTCCGATCGGACGATGCCATCGTGCTGCAGCGGCCGGGAGTGGACGCTCGCGAGGCGGTGACGATCGCGGCCGAGCCGTTGACGAACTCGCTGATTATCGCGGCGACGAAGGATCAGGCAGACCGCATCAAGGCTCTGGCGGCGCAGCTGGATGTGCCGGAATCGGCGAAGCTGCCCGAGGCGCACATCATCGCGCTGCGGATCGGGCCGGCGAGCCAGATTGCGCAGGCGCTGCGGCAGGCGTACACCGAGCAGAGCAAGCGGAACATCGATACGCCGGCGGGGCGAGCCGAGTCGGCCCGGGCGGTGGTGATCGTGGGTGAAGACAAGAGCAACACGCTCATCGTGCGGGCGGAGGAGCCGGCGCTGGCGCAGATTCGGGCTCTGGCCGAAACGCTGCAGCAGGAGGGGGACAGATCGCGGTCTCAGGTGCGGGTCATCACGCTCAAGAATGTGCCGGCCTCGCGGGTTGCGATGACGCTTCGGACGACGTTTGCGGGCGTTGCCAAGGAGGGGGGTGAGACGCTGGCGATAGAGGTTGACCGGGTGAGCAACATGCTGGTGATCGCGAGCAGCGAGAAGATTTTTACGCAGGTGAAGAAGGTGGTTGACGAGCTTGACGCGATTCCGAGTGTGAAGGGACGAGAGGGCGCGGACATTGTGCCGGGCCTGGGCCAGACGGTGCAAATCGTGGACCTTGAAAATAACGGCCCGGCTGAGATTCAGCGGATGATCGAGGCGATGGGCGTGACGAAGGCGCAGTTGGGCGATCGGCAGGGTGTGGTGGTGGAGCCGGTGACGGTGGTGGCGCTTTCAAGCCGGCGGGCTTTGGCGCTGGTGGGAGCGCCGGGTGACAACCTATCCGTGGCGGCGGTGATCAAGGCCCTGGATGCGGCTCCGGCGTTTGCCGAGCAGCACGTGGCGCTGGTGCGGCTGAAGAACGCGTCGGCGATCGCGGTGAGCACGGCGCTTGAGAACATGCTCAAACCCAGTCCGCAGGATGCGGACACATCGCCTGCCAAGGCGCTGGCGGAGCAGGTGAGACGGCTGAGCGTGCACAAGGGCGTGAATCCGGCGGCCGACAGCGTATCGCAGATCGCGCTCGATATCTCCAAGCCCGTGCGGGTCTATCCGGATGCTTCGACAAACACGGTGGTGATTGCGTCGACCAAAGAGAATGTGGCGGCGCTGCGCGAGATTGCGGCGATGATGGACACACTGCCGCTGGGGCCCAACATGGTGCTGCGGATGTTCCCGCTGGAGACGGCGGCGGCGCAGCGGGTGGCGACAACGATTCGCGACCTCTTCAAGCAGACGGAGGCGATTAGCATAATCAAGACACTCCCGAACGTGCGGACGGAGCCGGGCAACGCGAGCGGCAAGGCGCTGGCATCGGCGATTGCGATCACGGTGGATGACCGGACGAACACGCTCTTGGTGGCGGGGCCGGAGGAATCGGTGGCGATGGTTGAGGTGCTGGTGAAGCAGCTTGACGGATCGCGGACCTCGGGGTGGATTGAGCCGGTGGTGCTTCCGCTGAAGCATGCCGACCCGCGGAAGCTGGCGGCGACGCTGCGGTCGGTGTTTGTGGAGGGCGTGAAGGAATCGCCGGAGGCGGCGGCGCTGCAGCGGGCGATCGGGCGGATTTCGATTGCGATTTCGGGCAAGGACCCGCAGGACCCGGCCAACCGGGTGAACGCGGATTTGTTTGCGAGCTTGTCTTCGATCGTGATCGTGCCGGCCGAGCAGGTGAGCGCGATCATCGTGGTGGGCAGCACGAGCAACATCGCGGCGATGAAGGAACTGATCAAGATGCTGGATGTGCCGGCGGCGGCGGCGAGCAACACGGTGAGGCTGTATTCGCTGCAGTTTGCGGCGGCCGAGCGGATCGCCGGGCTGGTGCGGGATGTGTTTCGGCAGCAACTGGCGACGGGGGCGATCAAGCCCGAGGACGATGTGGTGGTAACGAGCGACATGCGGACGAACTCGCTGATCGTTTCGACATCGGGCAGGTCGTTTGCGGTGGTGGAGTCGCTCTTGGCCAAGCTCGACGGCGAGCAGGCGAGCCCGAGCGTGTCGCTGCATGTGGTGGCGGTGCCGCAGGGGAACGCGGCGATTCTGGCGCCGAAGATCGAGACGCTGATGCGGGAGCGGATCGATGCGCAGGCGCGGAGCGCGGGGATTTCGCAGCCGCGGGATGTGTTCAGTGTGACGGCCGAGCCGCAGACGTCGTCGCTGATTGTGGCGTGCAGCAAAGAGAATCTTGAGATTGTCAAGCAGCTCATCGACGTTTTGGCGAAGGGGGCGGAGGCGCTTGATGCGTCGCGCATGGCCGACGTGATTGTGGTGAAGTCGGCGAAGGTGGACACGATCGCGCTGGCGGTGACCGAGCTGTATGTGCAGAAAGAGAACCGGACGCGCGGGGTGGATGCGGTGCGGGTATCGCCGGATCAACGGCTCAATGCGCTCATCGTGAGCGGCACGGCGCGGGATATTGAAGCCATCAAGGCCCTGGTGACGCGGCTTGATGGGCAGCCGGTGACGGCGGTGACGGAGATCAAGCGCATCGAGCTCAAGAAGACCGATTCGGTGGAGGCCGTGCGGCTGATTCAGAGCGTGCTGGCGGGCCGAGCGCTCGCTGGCGGCGGGGCGCTGGGGCAGCGGCAGGCGCTGCTGCTGAAGTTCCTGCGTGATGCCAAGGGTGAGAACGGCGAGGCGCCGGTGGCGGGGCCCAACACGCAGGCGGAAATCAGCGGAACGGTGCAGGAGCAGGTGACGGTTACGGCCGAGCCGCGAACGAACTCGATTTATGTGGTAGCGCCGGCGCAGGTGATGGTGCTGATCGAGTCGATCGTGTCGGACCTGGATGGCGCGAGCGCGGGCGCTCGCGAGATCGAGGTATTTGAACTGGTGAACGCCGATGCGCGGCAGATGGCGACGGTGCTCAAGGAGTTGTTCTCACTCAAGCAGAACAACAACACGCTCACGCTTGTGCCGGGGCGGGTGGATCAACGAGATCCCAACGAACCACCGGTGGAGGGGGGACTTGTTGACGGCACATTCTTCCCGACGGTGGATGAGCGGCAGCAACTGGCGATCACGATCGATGTGCGGACGAACTCGCTTATCGTGTCGGCGACGCGCGAGTATCTGGCCCAGGTGAAGCAGGTGGTGGAGCGGCTGGATGCCAAGGAGATCAGCGAGCGCGAGCAGATCACAGTCAAGCTGCGCAACGCCAAGGCGCTGGACGTGGCGAAGACGCTCAAGGAGTATTTTCTTGAAGAGTCGAACCGGGTTCGGCAACTGCTGGGGCCGGACCGGGTGGGGTCGCTGGCGACGCAGTTTGAGCGCGAGGTGACGATCACGGGCGATGACAAGTCGGGGTCGCTCATTGTGAGTGTGTCGCCGAAGTATCGTGAAATTGTGTCGAACATCATCAAGGAACTGGATGCGACGCCGCCGCAGGTGCTCATTCAGGTGCTGCTGGCGGAGGTGTCGCTCGACCAATCCAACCAGTTCGGCATTGAGGGCCGGTTTGGGCCGCTGGGCGGCGAGGCGCTTCGCGGGACGTATCTTGGCGCGGGCAACCCCATCAACAACGCGCTGGGCGTGCCGAACTTCAGCGTGAGCACCAACGACTTCCAGTTGCTGGTGCGGGCGCTGGAGTCGCAGGGTCGGCTGGAGATTCTGTCGCGGCCGCAGATCACGGTTCGCAACAACGAGACGGGCAAGTTCCAGGTTGGTGAGAACATCGGTCTGCCCGATTCGATCCAGCAGTTTTCCAACGGCAACAACCAGACGGCGATCAGGCGGCAGGATGTAGGCATCATCCTTGATGTGACGCCTCAGGTGAACGACGATGGCTACATCCGGATGGATATCAAACCGCAGATCTCGGCCCTCACGGCGAGGACAACGCAGATCAACGAGACGCTTGAGTCACCGGTGATCACCAAGCGCGAGGTGCAGACCATTGTGACGGTGAAGGACGGCGAAACGGTGGTTATCGGCGGGCTGATTCAGGACACGGAAGAACTGCGCAAGACCCGGGTGCCGGGGCTGAGCGATATACCGCTTGTGGGGGAGATATTCAAGAGCAACAAGTACTCGAAGACGAAGACCGAGCTTTTGATCCTCGTGACGCCGCGGGTGGTGCGGAGCGGGCAGCCGGGTGCGCTTGAGTCGATGCGTGAGCATACCGAGCAGTCAGTGGACCGGATGTCTGACCCGGATCGGATTCGGCGTCTGGTTCCGCCGATGCCGGGCATGCCGCGGAGTGAGCCGGAATCGATGCCAGTGGTGATGCCGCCAGCGGCGACTCGGAAAGAAACGCCCCCCGCCCATTCCACGACCGCGCCGGCTTCCCCAGCAACAGTTGATCCCAAGTGAGATCCTTATGGTTGGTTTGATCTCGCGATCGAAGTTCGTACTTCCCATGAAGGACGTGTGGATGCTCGCGGCCTTGTTGCTGCTTGCGATTACGGTGCCGGGGTGCGTGACGGACGGTCCGCCGCCACGGCCTGAGCCACGGCCGATTCCGACGCAACCGGTGGGAATCATGCCGACGCTGATGGCGTTCAGTGTGGGCAGTGCGACGGACACGGACAACAACGGCTATCTGGACACGATTGAAGTCGTGAGTTTTTTGTATGGCGAGACGCACCCGATCTCATTGGTCACGGCGGGATCGTTTGAGTTTCGACTGAACGACAACAAAGGCGTGTTGTTGCGACGCTGGGTGTTTGATCAGGTGCAGAGTGAAAAGGCGATCATTCAACCGCTGCCTGGTCCGGCGTATGCGTTCCGGCTGTGTCTGCTGGATGCGGGCACGGACAAGCTGGAGTTCAGCGCGGCGGAGATGCGATGCATCTTCACGCCGGTAGTGACCAATCCTGCGCTGCCGCCGGGCTCGGTGACGAGTGGGCGTGGGCACACAGTGCAAGTGGGCCGGATTCGAAAATGAACGGGCACCGAGTGGGAAACGTCCGGCTTGTGTGAAACGATTAACGAATGATTGAGAAAGTGATGTTTGTGGTGGCAAACTTGCGGGTCGCGAGGCATGATTGTGCGGTATGATTTGTGGGTGTGTGGGTGTTTTCGGACCAATGGACGGGCTGCCTCGCAACCACCGGCGGGGAATGGCCGAATCTTTGAGTCCTCGACCAATTCTCGGTTTGCTTTGAGTTCTGGAGATGCTTGAGATGATTACTCGTCGCGCTATCGCTATCTCTTCGGTTCTTTGCTGCTGTGGCCTGGCGGCTGTGGCGGATGCGCAGTCGATTCGCGCGCAGCAGATTGGCGGCGGCTCGTTTAACTCGCCGCTGGGGGCGGCGGCGGCTCCGGCGGATACCGGGCGGCTGTTTGTGGTTGAGCAGCCGGGCACGGTTCGGATCGTGAACCTGGTGACGAATACGACGGTGGCGGCGCCGTTTATCAACCTGGGGACCACGGGGTTGAACCTAACGGCGGCATCGGGCGAGCGGGGGTTGCTGGGGTTCGCGTTTGACCCTGCGTATGCGACGAACGGCCGGTTCTATGTGAACTACACGGATCGGGTGACTGGGGCGACGGTCATTCGTCGGTATACGGCGAACACTCCGTTTGCGACGAGTGGCACCGCGAACACGGCGAGCGGCGTGACGCTGCTCACGTTCGCGCAGCCGTTTGACAATCACAACGGCGGGCAACTGGCGTTTGGGCCGGATGGGAAGCTGTATTGCGGGTCGGGCGACGGAGGCAGCGGAGATGACCCGAATGAGAATGCGCAGAACCTTACGACGCCGCTGGGCAAGATCCTGCGGTTTGACGTGAACAACGCGGCGGGGAACTTCGTGCCAGCGGACAACCCGTTTGCGGCGGGGCAGGGCGGGGCGAGCCCGTACATCTGGGCGTTTGGCATGCGCAATCCGTGGCGGCTTTCGTTTGATCGCCAGACGGGTGATCTGTGGATCGCGGATGTGGGGCAAGACAATCGCGAGGAGATTGATTTTCAGCCGGCGCTCACGGCGGCGAATCTGGCGACGGTGCGGAACCGCAACTATGGCTGGGACTGTCGCGAGGGGTTGATCGCGACGCCGACGGGCACGGGCGATCTTGGGTGCAATCCGAACGCAGCGGGGTTCACCAACCCGGTGTTTGATGCGCCGCACTCGAACGGAGTGTGCTCGATCAGCGGTGGGTATGTGTACCGGGGTGCGGCGATCCCGGAACTGCAGGGCGCGTATCTGTTTAGTGACTTCTGCGCGAGCTGGGTGCGTTCGTTCCGCTACGCGGGGACGGGGAACAATCTTTCGGATGCGAGAGATTTCACGAGCCAACTGACGACGACGGGCGCGGTGCTCAATGGTGTCGTGAGCTTTGCCGAGGACGCGGCGGGTGAGCTGTATGTGGTGAGCATTGGCGGCGGCGCGAACTCAGGTGCGCTTTACAAGATTCTGCCCAATCCTAATGGACCGAGCTGCGGCTGCCCGTGTACGACGGCGGGGATGCCGGTGCTGTTCAGCGACAACTTCAATACGAATCTGGGCTGGACAGTGGCGACGAGCGGCACGGACGGTGGCTTTGTGCGGGCGGCGCCGATCAACGGTGGGGTGTGGACCAATGATCCGATAGGCGATTCGGACGGTTCAGGTCAGTGCTTTGTGACGGCCAATCGCGATGACAACTCTGATGTGGACGGCGGGCCGACCTCAATCACTTCGCCGGCGTTTGACTGGAGCGGCAAGCAGATTTCGCTGTGCTATGACTATTTTCTGAACCTGACGGTGGTGGGCGGGTCGCCGGCGGATTCGATTTCTGTCGAGGTGAGCAGTAACGGGCTGGCGGGCCCGTGGCGGCAGGTGGCGGTGCACGCGACGAATGGCGGGTTTGTGTGGCGCGGAAACGTGGTGACGCAGTCGCAACTGACGGCGGCGGGCGTGACCAACACGACGAGCATGCGGGT
>Ga0105046_10010114_pt1 | contig 14702 bp, 7 predicted proteins | sample MAT03_FD_78385 | JGI IMG/M metagenome (GOLD analysis project Ga0105046, IMG submission 78385) | Freshwater microbial communities from Lake Fryxell liftoff mats and glacier meltwater in Antarctica - MAT-03 (megahit assembly) | ecosystem: Environmental > Aquatic > Freshwater > Ice > Liftoff... | reverse complement strand
GCGAATGGCTCGTCGTCGCCGACGGCAATGGCTTCGGTCGCAATGACAAGCCGGGGCGCGTCGCGGTGTATCGCTTTCGCGAATCCGACACCTCGCCACCCTGGCCGCCGGAGAGATGGACTCTGGAGGGAAAAGCGGAAGACCGGCTGCTGGCGGGATGCAACCGGGTTCGCACCCACGGAAGTCTGGCTATTGCCGCCTGTTCGATCTCACCCGCTGCCGGAAAGGCGGACCGGCGAGGCTCCACGCAACTCATCGATCTCACCCATCCCGCCGCCCCACGAATTTGCGGATCGATCCCGTTTCCTGACACACGCGGCGCGAATGGCCTGACCGTCTCTGGCCGCGTCGCATTCGTTTGCGGCGGACGGACCGTCCAGGCAATCGGGTTCGCCAATCGCGAGAAGCCGGAGGTGCTCGGCTCCATCGATCTGACGAAGGCGCTGCCAGGCGGCGAAGCCGACCTGCACGATGCGGACTATCGAGACGGCCATCTCTACGTCACAGCGCAAACATCCAACGCGCTGATCATCCTCAAGATCGAAGACCCGGCGATCCTCGACGCAGCGTCGCGACCTTGATCGATTCGCACAAAGTCCGCCATTCATGTGCCGTGTCGAAGGCGTCCCGCCATGAACACTAACCGAGTTCGCCTCATGCAACGCCTGCTCCTCCCGCAACACCCGACATCGCTCCGATTTGGTCAGCAGTTCCCTAAGGAAAAATGCCTTCGGGTTTCACTTCCTCATCACAGCCATTGCGGCGGGAGAACCATTTCATCCAAAGTAGAAGCCCCATTATGACTCGTCGGATTTCACGCATCAAAATTTTGTTCGGGACTGCGGCGCTGGTGTTTGCGGCATGCGTTGCCCGCGGTGCGGCGGGGTTCGACGATGCGGCCAGGCCGTTCATCGAGAAGAACTGCGTGAGCTGTCACGGGGAGAAGAAGGCGAAGGCGGGGTTTCGGATCGATTTGCTGGGCTCGAATCTCGCCGCGCCGAAGGTGGCTGAGCAGTGGAAGGAAGTCATCGATCGCATCAATGCGGGCGAAATGCCGCCGGAGGACAAGCCGCGCCCGGATGTGAGGCAGGCGGCGGAGTTTGTCGGGTGGGTGAACGGGCAGCTCCGCCAACTGGAACTGGTGGCGAAGAACGCCGGCGGTCGCATCCCAATGCGGCGGCTGAATCGCGATGAGTATGCGAACACAGTGCGCGATCTGTTGATGCTGGATGAGAAGATCGTGCGTCCGCTGGTCGAGGAAATGCCCGGCGATGGAAAGGCCGAAGGCTTTGACCGGCTCGGTGTCGCGCTGTTTTTCGACCAGACGCAGATCGAGCGCAGCCTGGATATCGCGGCGAAGATCGCGGCGAAGGCGATCGTGATGCAGCCGCCGAAAACCGAGCGTCTGGTGAACAACTTCGATTTGCTGCGCATGAAGCCGCCGGCGGAGATGGTGGAGGTGTTCCCGGCCTTTGAGCATACGATCCCGCGTGGCGCGAAAGACCGCATCGTGAAGCCGGGGTTCATCGAGTACATTCAGGGCCACCCGACCTACCAAAAGGAATATGACGGCTGGGGCGCGATTGATCATTTCGCCGTCGCCAAAGTCGTCACGCAGGACGGTTACTACCGCTTCCGCATCAAGGCGAAGGTGGACAACCGCGCGCGGAAGGAGCCGAACAAGTTCCGGCTGCAGTACGGCATGCGGTCGCCGATTCAGGCGGAGAGCGAGGTGGCGCTGAATCCGTCGGGGACGACGGAGGCGATCCTGTTTTTGCGCGGGCCGGTGAATGGTGAGGTGAAGGGACCGCAGACTTTCAATCTGTTGTGGAATCACACGGAGAAGGCGGTCATCCGTGAACCCAAATACATGGCGCTCGTCTCGAAATGGACGGCGTTGCGCGGCAGGATGGAGCAGGCCGCCACGCGTCGCGCGCCGCAGGCGGAGATGGATGCGCTGAAGCTGGAGCGCGCGGGGCTCGAGAAGGAGCTGAATGCGTGGACCGGCGTGGCGAACATTTACAATCCGGCGATGGATGTGGAGCAGCTTCCGCGGCTGCAGATCGAGTCGATCGAGATCGAGGGGCCGATCGAGAAAGAGTGGCCGCCCGCGAGCCACAAGGTGCTGTTCTTCGCCGGTGACCAGCGCAGCGATGCCGGATACGTGCGGGAGATTTTCACGCGCTTCCTGCCGCGGGCGTACCGGCGTCCGGTGACGAAGCTGGAGATCGACGAGGTCGTCGCGGTGGTCATCGACGCGCAGACGAAAGGGAAGCTGTCGTTTCACGAGGCGATGCGGGTCGGATTGCAGCGCGTGCTTTGCGCGCCGGGGTTTCTTTTCCTGCAGGAGCCCGCGGGCGCGAACCCGCAGCGGCGCGCGCTGAATGAATATGAACTGGCGTCGCGCATCTCCTACTTCCTGTGGAGCACGATGCCGGACAATGAGCTGTTCGCACTCGCGACCGCGGGCAAGTTGCGCGCAAACATCGCGGCGCAGATGAAGCGCATGCTGGCCGATCCGAAGTCGTCGCAGTTCGTGGAGAACTTCGCCGGGCAGTGGCTCTCGGTGCGCGACTATGGATCGATCCAGCCCGCGGCGGACTACAAGGATTACGACAAGCCGCTGGAGCGCGCGTCGAAGCGGGAGCCGCTCGCGTTTTTTACCGAGGTCCTCGCGAAGGATCTGCCGGTGACCTCATTCCTCGACAGCGATTTCCTCATGCTGAATGACCGTCTCGCGAAACACTACGGCGTCGAAGGCGTGAGCGGGCCGGAGTTCCGCCGTGTGTCGATCCAGCCCGGGCACCATCGCGGTGGAGTGCTCGGGATGACGGGGCTGATGACTTTCCTCGCCGACGGCACGCGCACGCTGCCGATGCGGCGCGGCTCGTGGGTGCTGCGGGAACTGTTCGACGATCCGCCGAACAACCCGCCGCCGAACGCGGGCGAAATCCAGCCGAACACCGGCGGCAAGAGCCTCACCGTGCGCGAGCGGCTGGAACTGCATCGGCGCGACGAGATCTGCGCGTCGTGCCACTCGAAGCTGGATCCCTTCGGGCTCGCGCTGGAGAACTACGACGCCATCGGCCACTGGCGCGAGCGCTTCAATGGCGAGGGATTCCGCGGTTCCAACGCGCCCGTGCTCGACGTGAGCGGCAGCTTTCCCGACGGGAAGAAGTTTTCCACGCTCGCGGAATACAAGGTCGGGCTCATGGCGAAGAAGGACAAGTTTGCCCGCGCATTCAGCACGAAGCTGCTCACGTACGCGCTCGGGCGGCCCGTCGGGTTCACGGATCACGAGGTCGTGGATTCGCTGACCGCGACGCTGAAGAAGAACGACTACCGCTTTCAAAGCCTCATCCACGCCATCGTCAGCAGCGAGCCATTCAACACCAAATAAGCCATGAACATCATCCATCATCCCCAGCCCCTGCCGCGCCGCTCATTTCTCAAAGGCGCAGGCATCACGCTCGCATTGCCGTGGCTCGACGCGATGAGCGTGCATGCCGCATCCGTCACCAAGGCCGGCTCGATCGCCGCGCACGAGACGCCGCGGCGCGCGGTGTTCAGCTTCTTCGGACTCGGGATCAACGGGCGCGACTTCACACCTGCGGACACGGGGCCGGGTTACACCGTCACGCCAATCCTGAAACCGCTCGAGCCGCTGCGCCGCGACTTCACGGTGATCTCCGGGCTGAAGCTCACACACTCCGGCGGCCACCTCGGCGACCGCACATTCCTCACCGGCACGAACACGCGCAGCGCAGGCGCGAAATTGCGCGTCTCGTGCGACCAGGAACTCGCCGCGGCAGTCGGCAAGGCCACGCGATTTCCGTCGCTCACGCTCGGCATCAAGCGCGGCACCGGCTTCGGCGGCAACCAGGACCAGACCATCTCGTGGGCACCGAGCGGCACGCCTTTGCCTTCGGAGAACCGGCCGCATGTGCTCTTCGATCAGCTCTTCCGCCCCGACACCGCCGGGACGCTGAATCAGCGCGAGGCCGAGTTCGCGCGGCGCAACAGCGTGCTGGATTCCCTGCGCGAAGAGGCCCGCCGCCTCAATGGTTCGCTCGGTGCGGATGACCGTGCAAAGCTCGATGAATATCTCACCGGCATCCGCGACCTCGAACGCCGCATGCAGAGCGAAAAGGAATGGCTGCGCAGACCGAAGCCGAATGTGGAGACGATCAATTTCGGCAAGGAGCAGGGCCTCGATCCCGACAAGGCGGGCCTCGAATACCGGCGCTATCAGCGGCTGATGTTCGACGTGATCACGCTCGCCCTGCAAACGGACAGCACGCGCATCATCGCCTACATGGCGCGTATGGACGGGCAGGACGGCACCGGCGCATGGAAGGAACTGGGCAACCCTTACGGCTATCACGAAATGACCCACCACGGCGAAGACCCGGACAAGCTCAAGTGGTTCACCAAGTCCGACACTTGGTACATGGAGGAGTGGGCCTACTTTTTGAACAAGCTCAAGTCGGTGAAGGAAGGCGACGGCACATTGCTCGACCACACGCTCGCCGCCTACGGCAGCAGCGGCGGCGCGATCAACGCGCACCACGGCCACCACCTGCCCACGATGATCGCCGGCGGCGCGCGCCTCGGCGTGAAGCATCAGGGGCACATCATCAAGGAAGACGTGCGCCTCGGAAATCTGTGGCGCACGGTTTTCGACCGGATGGGTGTTCCCGTGCCGCAGAATTTCCAAGGCGGCGAGTCGGACGGGATCATCAAAGAGTTGGTGTAACCGTAGAGCCGACGTCCCTCATCGACCGATGCGTTGTCACGGGCGCAACCCTGCCCGCGGACCCTTTGCGTGGACAGGATTGTCCGCGTGACCCTGACCGTCACCGCAATGACTCGGATCATTTCCGGAACCCCTGACGACTCCACTCGACGCCTCGGTTTTATCCACGGCCTCACGTCGCTGCCGAGAGCGGCGGTCGTCCTCCGGCGGGCGCCGCGTGTTCTGCTGTGGCTTGCGCCACCGCTGCTGATCACGCTGCTCCTGGATGCGCTCGTTTTCTATTTTGCCTTCGATTGGATGCGCGCAGCGATTGCTGGCCTGCTTCCCGCCAGCGGTTGGTTCGCCCCGCTCCGGGTGCTTCTGGATGTCCTCGGCGCGATGGTTGTGGTCCTCGTGCTGGGCTGGAGTTTTACGTGGCTGTTTCTGGCGCTCACCAGCCCGTTCGAGGATTTCATTTCCGCCGCCGTTGAGAGGCATGTGCGCGGCTCGGCGGTGCCGGACCCGCCGGGGCTGTCGGGCATGGCCCGCAGCGTTGCGCAAAGCGTCGTGCAGGCTGTCACGCTCACTTTGCTGGGCCTCGTGTTCGTGCTGCTCGCGTTTGTTCCGGTGGCCGGGGCCGTGCTGTTCTTCGCCTGGAGTGCGTTCGCCTTTGGCTATTCGTTTGTCTCGATCCATTCGGGGCGGACGGGACAGCGCTTCGCGGAACGCCGGGCTTTTGCGAGGCGGCACCTCGGCGCGGTGATGGGCTTGGGAACCGTCGCCGCGCTCACGTCACTCGTGCCGCTGGCGAATGTGCTGCTGCTGCCCGTCTTTGTGGTCGCCGGGACGTTGATCCAGCTCGACGCGGCGGGAACCGTACGAAAGTGAACCGATGAGACGGCCGCCACGCCGCCTGCGATGTGCGCGGGAAAGTGACACAGCGCGTCCCGCCTGTGCCGGAGATCGCCAGCAAGATGTCGTCCCCATCATTCACCATGTGCGCGATGCGGCAGACTCTCCTGGCTCTCACGCCGACACAGGCGGGACGCGCTGTGCCACTTTCCTGCCCGCGCCGCCGCCCTCCCGTGCAATCGGCCACGGTCCGATTCCCCGGAAGGCATTGGGATCACGGTGCAATCGTCACGCGCGCGCGGAAGAATCCGCCTGCGGTGAAACCCGCGGGGAACGGCACGCTGACGATCTGGTGGGTGCCGTCGTCCACAAGCACGAAGGGCGTGTCGTTGCTGTTCGGCCATGCGAAAAAGTCATTGCTGAACTGCACGGCATACGTCAGCCCCGCGTTCACGTAGTCCGTGCGCCGCACGAAAAGCGCGCGGATTTCCGCGCCCTCTGTGCCCGCGACCGGCATGCCGGTGGAGCCGATGCTCCCGCCGCCCGCAAACGCGCCCGTGTAAACGAGGGGGCCGCTCGCAGCGCTGTTCGGGTCCATGCCAAAGGCGAAGTTCCCGACGTTCATCGCGCCGTTCACGCCGACCACGGCCGGGTCGTGGGAGACCGCATTCACCACGGCCCAATCCTGAAACACCGTCCGCCGCGTCACGGTCACCGTGTAAGTCTTCATCGAGCCGTCCTGCGCGGTGACGGCGATGCTCACGTTGGTCGTCCCGACGTTCAGCGTCACGGGCGTGGCCGCGCTGCCGCCGTTCACCGTCACCGTGGCCTGGGCGCTGGAGAGTGCGGGGGTGAAAGTGAGCGTCGCCGTGCCATTCGATACGGCGGCGGAGTAGATCGTTGTGCCAGCGGCAAAGACTGGACTGAGCATGCCTGCGCTCAACGACAGACTGCTGAGGTTCGCGTTGTTCGAGGCGAATTCATCCGCGCCGATGCCGGGGGTGCTGGCGCTGCGGATATCGCCATCGAAATCGTCGGCCACTCCGGGGATGGGGGCTCCCGCGTCGCTGGCGGGGCTGCTTGCCTGGACGTACAAGTCCACCGTGGGGCGGTGCCGACGGGATTCACAAAGAGCGGGTCGGCGTTCAGGCTCGCCGCATCCACCCCGGTCGCGGCCTGCCATTGCGCGAGGGTCAATGCGAACGCGCTATAGAAGCCGAGCGGGCTGCCGGTCGTGACGAAGTAGAGGTTGTTGTTGGCGGCCAGTCCGGCAGGGTTCGCGCCGGTCCCACTGAAGCGGACCGCGTAGTGCGCGCTGCTGCCGCCGCCGTTGACGCGCGCGTTTACGAAAATGTTGTTGCGAAACGCGCGGGTGTTGCCGACTCCCAGGCTGAGGCAGGCCGTCGTGTCGGTCGAACCGGAAGTCTGCGTGCCGCCCACATAGACGGAGTTGTGGTAAAAGTTCCGGCTGTTGACCGAATTGTTGTCAACGATTCCGAGCACCGCCGCTGCTCCCCCAGTGCTTGCTCCGCTGGAACTGATGCCCAGCCGCACAATGTTGTTTTGGGCAGTGAAGGTTCCGCTGCCGAAGTCCATCCCACGGAGACTCGACGACACGCTGGTGGATGCGACCGAGAAGCTGTGCATGAAATTGCGCGTGATGTTATTGGGGCCGCTGGTCGTATTGCCGGAATAGTAGATTCCCGTGATCGCCACGTCCGCCGATGCCGCCGAATTGGAAAGTGAATGGATGATGTTTCTGGAAACCGTCTGCCCCGCAGAGCCCGAGGACTCGGCGATGCCCAGCACTGCCGCCGCCGTCCCCAAGCCCGCTACCTGACTCGATGTGGAAAGGTTGCGGACGGTGTTCCCAGCGATGGTGTTCAGGCCGGCGGTGGCTACGATCCCTCGAATCTGGGAGCTGCTAACGGTGCTGGCGTAATTGTTATTGAGATTGGCCACCGTGTTATTCGTGATGATCGTGCTGCTGCCGCTGGAACTCAGGATGCCGGTCACCCTTTGCGAATTGATGGTGGAGATGGACGCTGTGGCCGCGTTTAAGCTGTTGGCAGTCGTGGTGCTGCCGATGGTGTTGTTGGAAATGACGTTTGTTCCCGCGGTTACGTGGATGGCGGCCAGCGAGCCGGTGACGTTTGTCCCGGCACCGAACACCGTCATGGAGCCGATGGTGTTGTTCACAATGGCCAAGGTCGCGCTGCTCGATGAACCAATGCCAAACGCCGTGGCATTGCCGTGGGAGGTCACCGAAACCGAATCCGTGCCGGTGCCCGCGCCGATGGTGTTGCCGGTCACGTTGCCGATGTTCGCAGAGCCCGCCTGCACGTAGATTCCAATCCAAATGCCTGGCGGGACGGTGCCGGGGTTGGTGCTGATCCAGGCGATGTTCCTGATGATATTCCCCTGAACACTGCTCGGCGTGGCGGTGCCGGTGTTGAGACGGATGCCTTGAAAACTGAACGGGTAAATCGAGGTGGTCCTCGGCCAGGCCGCGCCGGCCGCACTTGGAGCAGTGCCGCCGATGAAATTGCCATTGATGGTGAAGTTGCTGCCCGACGGGTTGTTCACATCAACCGCGCGAAGATTGGCGGTCGCCCCCGCACGGCTCTCTGTCTGGTAGAAGCTATCGCCAGTGATGGTCCAGTCGGTGTTACCGCCATCGAGCCGTATGCCCGCAGACTCCGTCGCAGTGACCGGATAGAAGTTGAGGACGTTGCAGTTGGAGATGGTATTGCCGCTATTATTGTGGGCGGTGGTGGTCGTGGTTCCGAGCGAATAGATGGCATTGGCGGGTGCCGTCGCACCGTCGCGGATATCGCAGGTATCGATGGTGTTGTTGTCGTTGCCGTTCGGGCCAATGGTGTTCATGAAGACGACAGTGCCGCTGCTGGCGCTGGTGTTCACGCCTCGGAGCGTGAGGTGGCGCAGGGTGTTGGTGCTGGCGTCGTTGATGAAGCGCACGGCGCGTCCGCTGGTGCTGGTGTTGGCGATGGTCCACTCCTTAGCCGTGCCGTTGCCGCCGGGGCGGCCGTCGAGCGTGACGAACTTCGCGCCATTCAAATCCACCGTGGCTGCCGTCGTGTCCGCGCTGGTGATGTTCAACGCAGTGGCCCCCGACTGCGGGCGGAGCGTGAGGGTGTTCGCGGCGGTGGTGGTGAGATTCGTGAAGACCAGCGGGAAGGTCTCCACCGTGCTGATGTAGGCGGGCTGCAACTCCAGCACGAGCGCGCCGCCGAGCGTCTGCACCTGCACATCGGCGATGGCCGCGGTGATGCTCGCGTAGTCGCCAGTGGGGCGATGGTCTTCGTGCCGGAGAGTGGGGCGGCACTGGCCTGAATGACGAATGACGGAATGACGAATGCCGAAAGGAAGAAGACTAGGAGTGCGAGGCGGTGCTTCATGTTCGGGGGAGGGGTTTCCGAACACGATCGGAGCACACGCGAAGAGGGCGCTCCAGCCGATTGTTGTAGGCATTGGAAAAGCGCGCGTGGAGCGCCGCGCGGATTTGGACTGCGCGCGGCTTGACGCCGCTTGGGCTTCGGGCACTTGGGCATCCAATGAAGAAATGCGCGACGGCAGCGGTCCATCGCACGGCAGTTTCTCCGCTCATGGCTGGGAGAAAACCGCACCACTGTCCTCCGCAAAGGCAAAGCGGCGTCAAGCCGCGCGCAGTCCAAAGGCTGGCGCCACGCCATCCCTCCACCTGCGCCCATCCTCCCGCGCGAGATTGGAAATCTCGCCTACATTGCCGCGCCCGGACCACCATCTTGCTCATCTGCCGGACCTGCTTTTGATCGCGCCCGCGCGGCGCTCCATCTCACTTCAGCTCCTCGATGAACGTCAGCAGATCCGCCATCGCCTGCACCTCCAGCCCGGCTTCGAGACCCTCGGCCATGAGACTCAGGCCGGATGAACTGCTCCCCAGAATCTGACTCCGCTGGATGGTCTGCTCCGCGCCGCCAATCATTTTCAGCGTGAGCCCGCTGGCGTCGTCCTTGGTGATGAATCCGGTGAGCGACTGCCCGTCCCTGATGTTCACGGTGTAGGCGATGTATTGCGGCGCGACCTCCTTGTTCGGCTCGATGATGGCGGTGAGGATGCCGTCGCGGCCCTTGGTCTTCACGGTGACGAGGTCCGGGCCGAGCTGCATCCCCTGCCCTGCCGCGCGGTGGCAGGTCGCGCATCGCTGCGAATAGATCGCCAGTCCGCGCGCAGCATCGCCCTTCATGGCAAGGGCGGGCTGGAACTTCGCGACAACCTCGTCCCGCGATGCCGGGAGCACGGAGGCGAGCGCGGTCGCAGCCAGCGCGGCGATCTGCGGGGCCTTGTGGCGCACCAGGCTCTGCACCTGCGCCGCGGAAAGTTCCGAAGGCCGGATCGTGCCGGCCTGGATCGCACTGAGCAGCGGGAGGGCGCGCGCCTCACGGGCGAGGAACGCACTCAGCGCGGACGCCTTTGCCTTCGCGCCATAGTTCGGCCACTGGTCGAAGAGGACCTTCGTGATCGCCGCATCGGGGTATTCCGCGAGTGTCCGGATGACGGCCGACTGGATGGCATCGCTCCGGCTCTCGGCGAGACACTGCGTGAACGCGACTCCCGATTGCTTCAGCGAAGCCACACCGAGAATCTCGATGGCCGTGAGCCGGCCGGCCTCATTGACTCTCGTATCGATCACCGCGGCGGCGGCCTTGGCAAAAATCCCGGCGAGCTTTTTCTGCCTGTCGGCTTCCTCGATCGTGGTTCCCGCCCTGCGAAATCCGTCCCCGAGCGCTCGCAGCCACAGGGGATTGGGCGTGCCCGAGGCGACAAAGTCGATGAGCGACGCGCTTCCGCCGGCGGTCTTGGATGCTGCGCTCATCTCGATCAGCTTCGCGATGAAAGGCGCGGCATTGCTCCGCAGCACGGAGTCCTGCGTCATGGGATCGAAGAGCAGGCCTGTGACGATGTCCGGCGGCGCGCTCAGGAGCGCGGCGGATTGCCACTTGTCCATCCAGCCCTTCAGCCCGAGCTGGCCGAATGCCGGCGCGAGCAGCGTCGCGAGACCCTTCGGGTCGGAATTCATCGCCCATGTCTTCTCCAGCAAGGTCGCCAGCGTGAAAGTCAGTTGGAAACGCACCCGCGCGCTCGCGTCGTCGGCGAGCGCCGCGAGTCTCGCCGTCAGGGATTCGGTGAATGCGGCCGGCTCGGCGAACCGCCCCAGGATCAGCCTCTCCGCCATCAGGATTCCCCGCTCGCGCACAAATGGATCGCCTTCCCCGAGCGCCGCGAGGATCGCCTGCTCGCGAATCGCCCCCATGCCATCGAGCGCGGCGAGCGCGTGAATCTTCGCAAGCGGGTTCGTCGATTCCGCCAGGACCGCCTCCAGCAAGGGCACCGCCGCATCGTCCTGCCGTTCGCACAGGAGGCGCGCTGCGCAATCGCGGTGCCAGCCATTCGGGTGGGCGAGCACCTGGACCAGCCCGGCCGTGTCCGCATCCGCGAGGTTGGCGGTTTTCCTGCGCTGCCAGCCGGCGTTGTCGGGCACGATCCGATAGATGCGACCGCGATCGTTGCCGTTGTTCAGGTCGAGGTGCTTCTTGATCTCATCGGGAATGCTCCACGGGTGCTCGATGACCTCGCGATACATGTCGATGACATGCAGGCAGCCATCGGGCGCATTGGCGAAATTCACCACGCGCACCCACGTGTCGCCGGAAGCGGCAAACTCGAAATTCTGCTCATCTGCCGGACGCCTGCCGATGAGGGTCACGCCGTCGGGATGCAGGATCTTGCGATGCACGAGCTGGCCGCCTGCGTCGCCGCTGAATGTGTTGTTCACAAACTCCGCGCCGTACGCATCGCCGCGATACACCGTCGTTCCCGTCGCGCCGGTGAAGTAACCGCTCACCCGCCCGCCTCCCTCGACCATGCCTTTCACCACGCCCGCGACCCGCCAGCGTGTGCGGATGATGCGCCACGGCTCGTCGGGGCTGATGCGAAAGACCTCCGCCGCGCCGCCATCCGCCGCGATGCTCTGCCGCGAGGATGGCATGGAGAAGGCGGGGTTTCGCGAGGTGTAACGGTCGTCATAGACGAAGAACTGCAGGTGATCGGAATTGCTGCACGCGAACTTGCGCCCGTAGTTGTCGAAGCTCATTCCGAACTGCGCGCCGCCCGCCTCCAGTCCGAATTCGTACGTCTTCGGATCGAACCACAAGTCGCGCCCGCCCAGTTCGACCTCCGGCAGATCCGGACGCATGAGGCATTTCACCTTCCCGCGATTTCCACCGCCCGCCTGGATATGGATGCGGTTGTCGAGTCCCCACTGCGGACTGTTCGCTAGGCCCTGCACATTCAGCAGCTTCAGCCCGCTGCCGAAGCCGGTGAGGACGACCTCGCGCACATCGGCCTTTCCCGCGCCCGTGGTGTCCTTGAAGAAATACACATCCGGCGTGGCGATGACGTAGATGCCGCCGTTCGCGCAGATGATGCCCGTGGGCCACGGCAGATTATCGGCGAAGACGTGACTCGTCTCGTAGTATCCGTCGCCGTCCTTGTCCTCAAGCATCGAGACGCGGCCGAGGTGCGGCGTGACATCGCGCATCTCGGAATAGTCGATCATCTCCACGACAAACATGCGCCCGCGTTCGTCGAAGGACACCGCGATCGGGCTGCGCACCTGCGGCTCGTGCGCGGCGAGTTCGAGGCGGAAGCCGGGCTTCACCTTCCACGTGGCGATCGCGTCAGCGGGCTCCACCGCGGGGTAGCGCGGCAGGTCGCTCCCAGGGTCCACCGTGACGGTTCCCTTCGCCGCGCCGTATTCCTTGGCGTAGGAGCTTTTCGATTGCAGAGGATCGGCAGCGCTGGCGGTCGCGACGCCGAAAGCTGCGCCCATCAATGCCGCACGAACAAGCCGTGGAAAAGCGGAGGCGTCGCGTGAGGAAGGAAGATGGACCGGACGATGCATGTCAGAAGAGTTCTCGGAAGATACCCGGTGAGCGAGTGATCTTTTGGATCACACGGCAACATTCGCATCCCCTCGAACGCCGGGAGCGAGGCGCACGGAGAAGGAACCATCCGCTCCCACCCCAGCCACATCGTTCCACGACTTTACACTGCCTTCACAATTCTCCCGGCGGTTCCACATATTTCCTTAATCCCCGCGGGGTCTTATCCCTGCAATGAAACGCTCCGTTCCGCTTCCCAGTGAATGCCGCTTCCCCTACTCCCGCCGCTCCCGCCGCATCGACCCCGATGCGGCTGGCGTTGCGGTCCACTAAACACAAACCCGACAAACAACACACACCACATCACCATGAAAACCCACACAGTCCTCATCACACTCGCACTCGCCTTTCCGGCGGGCTTCGCGACCGCACAAGCACCCGACAATCCGCCAAGTGAACCCCGGCGGCTGTTCGAACGCCCGCCAGGTGAGCGCCGCGAAGGCGCTCCTCCGAATCCAGGAGAGCGCCCGCCCGGCGCGCCACCGCGCGACGGCAGACCGATCGCCCCGCCGATGATCGCCGTCCTCGACAGAAATGGCGACGGCCAGATCGACCAGGAGGAACTCGACCACGCCGCCGAGGCGCTCAGAAAGCTCGACAGGAACAACGATGGCAAGCTGACCCTCGACGAACTGATGCCGCCGCCCCTGCACGGCGGGCGGCCCCCAATCCCGATGCCGCGTGAGGGCGACGGTCCGCGACGCTTCACTCCGCCTGTGAATGGTCCTCGTGATGGCGACCGCCGTCCGGAAGGGGAACGTCCCCGCGACGGTGATCGCCGCCCGGAAGCAAAAGGTCCCCGCGACGGCGAGCGTCGTCCGGAGGGAGAGCGCCCGCGTGATGGCGAACGCCGCGCCGAAGCAAAAGGTCCCCGCGACGGCGAACGCCGCCCGGAAGGAGAACGCCCACGTGAAGGCGAGCGCGGCGACAAGCCCCGCGGTGAACGCCCACCCGGCGATGCACCCCGTCCTGAGGGCGAACCCCGCTGACCCAATCCCGAAGGCTGATCGCTCCTGAATCCCACAAACCCGGCGTCCGTGCATCCGCGCGGACGCCGGGTTTTCTCTTTCTCAAATGGAGCGCCGTCCGTCCCGGCGGCCACGGACACAATGGCGAGCCGCACTTCAAATTGCGCTTCGCGAAGAATGAACGTGGCCGCCGGGACGGACGGCGCTCCATCGAAGCCACGCTTTCCCTTTTGAAATGCCGCCGGGATGCTCCACTCTCCCGCACATGTTTCCACAGCTCGCCCTCCGCATCCTCCGCACCACCGACATGCGGCTGCTTGGAAAATTCACGTGGAATTTCGGCGTGAAGGGCCTGCTCTCCGTCGAGAAATTCAAGCACCGCATCAAGCGCGGCGAATATTTTCCGCCCTTCCTCTACCTCTCGATTTTGAACTCCTGCAACCTGCGCTGCCAGGGCTGCTGGGTGGATGTCGAGGCCGAGCGCACGGAGATCGACCTCGACACGCTGAACCGCACCATCACCGACGCGAAGGCGCACGGGAACGCGTTCTTCGGCATCCTCGGCGGCGAGCCGTTCATGCACCCGGAGCTGCTCGACCTCCTCGCGGCCCACCCGGACTGCTACTTCCAGGTCTTCACGAACGGCCAGTTCATCACCGAGAAAATCGCGAAACGCCTGCGGCAGATCGGCAACGCCACGCCGCTCGTGAGCATCGAGGGCCGCGAGGTCGTGAGCGACGAGCGGCGCGGAAAAAAGGAAGTCTTCACGCGCACCATGCGCGGCCTGCAAAACTGCCTGCGCGAGCGCATCCTCACGGGCGTCGCGACGAGCGTGTGCCAGACGAACATCGACGAACTCTGCACCGAGGAATGGCTGCGCGAGCTGATCAAAATCGGCGCGCATTACGTGTGGTATCACACCTACCGCCCCGTCGGGCCGAAGATGAATCCCGCGCTCGCACTGCGCCCCGACCAGCTCGTGCGCGTGCGCCGCTTCGTCGTCGAGATGCGCGCGAAGATGCCCATCGCGATGATTGACGCCTACTACGACCACCGAGGCCAGGCGCTCTGCCCGATGAGCAACGGCATCTCGCATCACGTCAGCCCGCGCGGCGACATCGAGCCCTGCCCCATCATCCAGTT
>Ga0105046_10010112_pt1 | contig 14703 bp, 11 predicted proteins | sample MAT03_FD_78385 | JGI IMG/M metagenome (GOLD analysis project Ga0105046, IMG submission 78385) | Freshwater microbial communities from Lake Fryxell liftoff mats and glacier meltwater in Antarctica - MAT-03 (megahit assembly) | ecosystem: Environmental > Aquatic > Freshwater > Ice > Liftoff... | reverse complement strand
TGTGCCACGCTTTCGACTTGGGCATGAAGTGCGAACTCGCGCCCATCCTGCCAACGGGCATCTACACGATTCCGGAAGCCAGCATGGTTGCCGAGACCGAGGAATCGCTCCAAGAAAAGCAGATCGATTACTTGGTAGGGCGAGCACGCTACATGGACAATCCTCGCGGTCAAATCATCGGCGACGAAACCGGCTTTTTAAAATTGCTGTTCCGACGCGACGACCTGCGATTGTTGGGGGTACACATTGTTGGCGAGCATGCCACCGAGGTGGTCCACATCGGTCTCATGGCGCTATTGGCCGAAGCGGACGCGGAGATCTTTAATCGAGCGTGCTTCAATTATCCGACACTGGGCGACCTTTATAAAGACGCTGCCTATGACGCAATTCTTCAGCGATTCAAGGGGCGAGCGGATTTCGTATCAGGGTTGAGGGTTGAGGGTTGAGGGTTGAGGGTTGAGGGTTGCAGTAACCGCTGAATACCGTTGGCTATGACTTGACGCTTTTATCGATAACAAACGTAACGGGGCCATCATTGGTCAAGGTCACCTGCATGTCCGCCTGAAAGACCCCTTGTGCTGTCGGTACCTCCGCGCTGCGGACGCATTCGCAAAAGAACTCGTATAACTCGTTTGCCAAAGCTGGAGGCGCTGCGGAATCGAAACCGGGTCGTCGGCCACGACCGCAGTCGGCAACCAACGTGAATTGACTAACGATCAACATGGATCCACGGACATCTTGCACGCTCAAATTCATTTTGCCTTGTGCATCCGAGAAGCCTCGCAGGTTCACACAACGGTCGGCAACGTACTGAGACACCTCTCGCGTGTCCCCTTTAGCAATTCCGAGCAATACCAGCCAACCGTGATCAATCTGGCCAACGATTTGTCCGGCCACTTCGACTCGACTTGAAAGCACCCTTTGCAGTACCGCTCTCATACATTCCTAACGAGGTTGAACGGGTGTGAAGGTGCCGCCGTTTTCTCTTGCGATAGTCTCAAGCGTTGCATAACCGATTTGACTATGTAGCAAAACGGTGTGGATGGGGACGAGTGCTTTTACTTCACCATCTTCGTCTTTCTTTCGATTCCACAGTCTCAGATCTTCGACGGTGCTGTCGCTAATCTCGCCATCGGACAATAAGAAGATCGCATCAGGCTCCAACTTCATCGCGATACCAACTGCGGACGCGGGAAACGTTTGGCTACCATGCCGAATGGACCGCAACCAGTTTTGGATGCGATCCACGTTTTTCTCGACCGCTTTCAGGAATTTTCCTTTGGGGGGAGCAACACCAAACATGGGATGAGCCATGGAATCAAAGCTGATCACAAAAAAATCTTGATCGGGTGACAAGGACCGGATGGCTCGAATCAATTCCTTGCAGAGCGCCTCCCAGCGTGGGCCACGCATAGAGCCTGAGGAATCGATGACGAACACAAATCGATTCCCATCCGCTTGCGCTCCAAAAAAGGACGCTCGCGATTTTGACTTATGAGCGACGACTTCGTCTGCTCCTCCCATGCTTGCGGCCTCAGCCACTTGGGCTGCAACATTGCCATTGGAATCTCCAGCACCTATCGAAGCGACTGCAGAATCGGTAGGCAATGAAAGGCCGGTAGACATGGCTGCTAGTTTGAGTGTTGGATCCGCTAGCACGTCAGGTTGTACCGGGTTCAAATCCACCGTCACATCGAGTAGCGTGACATCCACCGAAGGGTCATTGGAGGCGTTGGAAAGCTGTAATGACTTGCCGACACTCCCTTGAGCGGATATCAAAATAAAGGCAAGCGTTAAGCATAAAGCCAAATGTATGCACGAGCTAATTGAGAATGCGATCAGCGATTGAGACTGCTGCTTTGAGAACCAATTAAGGTTGGAGGGCATTGTTTTTCATCTCGTTACCGATTGCCTTTCGAGGGACGTTCCGGGCGAGGAACGAATCGGTATGTTCCACCATTCTCTTCCGCTATTTGCCTCATTTGTTTTTGGAATTCATCCTGGAAAAAATGGACAACGTGGATTGGAACTTTGGGCATTCCAGCGGTCAAAATATCATTGGAGCGATTGACGCGTCGTAGGTACTTGGCAACATCGACTTTAGTATCACCATCAAACAACAGGAAAATCCCATCGGGCTGCATGCCAATTGCTTCCGACAGGGCATTGTTGGGTGGCAACCCATCCTTTTGTACCTGAACTCGACTCAACCAGTCTATGGTTTTTGTCAAGTTTTCTGGTTTTGCGTAGACGGGGTATTTTTCGACAACGCCCGATTCGAAAACCATTGGATCGATTTCTTTGCCAAAAAAGCTGATGAAAAATCGTTGCTTTGGCTTCATGGAAGAAAGGGACCGAACGATTTCTTTTCTGGCTGCTTCGAATGCTCCGTCGCGGCGCATGCTGGGCGAGCTATCCACAATGTAAACGAATGTGTTGCCGGTTGCCTTGACTCCGAAAAACTCTGCGCCAGTAAGCATTTTACTGCCAGTCATCGACGCTTGAGCCGACTCGGAAGCGGAACTCGTGACAGCCGTAGAGGCTTTGGGCGGTGGCGAAATCATCGAGCCAGTCTCGAGCGCGACGCTGGGAAGTGAAACATCCGTCATCAAATCGGATAGGTTTGGCGTTGGAGCGGACTGCATCGGTTCGGACGCCGTTTCTAACTCGGAAATCATTTCTAGTGGCGTTTCCAAGAGCACGTTTTCAGCTTCCACCGACGCAGAAACGATGGAAAGGAGCTTTGGTTCCGTCGCAACCGTAATGGCAACAATGCTCAAGCAGACAACCAGGATAACGTGAACGAACAGACTGACCCAGACGTGCGGGGCTTTCCACCAACGATTCGAAGGATGTTTTCCGGCCTCAATATCCAAGTCGTCAAATGAAATTCTTAGTTCGTCCGAAAGCTCCTTTTTGGTGGCGAATTCGGGATCAACATTCAAGGCCTTAACTAGCAGCTCGGCTTCGCAATCTTCGACCCTTTCCAATGGCATATCTGAGCTGCAGTCAGCACCAAGTCGCGCATTGGCCGCTTCTTCCATCCGTGACCAAGGGGATTTCACTTCGTCCAACGGAGCCGGCACTTCCATTTGGGCAGCAACAATCGGCTCTGTACTGAGGTTCTGCGAGGTGGGACTGGGTTGATCGTATCGAAGCGAACGGACAGGCGGTTTGGACCCGGAAGATTCCATCCGTTCTTCCATCGGATCGAAGCGATCACTGTCCCAGTCGAATCGGTGCGATTCCAATTCAAGCCACTCATGTAGTTTTTCTGCATTGCCGTTTTCCGCTTGGATCATGGCGGCCTGCAGGCTGGCAGCGGCAGCTTTGTACCGCGCAGCCCGTTCATGATATTGGATCGCTTGCAGGGTAAGCCGACCTCGCTCTAGAAGTTCTTGCGAAGACGGTTGCGAATTGGTCGGGCGAGTCATTGCAATCGACGAACCTGGAATCTGGAATCGGCATTGAGAAGCGGAAAGCCATACTTGAACAACAGCATTGTCCCGTCTCGCTTCGACCAGGTCAATAATTCAACAGGATGTTGTTTGCATTATTGTCCAGAAAAGGGATGTTTGAGGGTCTCTGGACCACACTGGCAATCTAGGCCTCATCCGTGGGGGCTTCCGGCCGGTAAAACCAAGGTGGCGTGTTGTTGGCTTACCTCGATCGTCAATATAGAACCGCTTGTGAAGGGCAAAAAATCCGCTTCGATTCCGTCGGAAAAAACGACGCCGTTATCAGGCATCAGCGACTCGATTACAATTTTCTCGTCTCCTTCAATTCGACCGGCTACCAAGCCGATCTTGCTGGTTCGACTTTTGAAGGGTTCGCGCACGGCCCATACCAATTCTTTGGGGTCCCAGCGAATCGGTTTTGGTGAAGGTATGGTCGTGCCAAGGAACTTGGCCATCCCGCGCGTCATGTTAAAAACGGACGACAGCCAACCTGTCGATCCTACTCCCGTCGACACAAGTAGCCCGCTTGAGGATTGTGCTTCGATTTCTCCGCCCGCTTCTAAAACGTAGCGGGCTGAGACGTGCGAGGAACATCCAATAAACAAATCGTTGAACGCGAGCATGCTCTGACCATCGTTCAGTTTTGCATCGATCATGGTAACTTGAACAGACGGAAAACGCCCGTCTAGAACTTGGCGCACGGCATTGACCGCTTGTGCCGCGCGAAAAGGCAATAATAGCCCATCAATCCGAGTTGGATCTGGATTGACGGCAACTATCGGTATGTCATTTACATACTTAGCCACATTCGCTACCAGACCGTCTTGACCGACCACCACCACGGCCACGCACCCCATAAAATTATAGTTCGGCACATAACTTCGATCGATAACTTTCAACGGGATGCCGAATTGAAGCTGACTTTCCAACAGCGAGACCTCCTCTTGATAAATCCGAGCTTCGGTAACGTAGTCCTCAAAGTTGGCTTGGGGCCTCGCTTTCCTGACGGGTTTTTTGCTCTTTTTTCCCACCGACAATGAAGCTGAATTGAAAACCGATTGCGTCGCATCGATGGCCTGCGCCGTTTTCAATCGAAACTCTGCTTGCCCTGCCGTTCCCCACCGTCTACGGAGTCCTTCCAGTCGAGTCGTCCGCGTTACTATGACGATGGACGGATTGATGCGCATGCCCACCACTATGACTCCTTGCGATGAGTCAATGATGTCAGTAGGTCTGGCGAAATATTAAGCTCACCGATCTTCGAAGCATTTTCCGCGAGTTCGCGAAAGGCCACGGCAATGTTTTGACCAGCATCGCCACCACCGGAAACAGCCATTAGGATGCGCCAATCGATTTGTTTGAGCGGCTCCAGAGTAGATTTCAACGTAAACGCCTTGGCTTCCGCTTCTTTCCGGTCGTTAGCTACTTTGCTATCGACTAACGATGCACGTTTTTCTTCGATCGAGATATCGGCTGACAGTTGCGTTTCGCGAACTTCCCGTTTCTTGTTCTCGACCAGGATTTCCGTGTTGAGTTCGTTTTCACGAATGGTCCGTTCCATATCCACCGCAGCGTTGCGCCGTGCGAAGATGGCTTCGTCGGCTTCGCGCAGCAAATCTTCCCGGGCTTGGGCTTGCATAGCTTTCGACATTTCGGGAGTTGCTTTAATACCCACGATATGGAATTCGAGAATTTCGATTCCCAGCTGAGCGACTACGGGGGCTTGCCCCAAATTGGTTTGAACGTGGAGTACGAGTCCGTCTGCGTCGCCAAGCAGCTCTTTGAGCGTTCGCTTTTGTATGTAGGAGCGAGCCAAAATCTGAGCGGCGTTCGTCAGTCGTTCCGAGAGCTTATTCGGGTCATCGCTTCGATAACGATTTAACCCTTGAACGCTAAAGTCCAGGACGCTAGCAAGCTTTTTCGGGTCGGATGTGCGATACGTCAATTGGCCTTGAACCGAGATCTCTTGGAAGTCCGATGTGACTTCGTTGAACACGAACGGGCTGTCGGTGCTCGCCAACGGTACCAGGGCGATCTCAGAAAAGGGTGCAAAATAGAAAAACGACAAGCCCGCTCCGTCGCGAACCAACTTCCCGCGACGATACTGTAGCACATGTGTGGTGGGAGCCACTTTCAAAAACCGAATGCCTAACATGTTGCAAACTCCGAGCAAAAACACTTCCGAACCGAATTTCCGGATCGATTATAGTCTGTCGCGCCTTAAAGCCAGTCCAATGAGGCCTGCTTTGCTAGAAGAAGTCGTTTACTAGGCGGGAAAGGCCGACTCCTAGCTGGAATTTAACCTAAACTGGTTTTGTGATTAACCCTACCAACAACCATCCCTTTCAAAAGTATTCCATATGAACCGATCCAATAATTCGATCGATTTATCCCCGAAACAAGTGATTGGTATTGTCACTTTTGGCTTGTCCGGAGTGCTAATCATCTACTTCGCAATGGCAGGTGCTTTCTCGGTTGCTGCGCACGAGCAAGCCGTCGTGTTGCGGTTTGGAAAGTATCTTCGCACCGATGGACCTGGCTTGCACTTTAAAATCCCTTGGATCGATCAGCGTTTTATTGTGGATCAGGGAGAGCGATCTTTGCGATTGCCGCATTCGGAAGTTGAAAAGCCCGGCTCCAACCAAAACGCATTCAAGGAAATCGGAGAGCAGGAAGACAAGCTCATCCTGACCGGTGATCTTTACGCAGCAGTCGTCGAATGGAATGTCTTTTGGCGAGTGTCCGAACCCAAAGACTACCTGTTTCATTTCAACGGCGACGCAGGTGAAATAAAGAAAGTCATCGTCGCGGTTTCGCGTTCGGTGATGCATCGCGCCGTGGGTGACTATTCTGCAGAAGAATTGCTGACGGGCAAGCGAGAGGAAATCACTCAGATCGCTTTGAAAGAACTCTCGGAGAGATTGACCGAGTTTGGAAGCGGGGTTGTCATCACAGACCTTCAAATGCAACGAGTCACTCCACCCGATCGTGTCAAAGCAGCCTTTGATGATGTAAACGCGTCCATTCAACAACGCGATCAATTGGTGAATGAGGCCTATCGCGAACGCAACCAGTTGATTCCAACTGCGGAAGCGCAACGCGACCGATTGGTCCGCGAAGCGGAGGGGTATGCTTCTCGCGAGATTGCAGTCGCGCAAGGAGCCATTTCGGCACTTCTTGCTAAATACGAAAGTTACAAGCTTGCACCGGAGGTGACTCGCAAACGCATGTACATCGAGATGATGGAAAAAGTTCTCAAGAACAGCGGCCCCAAAATCATCATGGGGAGTGAAATGAATAGTCCATTGACGGTGCTGAACATATCGCCTACGCCGGGAGCAAAGATTCCAGTCAGTCCCGCGGCCGCGATTTCGAATCCGAATCGCAAACCTAATCCATAGAGGCCTGTCGCTTCGCCGTCATCCTCCATCCTCCACTGAATCTTTCCTTTCCGATCTGCACTCATTATGAAATACTTCGCATTCCTACTCGCAATCCTCGCGTTGCTCCTTATATTGTCACCGTTTTTTGTGTTCATTATCGACGAACGAGAAATGGCCGTCGTATTGCGTTTTGGAGCACCTAGAAACGAATACAAGACCCCGGGCATGTACTTCAAGTTTCCTGGCATCGATACCGTGCAGCGAGTTTCCAAAATCAAACAGTTTTGGGGTGACACAAAAGAAGACCTGCTTCCAGATCTTCCAACCAAGGACAACAAAAAGATCGAGTTGATTTCTTGGGCCATATGGCGAGTCAATGATCCAAAGATCTTCATTCAGCGACTTCGTACCATGGAAGAGGCGGAACAGCGAGTCGGACAGATTGTCCGAAGCTCTATACGAGATGTCGTTACGTTGTATGACCTCGAGGAAATTGTTCGCAGCACGAATCGAGACCTTCTCATTAGCGACATCGGGCTGGGAAATACCATAGAGCAATTACCCGTAGGAGTTCCTGTCGAGTTACTCGAAAAAGCAGCGGAATCCAAACCCAAAGGGGTCCGATTCGGCCGACAAGAAATCCTAAACCGAATTAAGATGGAAGCTCATCGCCGCATGGCAACCACAGGAAACGAAGGAGACACTGGTCGAGGGATCGAACTGATCGACGTTGGAATCTCTCAAATCGGATTCGTCGAGAGCGTCCGACGCAAGACCTTCGATCGATGGGTTGCGGAGCGACAAGCAATCTCAGCCAAGAACGTCAATGAAGGTGAACGACTAAAAGCGGCCATCCTCAACGAAACGAAAGCGGAAGTGGCCAAAATCGAAGGCGAAGGGGAACAGAAGTCGAGTGAACAAAAGGGCAAGACAGACGCTAACGTTATTAAGCGTTACGCAGAAGCCATTCAACAGACCGGCGAATTCTACACTTTTGTACGCACGATCGAAGCCTACGAAAAGTCGATTGGTCCTGACAGCCAAATGATTCTATCAACCGACAGTCCATTCTTTAAGCTCTTTCGCGAAATGGAAAGCGAAGACAAGTAAATTGTCGCCTTTTGCTCCGCAAAAGTGCGTCTCCTACTACAGAACCCCTTTGGAACTGGGCACGCCAGACTGACGTGGATCGATGTCACATGCAATGCGAATGGCCCGCGCGGTGGCCTTGAAAATAGCCTCGGCGACGTGGTGCGTGTTTCGGCCATAGTGCATCAAGATGTGCAAATTGCACATTGCATTGGAGGCGAAGCCCTGCCAGAAATCTTCAATCAATTCGCTGTCGAAATCGCCGATTTTTGGTGAAGGCATTTCGGCTTGAAAAACCAAAAAAGGACGCCCGCTGAAGTCGATGGCGCTGGTGACTAGCGTTTCTTCCATCGGCAATACCATGTGACCATAGCGACGAATTCCATGTTTGACTCCCAAGCATTGGCTCATAGCTTGGCCTAGGCAAATGCCAATGTCCTCGGTGGTGTGATGCGCGTCCACTTGCAGGTCCCCCATCGCATGTACGTCGAGGTCAAATAAGGCGTGTCTCGCGAGCAAAACAAGCATGTGGTCGAGGAAGCCAACACCGGTGTTAATATTGTTCTGTCCCGAACCATCGAGCGTCAATTTCAGTTCTATCTTTGTCTCGGCAGTCTGTCTCGATACGGTGCTAGTGCGGATTGTCGTCATACTTCTGGTTGGCTTTCTTATACGTCCAGGTTTCGGACGTCGAGTGCGTGCTTTTCGATAAACTCACGCCGCGGTTCGACTTTGTCGCCCATGAGAACACGGAACATTTCGTCCGCCGCCGCGGCGTCCGTCAACTGCACTTTTACGACAGTGCGATTGGATGGATCCAGCGTGGTTTCGCGAAGCTCTTCCGCATTCATTTCACCCAAACCCTTAAAGCGAGTGACGGAAAGCCCTCGGCGTCCTGATTCGCGAATGCCCGGAAGCAAACCGCGGAGGTCTTCCAATCCGATTGCAGTCTCTTCCCGATAGAGATAGAAACGGGAGTCGGTTGCCCCAGTTCGATCTTTAGGAATAAGGTCTTCGATGGAGAAGCCAAAGGCGGCAAGTTCCTTGAGCCCTGAATTGATGGTTCGCACTTCAAACAACTCAGCAATGTGAGTTGTAGAGGCCGCCTCGGGCGGATTCGACTTGGCAGCAGCAGGATCAACAGTTGTCGAAGCAACGATGGGTGCAACGACGGGCGCATCGATTGGTGCATCGACTTGTACTTTTCTTGTGGCGAGAAACTCATCTAGCTTGTCGCGAGTTACGAACCAATGATCTTCGGTCCCCATATCTAAATGGAAAACAGGCAGTCGACCGGTTTCGACTTCCATGCGTTCGGTGTGAACTCGCAACGAGATACCTCGGCGCTCCAGCGTGAGCATGGCGTCTTCCATGGAGGCCAACGTGATGCACAATTTCCGCATCTCCTGGCCTTCGATCTTCTTTCCCTCATCGCCGACGAAGTAGCTGTCGTTAAGTCCTCGTTCCAAAAGCTGGAACTTCATTTCCTCTTCGGTTTGAACGTAGTAACGTTCCTTTTTGCCACGGACGACGCGGAACAAGGGTGGTTGCGCCAGGTAGACGTGTCCACCAGCAACCAGTTGATACATTTGTCGGTAGAAGAAGCACAGCAACAGTGTGCGGATGTGAGAACCGTCGATATCAGCGTCGGTCATGATGATGATGCGGTTGTAACGGCGCTTGGCGACGTCCTGGTCGAGCCCAATCCCGCAGCCAATGGCTTGGATCATGCTCATGACTTCTTCGTTCGCGAGCACTTTGTCTTCGCGGCTCTTGTACGCATTGATGATCTTACCACGCAATGGAAGAATGGCTTGGGTGTCTCGGAAACGACCACCTTCCGCGCTACCACCTGCCGAGTCACCTTCTACAAGGTAGAGCTCGCACTCTTCCATTTTGTTGCTGATACAGTCACGGAGCTTACCGGGCAAACCGCCACCGCCGAGGACATTCTTTCGGTTGCGAAGAATGTCTTTGGCTTTCTTGGCTGCTTCTCTTGCTTCTGCAGCAAGCAAGCCTTTTCGGACTAAAAGTCGAGCGTTCTTTGGGTTCTCTTCGAGGTACTTGGAGAGTCCATCACCAACTGCGGAATTGACGATCCCCTCAACTTCGCTGTTTCCGAGTTTTGTTTTCGTTTGGCCTTCGAATTGAGGAGTACCAACTCGAACCGAGATCACGCAGGTTAGACCTTCGCGGAAGTCATCCCCGGTCGGGGTGAGGTCCTTGAACAGATTCTCTTTTTTGCCATATGCATTGAGAGTTCGCGTCAAAGCGGATCGAAAACCAGAAACGTGAGTACCACCCTCGATCGTATTGATATTGTTTACGTACGAATGAAGGTTTTCGGTGTATTCCTCGGAATACTGAAGCGCGATGGAATAGCCTAGGTCGTCCTTCTGGCCTTCGATCAAGATGACGTCTTTGTGGACAACTTCGCTGGCTCGGTTGAGGTATTCGACGAACTCGACAATTCCCCGTTCATAGCGAAAATCGTCGGTTTGTCCGCTGCGTTCGTCCTTGGCAAGGATCCGTACGCCGCTGTTGAGGAACGCAAGTTCTTGAAGTCGTTTGGCGAGAATGTCGTACGTGTATTTGGTATTCGGAAAAATTTGGCTGTCGGGTTTGAAGGTCGTTTTGGTGCCGCGTTTGGTCGTGACTCCGGCTTCGCGGACCGGTCCGGTCGCCACACCGCGTTCATAGGATTGCGTCCAGACTTTCCCGTCGCGGCTAACCTCTACTTCGCACCATTGCGACAAGAAATTGACCACGGTAACCCCTACTCCGTGGAGTCCGCCTGAGGTCTTGTAGGCGTTTTTTTCGAATTTGCCTCCGAACTTTAGGACCGTCATCACACCTTCGAGGGTGCTCATTTCTTTTTGCATTAACTCAGAAAGTTGAGCGTGCCTTTCGACCGGAATACCGCGACCATCGTCCTCGACGGTCACCGAACCATCAGCATTAATGGTTACAGAGACGACCTTGGCGTACTGAGCCATCGCCTCATCGATGGAATTATCGACTACTTCGTAGGCCAAATGGTGAAGGCCTTTTAAGGTTGTATCGCCGATGTACATCCCCGGTCGCTTACGAACGTGTTCTAAATCGCTTAGGTGCTGCAGGTCTTCGGAGTTGTAATCGGAGCCGTTGAGAGGGACGCCATCGCTATCGAGTTCCAGATTCGGATCGTTTGGCGGATCGGTAGGTGCGTTCATATGTTCGATTCGTGAGAATTCCATCCTAGGCAATAAACGGAAATCGCAAGGATTTCCGAAGTTCAAAAGCGAGTCGGGAGTATACCATTTTTCTCACTTTTGCGATTGGCCTAATCTGGTTAGATTCACTCAGGAGCCTCAACTTAGGCGATGGGCAGATTGAAATCTACCTATAAACTGTGTGGCACGCTCTGAGGTACGAAGGGCGTGGTGAATCGCTAGAGTCATTTGCCACACTTCCCACGCCCATCGCTAATCGCTTTGAGCGTGCCATACGGTGGCCTGGTCTGGAAGTCTTCTGTCTGCCGCTCTCTAAAAACAATTGGCCGTGGGCTTGAGAACTGGACGACTTCAACGCTCTAGACTAACCTTTTTGTTTGCGTGCAAGCATTCTTGGTGCGCGGAATGGGAACTGAAAACTCGATGGGGCTAACGCGCGGAAGAATGAACGACAAAAGCAATGTTTTTACGGGATGCATTCCCGCTTTGATGACGCCATGTTCCGCAAAAGGCGAGCCTCTTTTCGACCTGTTGGTTGCCAAAGGTAAGGAGTTGGTCGAGATCGGCATGCGAGCGGTGGTTTACTGTGGCTCGATGGGAGACTGGCCGCTTTTGACCGACGCACGTCGCCAAGAAGGAGTGGAGCGACTGACAGCCGCGGGGGTCCCCGTGATTGTTGGTACGGGTGCACAGAACCCAGCGATTGCAGCGGCTCACGCAGCTCACGCCAGAAAAGTTGGTGCCGCTGGCCTTATGGTAATCCCGCGAGTTCTGTCTCGAGGGGGCTCCGTCGCCGCGCAACGCGCTCATTTCGCAGGTATCCTGTCCGCAAGCGTTGGTCTGCCAGCGGTTATCTACAACAGTCCCTATTACGGTTTCGAGACGAAAGCCGATCTATTTTTCGACTTGCATGGTGAGTTTCCGAACTTGATTGGCTTCAAAGAGTTTGGAGGCGCGAAGTCCTTAACTTATGCAGCGGAAACGATCACGAGTGGCAACGCGAACTTAACGTTGATGGTCGGCGTGGATACGCAGGTATATCATGGATTTATTCACTGCGGAGCTGCCGGTGCGATCACGGGTGTTGGTAACGCACTGCCCCGCGAAGTATTAAGAATGGTCGAGCTGTGCCAGCGGGCCGCTGCGGGTGACTCCAATGGGCGGCGTCTTGCCGCTGAATTAAACGAAGCCCTGACGGTGTTGTCCACTTTTGATGAAGGGCCTGATCTAGTTCTTTATTACAAGTACTTAATGGTTCTCGAGGGGAATCCGGAATACGAGCATCAAATCAACTCGTCCGACAGACTCTCGGACAGTCAACGCGAATTCCTGCGTTCGCAATGGCAATTGTTTCGCAACTGGTGGGCTGGCTGGGCTGGGAAAGCAGATTAACAGCAGCTTAACACTGTGGACGAGCGAGGCCCTTCGCTCGTTGGGTTGAAAACCAATACCTAAGGCGAGCGGCAGACAGAAGACTTCCAGGCCAGGCCACCGTGTGGCACGCTCAAAGCGATTAGCGCGATTAGCGATGGGCGTGGGAAGTGGGGCAAATGACTCTAGCGATTCACCACGCCCTTCGTACCTCAGAGCGTGCCACCCAGTTTATAGGTAGATTTCAAACTGCCCCTCGCCTAAGCGCTAGGCCTCGTCTGGGGAACTATTCCTATCAATTCTCATCCTATCTACTAGGTATTCAGGTACAAATTGCCCTGGGCACAACGTCCACCCAGTCCTCACAATCGGATAGGGCGCTGAACGGATTCGGCAATCTGGCATTAGTTACGCGGATTGGAGCTTTTGCAACCGGCTAGTACCTCTTATCCTTGGTAATAAGTCTGCGCTTTTGCGAAATCCAACTTATGGAATGCAAGCAAACTTTCGATTGTTGGATGGCCACGGGCCATTTCAGTCCATTTGTTCCTCGTTTCGCATTGATCAGCAGCTATGGCTTCCGGACCATCGGATGAGAATGTAGAGAATACCAAGCGTCACATTCGGACCTTGGTCAACGAGATTACGGAACTTTCTAAGTCCGACGCAAAGGCCGCTGAATACTACCCTGCCGTCTTGCAGCGGATCATTTCTGCCCTAGCGGCTTCGGGTGGCGCGGTTTGGCTGGTCGATGACGAAGGCAGCATGCGGTTGGCACATCAGATCCAGATGGATCCAGGTTTGATGCAAGCCAACAATCAAGAGGCCGTGTTGCATGGAAGGCTATTGACTCGCCTGTTTTCGCAGGGCCGAGCCGAGCTGATTCCTCCCATGTCGGGATCGGGAGAAGATTCCGGGGAAGGTAACCCTACCCGATATCTACTGGTTACGGCTCCGCTCGTTTCCAACAAGCAGCCTGTGGGATTGCTTGAAGTCATGCAGCGTCCCGACTCCCCTGCCGAAGCGCAGCGCGGATATCTTCGATTTTTGGAGCACATGACTAAGCTCATGGGGGAGTGGATTCAAGGGAATGCACTCCAGCAAGTCTCGAACCGGCAAGAAATGTGGCAGCAATCGGATCAATTCGCTCGCTTGGTTCACGACAATTTGGACCTCAAAGATACCGCTTACACCATCGTCAACGAAGGTCGGCGGCTCATCGAATGCGATCGCGTCAGTGTGGCCATGCTAAAGGGTGGCAAGCTAAAAGTCATTGCGATTTCAGGCCAGGATTCCATCGAACATCGTTCGAACATCGTTCAGTCGCTGAACAGCTTGGCGACCAAGGTCGTGAGGAGCGGAGAGCCACTTTGGTACGACGGTTCAATGGAAGATTTACCTCCCCAAATCGAAGAAGCCATCGAGGACTACGTCGACCTTTCGCATGGCCGAACGATTACCGTTTTGCCGATTCGACAGCCGGAACGCAAAATCGAAGGGGATGTCCTGGCCGCCAGGAGTGAGACCAGCGAGACGCGCATGCGGCGCGACATCATCGGTGCGTTGATCGTCGAGCAAATCGAAACGCAACTTTCGCGATCCATGTTGGAGGGACGCGTCGACCTTGTGTACGAACATACCTGCCGAGCCTTATCCAACTCGCTTTCACACAGCCAAATTCTGTTCATGCCGGTATGGCGATTTCTCGACAAGTTGACATGGATGTTTCGAGGTTCAGCATTGCCGAAAACAACGGCCATTCTCAGTTTGATTGGCGCTGCGTTGCTTGCCATGTTCATCGTCCCAATCGATTTCGATTTAGAGGGGAACGGGAAATTCAAACCAAGCATTGAGCGGCAGGTCTTTGCGCATGTCGATGGCGAAGTTGCCGACGTTTTCGTAAAACATGGCGACTACGTGAAAGCCAACGCACCGCTATTGCAATTGAAAAACCCGGATCTTGAACTACAGATTAGCGGCGTTTCAGGCGAGCGAAAGACCGCCATCGTTCGAAACATCAACGCGAACGACGCCTCTCAGAGATCGAATCAGACCCAAGCCGAACGAATTAAAAACCAACAAGACATTGAGGAAAGCGCCACCATCATTGAAGCCAAGACTGAGCTGCTGAAGCTGCATGAAGACAAGAAGCAAAAGCTACTTCGACTCAGTCCGATTGCGGGTTTGGTG
>Ga0105046_10010111_pt1 | contig 14704 bp, 14 predicted proteins | sample MAT03_FD_78385 | JGI IMG/M metagenome (GOLD analysis project Ga0105046, IMG submission 78385) | Freshwater microbial communities from Lake Fryxell liftoff mats and glacier meltwater in Antarctica - MAT-03 (megahit assembly) | ecosystem: Environmental > Aquatic > Freshwater > Ice > Liftoff... | reverse complement strand
CTTATTGGAGCAGATGGTGAGCAGGTAGGAATCGTCACGACTGACGATGCCCGCCAGATGGCTCGTGACGCAGACCTCGATCTGGTCGAAGTTGCTGCTGGCGCCAAGCCGCCGGTGGCCCGCCTCCTCGACTACTCGAAGTACAAGTACGAACAGGATCAGAAGGCTAAAGCCGCTCGCAAGCACCAGACCCAGGTCAACGTTCGCGAGATCAAGCTGCGCCCGAAGATCGCGGTTCACGATTACAACACCAAGAAGGGCCACGTCACCCGTTTCCTCACGAACGGCGACAAGGTCAAGGTGACGATCATGTTCCGTGGCCGCGAGCAGGCTCATCCCGAGCGTGGCCGTGACCTGCTGTACCGACTTTTCGAAGACCTCGAAGGCCTCGCCACGATCGAGTCGAAGCCACTCCAGGAAGGCCGTAACATGAGCATGCTGCTCGGGCCGTCCAAGGAAGCCGCCAAGCTCGCCGAGGACAAAAAGTCTGAAGGCAAAGAAGGCAAGTCCGAGCCGAAGGCTCCGGTTGAGCCGGCTGCTCCGGTCAATACGCACCCGCAGGCAGTTGCCCCGGATGCGGTGTCGGAAGGCGTGACCGTCGAAGACGAGACGCCCGAAGACGACGCTCCGGAAGCGGAAGCTGAAGCCACTGAGGCCGAAGCACCCGAAGCAGAAGCAGCGGACAGCGATTCAGGGTCATCTGACTCCGTTTCGTCGGACTCCGGCTCCAGCGACTGACTTCCCGCTGCCGCTCAGCGGCTGGCGATCAACTCGGCAATACGTTCTGATGCCTTGCCGTCCCAGAGGGGCGGCGGGGTCGAAGTCCGGCCGGCCTGTTCTTCCATGAGGCCGGTGATCTCCGGGATTCGGGCCGGGTCGAGGCCGAGCATGGTGTTGGTTCCCAGCTCAACCGTCACCGGGCGTTCGGTGTTGTCGCGCAGGGTGAAGCAGGGGACCCCGAGGTAGCTGGTCTCCTCCTGAATGCCGCCGGAGTCGGTGAGCACGGCCATGGCGTCGCTTTCCAGGGAGAGGAACTCGAGGTATCCGACCGGATCGACCAGCTTCAGGCCGGGGGCCAGTTCGATCTGCCCGCCGTCGATCATCGCCCTCGTTCTCGGATGGACCGGGAACAGGACCGGGATGTCAGCCGCGACCAGGTTCAGCGCGGCGATCGCTTCGAAGAGGAGCGGCCCGTCGACCAGGGCGGGGCGGTGCAGGGTGACCAGCAGGTAGCCGCCCGGTTCGACCCCGAACTCGCAGCAGGCTTCAAGGGGCCGGAAGCGGCCTTCGAGGGCGACCAGGCTGTCGATCATGGTGTTGCCGACAAAATGGGCCTTCCCGGCCGGGATGCCTTCGCGCTCGAGGTTCACCAGCGCCTCTTCGGAATGGACATAGAGGTCATCGCTGATCGCATCGGTGAGGATGCGGTTGATTTCTTCCGGCATGGTCCGGTCCCAGCTGCGCAGGCCGGACTCCAGGTGACCGACCGGGATTCCCAGCTTGACCGCGGTCAGGGCGGCAGCGACGGTCGAATTCACGTCACCGGGCACGATCACCATGTCCGGCTCTTCGCTGACCAGCAGGGGCTCGAGGCGTTCCATCACCCGGGCGGTCTGCTGCGCGTGCGTGCCGGAGCCGATCTCCAGCATGTGGTCCGGCGCCGGAACTCCCAGTTGCTCGAAGAAGATCTCCGACATCATCCGGTCGTAATGCTGGCCGGTGTGGACGATCACCTGGTCGGATTCGGGCATCCTCGACTTGAGGGCGCTGATCAGCGGGGCCATCTTGACGAAGTTCGGCCGGGTTCCGAGTACGTGAAAAATTCGCATTGGGGCGCACAGTATCCGTCGATCAGGACACGGGAAGGATGCTTGTTCCCGAATTTTGATTGAATACGCCGTCGCATGCCGAAGATGAAGACACATTCCGGAGCCAAGAAACGGTTCAAAAGGACCGCAACGGGCAAACTCCGTGGTCGCAAAGCCTATTCCAGCCATATTCTGGAAAAGAAGTCACCGAAGCGCAAGCGCTCGATGTCGCAGCCGGTCTTCGTCAAGGCACAGGACGCCCCGCGCGTCAACAAGATGCTGGGTGGCAAGTAAATGCCTCGCGTAAAGCGCTCGGTAAACGCTCGTAAGAAGCGTCGGAAGGTTCTTGAAGAGGCCAAGGGTTATTACGGCCGCAAGAACTCGTCGTATGTACTCGCCAAGGAGCAGGTCATGCGGTCGGGTGCTTACGCCTACCGTGACCGCCGCGTCCGCAAGCGTGATTTCCGTCGTCTCTGGATCACCCGCATCAACGCTGCTGCCCGTCAAGAGGGCATGAGCTACTCGCAGCTGATCCACGGCCTGGACAAGGCCGGAGTCGAAGTCAACCGTAAAATGCTTGCCGATATCGCCGTGAATGACAGCGATGGCTTTCGCCGATTCGTCGAAATCGCCCGGGAGGGTGCCGCCGCCTAGCGCGATTCGGCACTTTGATCCCACCGGGCGGCTTCGCATTTGCGAGCCGCCCTTTTTTGTTTCCAGACCAAAAAGAAACCCATGATCACCAGCCCTGACAACGAAAAACTGAAACTGGTCCGCAAGCTCGGCCAGAAGAAGTACCGCGAGAAGTTCGGCATGTTCGTGACCGAAGGTGAAGACCTGGTGGGCTCCGGCCTGGCCGCGGGCCGGGTGCCGAAGTTCCTGCTGGTCCATCCCGATTGCGACATCGAGGGCGAAGAAGTCGAACCCGATCTGCTGGACCGGGCTTCCGGCCTTGCATCCGGCACGAAAGTGATCGGGGTCTGGTTCCAGGAATGGGCCGAGCAGCCCTCGGACGTATGTATCTACCTGGATCAGCTTTCGGACCCGGGCAACATGGGCACGATCATCCGTTCGGTTGACGCTTTGCTTGATGCCACCGTGGTTGTCGGCCCGGGCACGGTTGACCCTTACGCACCGGATTCGGTGCGCGCCAGCATGGGTTCGATCTTCTCCCAGGCCCTGATCAAAGGTTCAATTGAAGTGACGCCGGAGCCGCGGGTGGCGATGATCGCCTCGGGCGGAGACCCACCGACCGAGCACAACGCTCCGGTCACGATCTGCCTCGGTTCCGAGCGCGAAGGGCTTTCGCCGGAAGTCTTGAATCACTGCAGTGAAGCCTGGACCATTCCCCTGCGGGAAGGCCGGGCCGAATCCCTCAATGTTGCAGCCGCCGCGGCAATCGCCTGCGAGCGGATATCGTCGGCGCCTGCCGCTGGAGAACAAGGTTAGAGCGAGGATATGGGCCAGAAAATCACAGACCGGATTGATCAGATCGAGGCGGAGGCGACCGCTGCCGTGTCAGCTGCCGGAACCGCGGCCGAACTGGAAGACCTGCGGGTCACCTGGCTCGGGCGGAAAGCCGAGCTGACTTCGATCCTCAGGGGTATTGCCGACCTCGATCCGGCCGAACGCGGCCCGGTTGGCGGTGGTGCGAACAAGGTCCGGAAGGCGCTTGAAGCACTGATCGAAAACCGTAAGGTCGAACTTTCCGGGCTGGAGCTGGAATCGTCGCTCGCGTCCGATCGGATCGACGTGACCCTTCCGGGCTCCCCGGTCAGGGCTGCCGGCCACCTTCACCCGATCACCCGCACCAGGCGGCTGATCGAGGACGTGATGATCGGCCTCGGCTACCAGGTGATGGAAGGACCCGAAGTCGAGCATGACTTCTACAATTTCACCGCGCTCAATCACCCGGCTGACCACCCGGCCCGGATGCTTCAAGACACCTTTTACGTGGAGCCCGGTGGAGGCGCCCCGGAAGGGGTCGGCCGCCAGGACGTGCTGCTGCGGACCCACACCTCACCGATGCAGGTGCGGGCCATGGAAGCCGCGCCACCACCACTTTTCATGATCGTTCCCGGCAAGACCTACCGGCGGGACTCCGACGCCACCCACAGCCCGATGTTCCATCAGGTCGAAGGCCTGGCCGTCGCCGAAGGCATCACCCTGGCCGACCTCAAAGGCACATTGCTGGCGATGCTCCGGGAAATCTTCGGGCCCGACCGGGAAATCCGCATGCGGCCGCACTTCTTTCCGTTCACCGAACCTTCGGTTGAATTCGACGTCTCCTGCTTCAAGTGCGGCGGCTCCGGCAAACTCGCCGGTGGCGACCGCTGCAACCTCTGCAAGGGCATCGGCTGGATCGAACTTGGCGGGGCCGGCATGATCGACCCGAACGTCTTCGGTTTCGTGCGGGACTCGGGTTACGACCCGGACCTGGTCACCGGTTTCGCTTTCGGCTTCGGTATCGAGCGCATCGCCATGCTGCGGCACGGAGTGGGGGATCTGCGGCTCTTCTTCGACAATGATGTGCGTCTACTGGAGCAGTTCTCATGAGGATTCCGTACGCCTGGATGGCCACCTATTGCGATCCCGGACTCGCACCTGACGTGCTGGCCGAGAAGCTGGCGATGACCGGCACCGAAGTCGAAAGGGTCGTTATTTCCGGTCCGCCCAGCCCCGACAATTTCGTGATCGGCAAAGTGCTCGCGGTCGAGCCGCACCCCGACGCCGACCGGCTGCGGGTCTGCACCGTCGACACCGGTGAAGACGAAAAGCGCAACATCGTCTGTGGTGCCCCCAATGTCGAAGCCGGCCAGACCGTGGTTGTGGCCCTGCCCGGGGCGGTCATGCCCGGTGGGATGAAGATCAAGAAAGCCAAACTTCGGGGCGTTCCGTCGGAGGGCATGATCTGCTCGGAGACCGAACTCGAGCTCGGTGATGGCAGCGACGGCATCATGGTCCTGGAAGACGACCTGGCCGCTCCCGGCACGCCGGCCGTTGATGTCATGCCGATTTCCCAGATCGTGCTCGAACTTGAAGTGACCCCGAACCGGACCGATTGTTTCGGACTGTATGGCGTGGCCCGGGAAGCTCACGCGATCACCGGCGCCGACCTGGCCGCAGCGCCGTGGGACGGCAAGGAAATCGCTCCGGGTGACTCGACCGCTTCGATGGTCTCGGTAGAAGTCGAGAACCCTGATCTGTGCTCCCGGTTCACGGCACGGGCTTTCACCAACGTTTCGGTTGGACCTTCGCCTTTGTGGCTCAAGGCCCGGCTGATTGCCGCCGGCCAGCGGCCGATCAACAACGTGGTTGACATCACCAACTACGTGATGTGGCTGACCGGCCAGCCGCTCCACGCATTCGACCTCGACCTGGTTCCCGATGGCGCGCTGATTGTGCGCAATGCGAAGGCGGGGGAGAAAGTCACGACCCTGGACGGGATTGAACGCGACATCGGTCCGGACACCGTGCTGGTCTGTGACCGCAACGGCCCGGCGGCGATCGCCGGAATCATGGGCGGCGCCGTATCCGAAGTCTCCGCAACGACCACCTCTGTCCTCATGGAGGCGGCAACCTGGAACGGCCCGAACATCCTGCGGTCGTCGAGGGAACTCAACCTGCGCTCCGAAGCCTCATCGCGGTTCGAGAAGCAGCTGCACCCGGCGCTCGCCGAAAGGGCCCAGATCGTGGCGACTGAACTGATGATCGACCTTTGTGGTGCGGTCGCGGTTGATGGTTTGGTTGATATTGCCGCGCCGCTGCCGGATCCCGAGCCGATCAGACTGCGGGCCGGACGGGTCGAGCGCATCCTCGGCCTTGCGATTCCGGCGGACAAGCAGGTCGAAGCACTCGAACTTCTTGGCTTCACTGTCGATCGGGACGGCGACGACCTGCTGGTTACGGTTCCCCCGGACCGTTTCTATGACGTGACCCGGGAAATCGACCTGGTCGAAGAAGTCGGCCGGGTCAATGATCTCGATAACCGACTGCCGGCCACACTGCCGTCCGGTTCCGGCCGGGTCGGTGGCCTCAGCCGTCAGCAGAGCCTGATGCGGAGGGCCGAGGATTCGCTGCGCGAAGCCGGCTTCGACGAGATCGTCGGCTGGAGCTTCACCGACCCGTCTGAAACCACGAGGCTGCGGCTCGAAGCACCGGACCCCCGGGCCGCGGCGGTCAAGCTGTCTAACCCGCTTTCCGAAGACCAGTCGGTGATGCGCTCGATCCTGCTCGGTTCACTGCTGGGAGCCGCACAGAGGAATCTGGCCCGCGGTGCCGAGTCGGTTGCGCTCTTCGAATCCGGAAGGGTCTACCTGCCGGCCGGAGATTTCGGTCCCGGCCCGCTCGGCGGAAACTTCCCCGGCAAGCAGCGGCCGCCGGTCAACGAACCGCACCACTTCTGCGTACTGGCAACCGGGTCGATCGATCCTGCCTCCTGGAGCCAGAACTCGAACAAGGTCGACTTCTTCCAGATCAAGGGTGTGCTCGAAAGGCTGGCAACCGGTCTCGGCACCTCGGTGGAGGTTGTCCCCGGAGAGCAGCCCTTCCTTCATCCCGGTCGCTCTGGCGAGGTCTTGATCGGTGGGGTGTCCGCCGGCTGGATCGGGCAGATCCATCCGTCGGTTGCCACCGACTGGGACCTGGGCGAAGTTGTCGCTTTCGAGATCAACCTGGCCGAACTGCTCGAGGCTTCGGCGCTGGGCAACGAAACCTACGTCGATTTCACGGCATTCCCGCCGGTCGATCGGGACCTCGCGGTGGTGCTCAATGATTCCGTGACGGCATCCACCGTGCTGGCCGCGGCCGAAGAGGCCGGCGGCAAACTGCTGGTATCGGTAAACATCTTCGACGTCTATCACGGCGATCAGATCGGTGCCGATGAGAAGAGTCTGGCTCTGAGACTCAGGTTCCGGGCACCCGACCGGACCCTGAGCGATGAAGAAGTCGATCCGGTCTGGCAGAAGATCGTCGATCGGATCGCCGGCGTGGGAGGCAAGCTCCGTGGCTGAGCACACACAACCGATCGGACTCGATGGCGCCAAAGCCAGGGTCATCGTTGCCGGGGCAACCGGTTACGCCGGTGCACTCGCGGCCAATCTCGTCTGGAACCATCCGGCGCTCGAACTGGTGGAGATCACTTCCCGGTCCGAGACCGGCACGGCGCTGAATGAGCTCTACCCGCGTTACGGCGTTCCGCTGGAACTGAAGGAACTGGACCTCGCCGGGCTCGAAAATGTCGACGTCGGCATCGTTGCCTATCCGCACGGTGCCGCCGCCCCGGTGGTCGCCGGGATGCGTGGCCTCGGCATGATCGTGGTTGATCTTTCGGCCGACTTCCGGCTGGATGACCTGCCGACGTACGAGAAGTTCTACGGCGCCCACAGCGACCCGGACCTGCTTGACGGTGCGGTCTACGGCCTGCCTGAACTCAATCGGGCCGACGTGATTGACGCCGAACTGATCGCCAACCCTGGCTGCTATCCGACTGCCGCGATTCTCGCCCTGGCTCCGCTGGCCGAGGCCGGTCTGATCGACGACGTCGTGATCGATGCCAAGTCCGGTGTGTCCGGAGCGGGACGGGGAGGGGGCGAAGGCACTTCTTTCGTCACCGTCACCGAAAACGTCGCGCCCTACAAACCGGCCGGCCACCGGCATCGGCCGGAGATCCTGGAGAAGCTGAACAAGGTTTCCCCTGACGGCGCCGGAATCGATTCGATGACTTTCGTGCCGCACCTGGTCCCGGTCGACCAGGGCGAGCTGGTCAGCTGTTACGTCAAGGTCAGGGAAGAGATCAGCCAGGACGCGCTCGAGGCCCTGTATGAAGCTCGGTACGGCGGCGAAAGGTTCGTGACCCTGCGAAAGACCCCGCCCGGCATGCGCGACGTGCGTGGCACCAATGAATGCCACATCATGCCGCTGGTCGGGGATGACCGCGTCGTCGTGTTCGCAGTGATCGACAACCTCTGGAAAGGCGCTTCCAGCCAGGCGATCCAGAACCTGAACCTGATGCTCGGCCTCGACGAAGGCGTGGGGATCTCGTGAGCGCCGGCTTTTTCAAGTCCCGCTGGGTTGAAGCGCCGGAAGGTGTCGAGCAGCTCGATGACACCGTTCTGCCCGCCGGCTTCCGGGCCGGAGGAGTCCCCTGTGGCCTGAAGAAGGACGGCAAGACCGACCTTGGCATCGTCGTCTCCGATTCGGAAGAGACGACGTCAGCGATCCTGCTGACCAGGAACGCCGCCGCAGCCGCACCGATCCGGGTCTGCCGGGACCACCTCCAGCAGGACTCTGTGCGGGCGGTGATCGTCAACTCCGGCAACGCCAATGCCGCCACCGGCGAACAGGGCATGCTGGACGCGCTCGCGATGAGAAATGAAACCGCGCAGGAACTGAACCTCGTGCCCGAGCAGGTTGCCGTTGCCGAAACCGGCGTGATCGGCGTGCCGATGGACATGGAGTCGGTGCTGCACGGCATCTCCGGTCTGGCCGCCGGTGTCTGGGGAGAAGGAGCGGTTCCTTTCTCTGAGGCGATCATGACCACCGACAAGTTCCCCAAGCGGTGCACGCTCACCGCGGGCGGCATCACGATCTCTGCGCAGGCCAAAGGTGCGGGGATGATCGAGCCGGGCTACGCAACCATGCTCTGTTTCGTCCAGACCGACGCGGTTGTCGCCGATCCCGAACCGCTGCTGCGGGCCGCGGTCGCTGAATCTTTTGAACGCATCACGGTTGATGGGCAGATGAGCACCAACGACACCGTGCTGTTCCAGGCCAGCGGCATCTCCGGGTTGCCGCTGCCGGAGGGTCTGCTTGAAGCCGTGCTGCTCCAGTTGGCGATCGAAGTCGTCCGGGATGGCGAAGGTGCAACCCGGGTCGGCCGGATCGAAGTCAGTGGAGCGAAAGACCCCGAGGAAGCCGACCTGGTCGCCCGCCGGATTGCCAACTCGCCGCTGGTCAAGACCGCGCTGCTCGGCCGGGACCCCAACTGGGGCCGGATCGCCCAGGCCGCCGGAGCCGCACTTGCCGGCGCCGATATCGGTGAGCTCGGCCCCGACGTGATCGATGCCGATGAACTTGCCGGTGAACAGCCGGAAGCCGAACTGGCCCTGCGGCTCGACCGCGGCGACGCGATCTCCCGCATCTACTTCAGCGATCTGACTCACGAATACATCGTCATCAACGCCGAATACACAACGTAAGGACCAGAGTGATGGACCAGGAAAAGGCAACGGAGCTCCTCTCCGGCTCACGCGCTGACGAAAACGTCACCGTGCTGCTCGAGGCGCTTCCATATATCCGGGAATTCCACGGCAAGACCGTCGTCATCAAGTACGGCGGAGCGGCAATGCGCGAGGAATCCCTGCGAGAGGCCTTTGCCAAGGACGTGGTCCTGCTCAAGTACGTCGGCATGAACCCGGTGATCATCCATGGTGGTGGCCCCGAGATCTCCGAAGTCATGAAGAAGATGGGACTTGAAGTGAAGTTCCACCACGGCCTGCGGGTTTCCGATGCCGAGACGGTCGAAGTGGCGAAGATGGTGCTGCTTGGCAAGGTCAACGCTGATCTGGTCCGGCGCCTCAACCGGGCGGGCCAGCCTGCGGTCGGGCTGTCTGGCGAAGACGGTGCACTGTTCGAGGTGGCACCAGTCGCGAATGCGGCCGAGGTTGGCTTTGTGGGAGAGATCGAGCGGGTTGACGTCGACGTGCTCAACCACATTTCCGAGGACTACATCCCGGTGATCGCTTCCTGCGCATCCGATCGGGACAGCAACTCCTACAACGTGAATGCCGACGAAGCGGCCGGCAAAGTCGCCGCGGCCCTCGGTGCATACAAGGCGGTTTTCCTGACCGACGTGGTCGGCTGGCTGGAGGATCCCGAAGATCCGGATTCACGCATCTCCCAGACCACGGTACGCAACATCGAGGACAACCTTGACGGCATTGAGGGTGGCATGCGCCCGAAGCTCGAAGCCTGCGTCAATGCCGTGAACGGCGGCGCCCAGGCGGCCCACATCATCGACGGCAGGCGGCCGCACTCGCTGCTGCTGGAACTCTTCACCGACGACGGCATCGGCACCAAGGTGAACCCGTGAGTCCGGTGGACGCCAGCCTGAAGGGCCGTGAAGCGCAGTACGTCATGCAGACGTACAAACGGGCCGACGTCGTCTTCGAGCGCGGTGAAGGAGCGCTCCTCTTCGACACCGAGGGCAACGAATACATCGACATGCTGGCCGGAATCTCGGTTGCTTCGGTTGGACATTGCCATCCGGACGTGGTCGCCGCCGTGACCGATCAGGCCGCGAAGCTGATGCACGTCTCCAATCTCTTCTACACCCAGCCGATGATCGACCTCGCCGAAAGGCTGTCGCAGTCTTCGCTGGGCGGCCGGGTGTTCTTCTGCAACTCCGGCACCGAAGCGAATGAATGCGCGATCAAGATCAGTCGCAAGCATGCGCATCAGCGTGGAATCGACGGTCCGGAGATAATTTCCTTCGAAAGCGATTTCCACGGCCGGACCTACGGGTCGCTCTCGGCGACCCCGGCGCTGGCCAGGGATCCGCTGCTGGGTCCGATGCTGCCTGGTTTCAGGTCAGTTCCGTTCGACGACGCCGAAGCCCTGAACGAAGCCGCCGGAGAGAACACCGCGGCGATCCTGATCGAACTGATCCAGGGTGAGGCCGGAGTGTTCGTGCTTTCCGACGAAACCCTGATCGCCGCCCGCGAGATCTGCGACCGGACCGGAGCCCTCCTGATATTCGACGAGATCCAGACCGGCGTCGGCCGGACCGGCTCGCTGTGGGCTTACGAGCAGGTGCCCGTGCGCCCGGACATCATCACCAGCGCCAAGGCCCTGGGCGGCGGCGTGGCGATTGGCGCATGCATCACCAACGAAAAGGCCGCCGACGTCCTGAGCCCGGGTGACCACGGCTCAACTTTCGCCGCCGGACCGGTGGCCGCATCGGCCGCCCTGGCCGTGCTCGACCTGGTCGACGATCCCGAGATGCTGCGGCGGATCAGGCAGCTCGGCAACAGCCTCACCGAGAGCCTTACGGCCCTCGACGGTGTCAAGTCGGTTCGTGGCCGGGGGTTGATGCTGGCAGTTGAGCTGGAAGAGGGGATCAATTCAGCCGAATTGAACGCCGACCTGCTTGAACGGGGTCTGGTGTGTAACGCTCCCCGTCCGGATTCGATCAGGCTGCTGCCTCCATTCGTCCTGACCGACGAGCAGGCAGAGCGAGCTGTTTCGATCATCGACGAAGCAATTTGTTCATCTTAACCCCGCTGATCTACCGGGTAGCATCAGCGTCGACCAACTTCACGGAGGTGTTCCGAAATGAATGACGATCCCACACGCATAATGAGAAATGACGACCGTTCGCCACGCGGCGGTGGTGGAGGGGGCTATGACCAGGACCCATACGAGCCCGAAGAGCAGCGCAAGCATGTGCGCTACCTGATCGTTGGCCTGCTGGCCGTGATCGTCGGCCTGGTCCTCGCAGTGATCGTGATCTCCGGCGGGGATGACACGAAAACCGAACCCGCGGTGCTCACCGGCGCCACCGGCGTGACCACGGTTACGCCGACCGAGCCCACCGGCACTACCGGAGTCACCACCACGGGCACCACCGACGTCGTTCCGGTCGAGCCCGACAATGGTGGTTCGACCCCGACCGTGCCCGACTCCGGTGGATCGACTCCGACCGTGCCGACCACGCCCGACACCGGCGGAGTAACTCCCGGAACCGGCACTGGCGCCGATACCCCACCCAGCGGTGGCATCGCTCCCTGAGCGGTCTACCGCTGCCCCAAGCCACGAAGAAAGTAAATGACCGAAATCACCCTTGATTCCCTGCCTGATCCGATCGCGACCTACGAAGCGCGGCCCGAAGACGTGAACCGTGTCCTGCTGCTCTACTCGGGCGGTCTGGACACGAGCGTCATGCTCCACTGGATCCAGGAGGCCTACGACGCCGAGGTCGTGACCCTGACCGTGAACCTCGGCCAGCCCGGTGAGGACTACACCGAGATCCTCGACAAAGCCAGAATGATGGGTGCGGTCGAGACCGTGATAATCGACGCCCGCGAGGAATTCGCCCGGGACTTCGTCCTGCCGGCGATCAAGGCCAATGCGCTTTATGGCGGGGGTTACCCGCTTTTTACTTCACTGGGTCGGCCGCTGATCGGCAAGCTCGGGGTGGAGGTCGCCGCGCAGTACGGCTGCGACACCCTGGCCCATGGCTGCACCGGCAAGGGCAACGACCAGGTCCGCCTGGAGAGCACGGTCGCCACGCTGAACCCGGACCTCAAGATGATCGCGCCGGTCAGGGCCTGGAAGATCGGCCGTGAGGAAGAGCTCGAATACTGCCGGACCCACGACATCCCGCTCAAGGGTGGAAATTCGGCCGCTCCCTATTCGATCGACGACAACCTCTGGGGCCGTTCGTCCGAGGGAATCTCGATCGAGGACCTGAACTCGCCGCCGCCCGACGACGTCTTCCAGCTGGTCACCCGGCCGGAGCTGGCGCCGGACGAGCCGGAGACGGTCACGATCGGCTTCGAAGCGGGCCGGCCGGTCAGTTTCAACGGCGAGACGATGGACCTGGTGCCGTTGCTGGAAGCAGCGGCTGATGCCGGGTGCCGGCACGGGGTCGGCATCGTCGACCACATCGAGGACCGCATCGTCGGCCTCAAGGTCCGGGACATCTATGAAGTCCCGGCGGCGACGATCATCCTCACCGCCCATCAGGAACTCGAGAAGCTGGTTTCGACGATCCACCAGAACAACTTCAAGAACACGCTGGACAGGCACTGGGCCTACATGGCTTACGCCGGGCTCTGGTACGAACCGCTGAGGTACAACCTTGACGCTTTCATGGATTCAGCCAACGAGTTCACGACCGGCGAGGTTTCGGTGAAGCTCTTCAAGGGTTCTTGTACACCGACCGTCCGCAGGTCACCCTTTGCGCTCTATGACGAGAACCTGGCTTCATTCGGCGCTTCGGGCGGCGAGTTTTCCCAGCAGGCGAGCCCCGGTTTCATCGAACTATTTTCGCTTCAGAGCCGCATGGCTCATCGCGTACGCAATCGAGAGGACACCAAATGATCTACTCCCTGATCGGCAAACTCGTCGTCAAGTACGGCATCAAGCTTCTGCGCCGCAAGGTGGTTGCCCGCACGGTCGTGATCGGCACCGTCGCTGCGGTCGCAGGTGTGGCCGCCGTCGGGGTCACGGGATACCTGATTACCCGCGACGTTCCCGAGGGCTGAGCCACAGAACCGCACAACCCTGCTTTCGCAAGGGATCTTGCGAGGTTGGACCGGTTCAGGGGGCCGAAGAGGGACCTTGGTTACGGTGTGAGTCGGCTTTGGTTTCTACTAACTCCCCTATAACTCCCTTCGGGCCCTCGGCTTGAGGGGAAGACGATCAACCCTTCTGGCCGCTTCGGCGGTCGTATTTGTCTGCGCCGCCGCGGCAGGGTCCGCGCTGGGCGCGGTTGGCGATCTCGAACAGAAGTCGACTGATGCCAAGGACCGGATCGAGCAGGTCTCGCAGTCGCTCAGCCAGAACCGGGCCGGGCTTGATGCTGCGCAGGCGAAGTCGGAAGCAGCGGCGTCCCGCGAAGCCGAACTTGGTGGCCTGATTGCCAACGGTGCCGAGCGCTCCGCGGCCCTCGACTCGAAGGTCGTTTCTTCGGAAGCGGAACTGGAACAGTCCCGCAAGCGTCTGAAGCGGGCCGAAAAACTGCTGGCAGACCGACTGGTCGCGATGTACATGGCCGGCACGCCGGACATGGTTGACCTCGCCCTGGGCGCCGGTGACTTCGGTGTGCTCGCTTCGCAGCGGGAGTACTTGCTGGCGATCCAGGAGGCTGATCAGAGGCTGGCCGAGCGGGTCCGTTCGGTTCGCAATGACTTCAGGGACCAGACTGCCGAACTGACTCTGCTGAAGAGCAGGGTGGACGTACAGAACGCCGAGCTGGCGTCGGCTCAGGCCGGGATCACGGCGGCCCGCGCTGCGGCTGATTCGACTGCGTCCCAGCTCGCTTCGGTGAACGATTCACGAGAGTCCGAGATCGCCAGCCTGAAGTCGGACATCAACGGATGGCAGCAGCAGATCGAAAAAGAACAGGCTGCGGCTCCGGCCGAAGCCGAAGCACAGGTCGACGAGCAGCTCGGCGGTCCGTACTCGATCCCGACCTACATCGTGATGTGCGAATCGGGAGGCAACTACGCAGCGGTCAACCCGTCGAGCGGAGCCGGCGGCGCGTACCAGATCATGCCCGCCACATGGGAGGCCTATGGCGGCACCGGCCTGCCAAACGAAGCATCGAAGGCCGAGCAGGACCGGATCGCCGCGCTGATTTACGCAGACTCAGGGACCGCCCCCTGGGTTTGTGGCTAACCGGGACAGACCCGATCCGTCGCCCCAGTGGCTGGCGGCCATTTCGAAGTACTGAAACCGACCCGGTCCTTGTCTGGCAGGCGATTCGGAGCTGTTCACACGGATTTCCCGGTTGAGGAATTCTGTGCCGGATTCAATCGTTCAGCCGCTTTACGATCACGTTGAAAAGCCCATTCACCTTGCAGGTCGGATCGGCCGCCCGCATGTCGATGCCCGGCCCGCCAGTGGTGATCCGCGCGTTCTCGCAGTGGCCACCAATGCGGATCGTGCGGATGATTCGGTCGCCTCCGCTCAGCTTCTTGAACTTGTTGACCGGCACGTTCAATGGCAGGTTGATCGGCGTGAAGGTGTGGGATAACGGCGTCACTACTGACCCCCTGGGGGCGGAGGTGACCGGGATCTCTCCGACGCAGCTGAGGTCCTGCGATCCACCGCCGCGGCGGGTCATCCCGATCGAGATACCGCCGTTGAAACGTGGGTCCGGAACCAGGTTG
>Ga0105046_10010110_pt1 | contig 14704 bp, 8 predicted proteins | sample MAT03_FD_78385 | JGI IMG/M metagenome (GOLD analysis project Ga0105046, IMG submission 78385) | Freshwater microbial communities from Lake Fryxell liftoff mats and glacier meltwater in Antarctica - MAT-03 (megahit assembly) | ecosystem: Environmental > Aquatic > Freshwater > Ice > Liftoff... | reverse complement strand
TCCCATCTGCGCCAGAACTGAGCACGCCCTGGGTATGACTGCTGCACGGTGATGCATCGGAGCCCCTCCTAACGGGCCGGTGCACTCACCTTGCGCAGAATGTGCCGAGCGACCGACCCCGCTGGTGCGGCGCAATACCGCGCACGAGTTCAGCAGAGGCGATCCCGGCGACGACCGCAAGTCGCCGTCCAACACGGACCGCGGAGATCAGACGTCCAATTTACCTTCGGCGTGCCGGCGTTTGAACACCTCGATGGTTTCACGCAGGCCTTGGTCGAGCGGAATACGCAGCAGTCCAGGATACGCCGCGCGCAAACTGGCATCGTCGACCCGACTGACAATCGGCAGCGGTGCACCGGAACTGGTGATGAGTTTTTTCGCGCCGGGCAGCAGACGTTCGACCGCGTTGATGAACTCCGGCATGTCGACGATGTCGCCACCGACGGTGTAGACCACGCTGTCGTTCGCCGGACGACGTGCGGCGGTGACGAACATGTCGGCCACTTCACGCATGTGGATGTACGCAGTCTTGCCGCTGAACGGGATGTCGAAGGCTTGGCCCTTGATCGCTGCCGCCAAGGCACGTGTCGGGAACGAGGTCATGCCGGTGTCGCGACCTGGGCCGTACACGGTCAGCGGACGCAGGCCGACACTCGGAATCTGGTTGGCGATCCAGTAGGCCTTGGCGCTCGATTCATTGCACACCTTGAACGCGCCGTAGTGCGTCGTCGGTTTCAGCGCCGCGTGATCGCCGACGTGGGTTTCGGCGTACTCGGCGTCAGGGCCGAATACCGCGGCGCTCGACGCATAGACGATGCGCGGCAGCGGCTGGCCAGCGGTGCGTTGGGCTTTCGCCGCCTCGAAGATGTTGAGCGTACCGATGACGTTGACCTTGGCACCGGCGAGCGGGTTGTCGCGGCAGGTCGGCACCTGGAGCGCAGCGAGGTGGATGATGGCATCCGGTTTTTCCGCCGCGACCAACGCCAACACCGCGTCGGTGTCATCGATCTTCACCTGATGGAAGGCCACGCGGGCGATCTCGGCCGGCGAAAGGATCATCTCCCAGCGTTTCGTCGTCTTCGCCACATCAAGCACCACGGGCACATCGCCGTCATCGAGCAGGCGTTTGATGATCCAGGTGCCGAAAAAACCGCAGCCACCGGTGATGAGGATTTTTTGCGGCATGGGTCGCTTTCAGGGGATCAGAGTGCTGGATAACATGGCGACGAGCGGGCGTTGCCCGCGCAGCGAGGTCGCGGGGCTCCCGCAGCGAGCTTCGCGCGGCGAGGTCGCTGAGCTTCCGCGGCGGAGCCTCGTAGCGCGGGCGAAGCCCGCTCGCAGCGCGAAGCTCATCGCGCGAAGCTCGCAGCCGGAAGACTCATCGACATCATGCCCTACTCGTAACACCTGCGCGCAAAGCGCGCCACACCGGACCATCCGGATACTGGTGGTTTTTCATCGACTCCACCTTCATTTCGATCGAGTACCCAGGGCGCGTTGGCGGCATGTAGTGGCTGTTCTTCACCACACACGGATCAAGGAAGTGTTCGTGCAGGTGGTCGACGAACTCGGTGACGCGGCCTTCCGTCGTGCCGACGACACTGACGTAGTCCCACATGGTCAGGTGCTGGACGTATTCGCACAGGCCGACGCCACCAGCATGCGGGCACACCGGCACGCCAAACTTCGCCGCCATCAGGTAGACCGCCAGGATTTCATTTACGCCACCAAGACGGCAGGAGTCGATCTGGCAGAAGCGGATGGCGTCCGCCTGCATGAGCTGTTTGAACATCACCCGGTTCTGGCAGTGCTCGCCGGTGGCTACACCGATGTCGAGCGGCTTCAGCGCTTTCGCAATCGTGGCGTGGCCGAGCACGTCATCCGGGCTGGTCGGCTCTTCGATCCACCACGGCTTGAACTGCGCGAGTTCCTTCATGTTGCTGATCGCGGTGCCGACATCCCACACTTGGTTGGCGTCCATCATCAACTTACGCTCCCAGCCGATCTCCTCGCGGATGATGCGACTGCGACGGATGTCGTCGGCCAGATCGCGGCCAACCTTGATCTTCAGGTGCGTAAAGCCGACGGCGATGGCTTCGCGGCACAGACGGCGGAGCTTGTCATCGCTGTATCCCAGCCACCCGGCGGAGGTGGTGTACGCCGGCACGCCCTTGTTCATCAGCGTCGCCAAACGCTCTGCTTTACCCGCTTGTTTCGCGCGCAGCAGCGCCAAGGCCTCTGCCGGCGTCAGCGCGTCGGTGATGTAACGGAAGTCGATGCAGCGGACGAGTTCCTCCGGCGACAGATCGACCAGCAGACGCCACACTGGTTTGCCCTGCTGCTTCGCCCACAGGTCCCACACCGCGTTGACCACCGCGGCCGTGGCGAGATGGATGACGCCTTTTTCTGGACCGACCCAGCGCAGTTGCGAATCGCCGGTGATGTGCTTCCAGAAGGCGCCCATGTCACTGGTGAACGATTCCAGCGTGCGCCCGACGATCAGCGGGTTGAGCGCCTCGACTGCGGCTACACATAATTCGTTGCCGCGTCCGATGGTGAAGGTCAGGCCGTGACCTGCGAGTGCGCTGTCGGTGTGCAGAATGACGTACGCGGCGGAATAATCCGGATCCGGATTCATCGCATCCGAACCATCGCGATCCCGTGAGGTCGGAAAACGCACATCGTGGACCGATACACTGGTGATGGTGATGGGCACGGCGGTCCTTACGGCTTCAAGCGATAAAAGGCGATGGCATTGTCGTGCAGGATGCGCCGCTGATCATCCGCCGGCAGGCCGGCGAGCAGCGTGCGCGTGGTATCCACCCAATGGCGATAATCGCTCGCCTTGAGCACGATGGGCCAATCGCTGCCCCAGCACAGGCGCGTGGGCGTGAAGGTCTTCAACGCGTGTTCGACGTATGGGGCGAGATCCTCGATGGTCCAGGTGTCTGCAGCCACCGTGACAATGCCCGACACCTTGCAGAACACATTCGGCAGGTTCGCCAGCGCGGCGAACGCCACGGCCCAACCGTCGAGTGTGCGCTCCCGGATTGGCGGGTTACCCAGATGATCGAGCATGAAACGCACCTGCGGGCAGGCCTTCACCAGCGTGATGACCTCCGGCAGTTGGGCGCGGCGCAGGCACAGATCGAAGCTCAGGTGGTGCTCGGCCAACGCCTGCACCCCGGCGACGAACTCCGGACGCGCGCAGAATCCCAGTGGTTCGCCCTGGATGTTCCGACGGATGCCACGCACAAGCGGCTGAGCAGCGAGCTCTTTCAGCATTGCCGTCACCGCCGCGCCCTGCTCCAGCGGCGCAAACGCGACGATGCCAGCGATGCGCTCATCGCGCTTCGCTTGTGCCGCGACCCACGCGACCTCAGCCACGCCATCAGTCGCGTCACATTGCACGAACACGGCACGCACAACCTTGCAATTTTCACTGGCGAGCGCGAATTGCGCCGCGTCGTAAACCTTATTGAAGACCGGGCTGCCGCGGGTCCACGGCACCAGCGCCGGATCCCACAGGTGAAGGTGTGTGTCTATGATCGGCTGCATGCCCACCTCCGGTGTGCTCAGCAGGGTAGGGAATTATGGGGCCTGGGGAAATATCCTGGTGCGATCACCGGTCCGTCGCGTGGCGATATGTCTGGATCCGTGTTTTCGGTAAAGTAAAGGTCGCGGAGGCATGAAGCGCGACGAAGTACTGGGAAATTGCCTGCGATGTCGATTCCCCCTCGCCTACCAGAGGGATTACTGCGGCAAAGCTCGTGGCATTCACCGTGCTTTCGCTACGACTGCAGCTAACGTTCCGATCCTCGCACACTGCCTGATCTTCTCCATCCAATCGACATGAACCAACGCTCCCGCTCCCCGTTATGGAACTGCCTCACCATGGTGGCCCTGGTGATGGCTTTCATGATGTCGGCGGAATCGGCGGCGGGGGAAGCCGTCGTACGTCCAACCACCAGACCCTGGCTCGACATGCCTCCGGCGCCGCCCACTCCGACTGGCGCGCTCACCCCCACGATCGCCTTCCCGCACCTGACCTTCCAAGGTCCGGTGTCGATGGTCTTGGCGCCGCGCAGCAATCGTTTCTACGTCTGCGAGCGCGAAGGCCGCATCTGGTCCTTCGAAAACGACCCGGCGACCACCACCAAGACCTTGGTGCTCGATCTTAGCGCTCAGTGTCAGGGGCTCGATGACTGCGGATTGATGGGATTGGCATTTCATCCGGATTTCGGCTTGTCCACCTCGGCGAACCGCGGGAAGTTTTTCGTCTATTACGCGTACACCGACCAGACACCGCTGCAGGGCAATGCGCCGGTCTATCGTCCCAACAAGACTTACCCTCCTCCACAGCCCTCACAATACACCCAGATGTCTACCCATCTGTGGAATCGCCTCTCTAGTTTCACCATCGCTGATGGCGAGGTGGTCGCCGCTCCCAACGAAACGGTGTTGATCAATCAAAAGGATCGCCATCCCTGGCATGGCGGCGGTGGAATGTTTTTCCACCCGGTTGACCGATTCCTGTGGCTGGTGATCGGCGACGAAGGCAATGCGGGTGATTCCCACGATCGCACCCAACGACTGAATGGCGGGTTGTTCTCCGGGGTGCTCCGTTTGGATGTCGATGGGCCACGCACCGGCATCAGCCACGCCATTCCGCGAAAACCAGACTTGGCGGATGCAACCACCACTACCGGCAATTATGGCATCCCAAATGACAATCCCTTTGTTGGAGTGCCCGGTGTGCTGGAAGAATTCTGGGCCGTCGGTCTGCGCAGCCCGCATCGCATGACGCATGACCCCGTCAGTGGCATGGTGCTGATCGGTGACATCGGGCAAAATTCACGCGAAGAGATCTCGCTGGTGATCAAGGGTGGCAACTACCAATGGGTCTACCGCGAAGGCCACGTTGGCAGCGGCGCCGGTCCGTCCTATCAGATCAACCAGGCGGGAGGCCATGCATCCGGAGCTAGCGTGATCACCATCGACACCAACGGCAACAGCCGCGGTGGAACGCTGCTTGATGAGCGCGTGGTATTCGCGGGAGTGACTGGCACCTACGAGGTCACTGCAGTGGCGGGTTTTCCGCACACGCAGATCTCCATCACGCCGTCCCTTGCTGGTGCCGTAGCCAACGATGCGCTTATCACCCGCACCACCGGCTTGACCCTGACAGCGGCACTGGGCGCCGGCGCGACCGTCTTGCCAGTCACCGGATCAGGCATGGCCATGGCCTTGGCGCCCCGCGATTGCGTGCGGATCGAGGGCCTCGCTGAGACCTACCGCGTGATCAGTGCCAGCGCGGGCACCGTGACCGTGGCTCCAGGCTTGAGTGGTGCCAGGGCAATCGGTACGCGCATCGACCTCAACCCGGTGATCGGTCGCGAACAGGCTCCCGTCATCGAATTTGATCGCACCAACTTCTCCGCCATCATCGGTGGTTATATCTACCGCGGCTCCCGTCATCCGGATTTGTACGGCAAATACATTTTCGGTGACAACCCCAGGGGCGTGATCTGGAGCATCGACCCCACGCAATACCCGACCACTGCCACCAGCATCAGCAACCTGAACCTCGCTGGTCCCTACGACGGCGGCGACAGCGGTTACCGCGGGCTGTCGAGTTTCGCCGTCGATGCCGACGGCGAACTCTATTTGTTGCGCATGCAATTCCGCGCGAACTCCGGCGATGCCATGCCGTCCACCTTGGCCACTACCGGACGCATTCTCACGCTCGAACGTGTTCCTGCTCCAACTGACCCCGTCATCCCGACCCAGCTTTCCTTGGCTGGTGCTTTCGCTCCGACCGGCAGCGGGGCGACCAACTGGCCGCTGGTGCCCACGGCCGATCTCATCCCCTACGACGTCAACTCGCCGCTGTGGTCCGATGGTGCGCACAAGAGCCGGTGGATCGCCTTGCCCAATCCGACGGGAAAAACTGCCGGTTTTGATCCCGCCAGCGAACAGATCGCTTTCGCCCCAACCGGTGAGTGGACCTTCCCTGCCGGCACGGTGTTCGTGAAACATTTCGAATTAACGGTGAACGAACAGACCGGCGCGCGCAAACGTTTGGAAACCCGCCTGCTGCTGCGCAAGCCGGCGCCTGCAGGCGGGGTGTACGGCGTCACCTACCGGTGGCGGGCCGATAACAGCGACGCTGACCTGATCGACGACTCGGAAAGCGAAGCCATCACGGTGACGCTCGCTGATGGCGTCTCCACTCGCGTGCAGACCTGGACCTATCCCGGACGAGCTGACTGCTTGTCCTGCCATAACGATAACGCGCACTGGATACTCGGGGTCAAGACGCGCCAACAGAATGGTCCGTGCAGCGATCCCGCCTTTCCCACCACCAACCAACTGCGCACCTGGTCCGCAATCGGCATGTTCGACAATCCGCCGCTCGAAGCCGACCTGCCCAACCTGGCGAGTACTGTTCCGATCGGCCATCCCTCGGCGACTATCGAGAACCAGGCAAGGTCGTGGCTTGATGCCAACTGTTCTCACTGCCACCGCCCAGGTGGCGTTCAGGCCTTCTTCGACGCGCGCTACGACACGGCGCTGAGCCAACAACGTATCGTCGAGGGTGCCGTGGGCATCGACCTGGGTGTGACTGATGCGCGCGTGATCGCACGCGGGGCGCTCGCCCGTTCGATCCTGCACGTGCGTGACAGCATCCTGGACGCCGGGATCAAAATGCCGCCGTTGGCGAAGAATCGTGTCGACGATCCGGCGATGGCGGTCATCAGCGCGTGGATTTCCAGCCTTGGCGCGACTCAGAGCGTGACGATCACGTCACCAATCTCTGGCAACGCGCTGGGATTGCCCGGCCCATTCACCATCACGGCCGATACTGGTGCGAGCACCTGGGTGACCAGAGTGGATTTCAAGGTCGGCGGCGTCGTGGTGGGGAACGACACCAGTGCGCCGTATTCCATCGCATGGACACCGACGGTGACGGGCACTTATCAACTTACTGCCACCGTGACCGATAATGCTGGCCTCAGCACGACTTCTGCTGCAGTGACGGTGACCACCGTCAGGTCACCAGCGACCGTGGCGTTCACCCCGGGGATCACAGCTCAGACTTTTAATACCTTTGGGAAATCCGTGACGGCGACGACCACGCCCGCGGGCCTCCCAGTGGTCTATGGCTATCCTGGTGGCACCCCGCCCGTGAATGCCGGAAGCCACACCGTCTCGGCCACCATCAACCATCCACACTACTACGGCACGGTCACCGATTTCCTGGTGATCAGCAAAGCCACCGCGACCGTCGCCATCGACAACCATGTGGTCACGTATGATGGCAACGCACACAATGCGATGGCGACCACCACACCACCCGGCCTGACTGTGGGCCTTATGTATTCCGGCGCTGATGCCGCGCGCATCGCTGCCGGTGACTACGGCGTCACCGCCACCATCACTGACACCAACTACCAAGGCACGGCCACTGGCACGCTGACGATCAGCAAAGCCACCGCGGCTATCACTCTCGCCAACCTCACGCCGACCTACGACGGTACGACGAAGAGCGCCACCGCCACCACCACGCCGACCGGACTGACCGTTGGATTCACCTACGACGGATCCACCACCGTTCCTACCAACGCCGGCAGCTACGCCATCGTCGGCACCGTCAGCAATGCCAACTACCAAGGCAGCGCCAGCGGCACACTCATCATCAGCAAGGCCACCGCGACCGTCACCCTCGCCAGTCCTGCGCCGACGTACGATGGCGCGCCAAAGAACGCGACCGCTACCACCAACCCCACCGGACGCACGGTTGCCTTCACCTACGATGGCAGCCCGAGCGCGCCCACCACTGCCGGCACCTATGCGGTGGTCGGCACCGTCACCGATCCCAACTACAGCGGTTCGGCCAGCGGATCGCTGGAGATCACCAAAGCCAACGCGACGGTCACGCTCGCCAACCTGACGCCGACGTACGATGGCACGCCGAAGAACGTGACCGCTACCACCAATCCCACCGGACGCACGGTTGCCTTCACCTACGATGGCAACCCGACTGCGCCCACCACTGCCGGCACCTATGCGGTGGTCGGCACGATTGCCGATGCGAACTACGAGGGATCTGCCACCCGCAACCTAGTGATCAGCAAGTCCGTCGCGACGGTGACTCTGCAACAACTCACCCAGACCTTCGATGGTGCGCCGAAGCTCGCGACCGTAGTCACCGTACCGGCGGCGCTGACCACAAGCCTGACCTACGATGGGAGTGCCGCTGCACCGACCGCCCTAGGCACCTACGCCGTCGTCGCCTCGGTAAACGACACGAATTACTCCGGCAGTGCCAACGGTACCCTGACGATCACCTCGCAGCCTGTGCTGTCGGTGACGGCCGTGGGAGCACCCGAAGGTAACAGTGGCAGCAGCAACGCCGTGCTGACCGCCGTGCTGTCCACCACTAGCACCTCGACCATCACGGTGGAGTGGGCTTCGAGCGCTGGCAGCGCCACGTCCGGCACGGATTTCACCGTGGTTTCTGGCACTCTCACTTTCGCGCCTGGTGACCTGAGCACACCCATCACCATTCCCATCAGTGGCGACACCGCGTTCGAAGCCGATGAGACCGTGATCGTGACCCTCAGCAATCCGCAGCAGGTGACGCTCGATGCCACCACGGCGGTATTGACGATCCTCAACGATGATTCCAATACCCACCCGCTCATCGCCGCTGGGACCACGACGACGGTTGTTTGTGACGAAGACAGCACGCCGGTTCCCTTCGCCCTGACACTCACCGCCAGCGACGTCGATGCCGGACAGGTGCTGACGTGGTCCATCAACGCCGCGCCGACGCATGGCGTGGTGACTTCACCGGGCAGCGGAACGAGTCAGGTGTTCACCTACTTGCCGACAGCAGACTTCAACGGCACAGATGTGTTCACCGTGCGCGTCACCGATGGTTTTGGCGGCAGCGCTGACTGTGTGGTCACGGTGACGATCGCGGCGCGCAATGATCCCCCAGTCCTGGGTGCTGCGCCCGTGGTCACGTTCAATGCCACTACTAGGACGGCGAGCGCCACCACCGGCACGTGGTCGGATGCGCTGGATCTGACGGCCGGAACCATCACCACCGCGATCCAGTGGCAGCGCGCCGACGATGCCAGCGGAACCAACGTAATGGATATCGCGGGCGCGATGTCGTCCACGTATGCGCTGACCACGAATGACCGCGACAAGTTCCTGCGCGTGCAGGTGACTGCCAGTGACGACGGTGAAGGCTTGCCCGCCACCACATCCACCGTTGCGCATGCTGCTTTCGTCGCCGTGACCTTACCTAGCGGTGGCAGCGGCAGCGGTGGCGGCGCGGGCGGCGCGGGCGGTTCCGGCGGTTCCGGCGGCGGTGGGTGTGGCCTGGGTGGCAGCATCACCGGCTTGCTGATGATGGTTCTGGTACTGCTACGCCGCCAACGTCTGCGTTGATCCGCGGGTTGTACCCACGGGCTACGGCCCAGCATGGCGCGCCATGCGTAACCCACTCCTGCCATTGCTCCTGATCCTTTCCTGCCTGCCGCTCGGCTGCACCTCGCAGCGGACGAGCGATGAGGGCGGCACGTGGCAACGCAGCGAACTCTACTTCGGCCTGTCACGCCGTGGCGCTGACGATGTGAGCGAGGCCGAGTGGCGGCAGTTCGTCATCAGTGAGGTGGTGCCGGCCTTCCCCGGAGGTTTCACCGAACTGAGCGCGATCGGGCACTTCCGTCAGGAAGGCACCGTGCGCAATGAACCGGTGCGGGTGCTGGTGATCCTCAATCCGCCCGAACAGGCCGCGACGGCCGGCAGCAAACTTGACGCCCTCGGTCGTTCCTACTGCCGACGGTTCAGCCAGGACGCCGTGCTGCGTGCGGATTCACCCATCCATCTGACGTTCCTACACGGTGATGCGCCGTGATGCCGGTGCGTAGTCAGCAGCCAGACAACCGCACCGCTGCGATCTTGCGCACAGGATCCGGGCTGATGGGATTACGCCCTCACCCCCGCAGCTGTGCCTGCGATCGACGCTGAATCCTCACCGTCGCTGCTCACACCCATCACACCATTCACACAACGCCTCCAAGGATCGCACCATGAACGTTCTCGCCCGTCATTCCCTCCGCCTGCTGCTGTGCCTGGCCATCGGACTGGTGATCCAGCTCCACGCCGCCACCGCCAAGGACATCCAGGGTGACTGGATAGTTGACGGCCCCGCCACCTGGGAAGCGATGAAGACCGCACCCCAGATCGCCGCGATGCCGCCCGAGCAGCAGACGATGATGCAGGAGATGATCATCAAACAGATGAGCACGATGACCTCGACCGTCACAGCCGACAAGATCATCTCGACCAAACCCGACGGCAAGCTGGAGGAGGAGACCTACAAAGTAGTCGGCATCGAAGGCGACACGGTCAAGACCGAGAGCACCGACGCCGCCGGCAAGGTCGAGAAGACCAACATCCAGGTAAAGGGCGCCACCCTGGTCCTGACCAATCTGGATCACCCGGGCATGACCATGGTGCTCAAGCGCAAAGTCACCGCCGCCAAATAAGTCGTCGGATATTCTGAGGAAGGACACCGCCACGGCAGTCGCCGTGGCGGTGTTCGTTTTCTGGATTCATCCCACCAGCGCGAACGCCACATCCATCACATTAGTACCAGTCGGCCCACTGCGCAGCAGATCACCCAGGCCGGCGAAAAACGGATACGCGTCGTGGCGATTGAGGTGTTGTTCCAAATCGAGACCGGCGGCACGTGCACGCGCCAGCGTGGTGGCGTCAGCGAACGCACCTGCCGCATCTGTCGGTCCATCGCTGCCATCGGTGCCAGCAGCAAGGATCGTCACGGGTGCTGGCACACGAGGGTGACGCGCGCTGGCGAGCATGCCGGCGGCGGCGAGAACGAACTCCTGGTTACGACCACCCAGTCCGTGATCGGTGCCGAGCGTGACGGTGGTCTCGCCACCGGCGATCAGGCACACGCGTTCGCCGCGCGCGAGATAATGCAGTGCCGCACCCGCAAAGGTCGCACCGGCGGCACGGGCCTCACCGCTGAGCGGCTGACGCCATATTTCCGCACGATATCCGGCGGCGGTTGCCGCACGCGCGGCGGCTTCCACAGCCAATGCGTTGCTGGCTACTAGGTGATGGTGCACACGCACGAAACACGGATCACCGACCTTCGGGGTTTCGGGGATCGTGCCAGCCACACCAGCGGCAATTATGCGCGCGACTGCCGGTGGCAGACGTTCGTTAATGCCGAGGCGACGCATCAGCGCGTCGACGTCCGCGAAGGTGGTAGGATCAGCGATGAACGGACCTGAACCGATGGTCGCAAGGTCGTCGCCGATCACATCGCTCACGACCAGACACAGTACGCTCGCTGGCTGGGCACGGCGCGCGAGCTGACCACCTTTGAGGCGTGACAGATGTTTTCGCACCGCGTTGAGTGCGGTGATGTCGCCTCCGCTCGCCAGCAACAAGCGTGTGAGCGCCTGTTTGTCCGCCAAGGACAGGCCAGCACGTGGCGCCGGCAACAACGCCGACGCGCCACCGGACCAGCACGCGATCACCAGGTCACGTGCGCTCAGACCGGTGAGTTCGCTTTCGATGGCGTGCGCGCCCGCTTCGCCGTCGGTGTCAGGAACCGGATGTGCGGCTTCGAGTTGGCGTACACGTGTCAGCGGGGCGGTGTGATCGTGTTTCACCACCACCACGCCGCGCGTGAGCTGATCGCCGAGGATCTCCTCCACCGCTTGTGCCATCGCTGCCGAGGCCTTGCCGGCACCGACCAGCACAACTCGCCCAGCCGGATCGATCTCATGCGTCCAACCGCCGACCGTCAGCCGCGAGCCCTCGCGGCGCAGGTGTGCACGCACCGCCGCCGCCGGCTCGACCGCCGCGACCGCGGCGGCGAAGAGCGAACGAAGCAAGGTGCGCGCGTCGGACATGGGCGGGGGATGTTCGATGCGCGTCGCTGATCGTCCAGCCACCGCCGCCCGCCACACATACACCTGTCATGCGGCACTGTTCCGCTTTGCCACTCCACCCTTGCGTTCAGTGCGGGTGACGGCGGCATGGCGCGCTTGGACCGTTGTGATGACGCCGTCGCCCATTCCCGCCCTGGATCTGCGTATCCGCCGCCACATGCGCCTATTGTTCGTACCCGCTCTCGCCCTGCTGTTCGCCGGTTGCGCCCACCGTGCCAGCGAGGTGCGTCCGGTGACGCCGATAGCGGTGCCGGACGCGTTTCGGGCGAGTGCCACCACCACCGCCGTCGTGCCGCACTGGCTCACCACCTTTGCTGATCCAACGTTGGAATCGCTCGTGCGCGAAGCGTGGGCGGCGAATCCCGATTTGCGCGCCACCGCCGCGCGCCTGGCGCAGTCGGAGGCTCGCGCGATCCAGGCCGGAGCCGCACGTTTGCCGAGTGTCAGCGCCGAGTTCGGTGCGGCACGCACACGCAGCAATCCAGATCTGGGCGCTGGACCTCAGACACGGTACAGCACGGAGTACAACGCTGGCCTGGGCGTCGCGTGGGAGATCGACGTCTGGGGCCGACTCGCCGCCGGCAGCCGAGCCGAAGGCGCTGAAGCCATCGCTGCGCGCACCGATCTGGAAGCTGCGCACCGCGCGCTCGCTGCACAAGTCGCGCGAGCGTGGTACCGACTCGCGCATGATCGCCTGCGCCTGACGTTGATTGAAGACTTCCGCCGTTCGAGTGCGATCACCGAAAAACTCCTCAGCCAACGCTTCGCCGACGGCAAAAGTCCGGCGGTCGATGTACGCGCCGCCCGCGCCGATCTGGCGCGCGCTGAGGTCGATGTGCGGGATCGCCAACGGGTGATGGCCGAGTCGTCACGCGCGTTGGAGACCTTGCTCGGGCGGTATCCCGCTGCGGAACTAGCCGCCGCTGAGGACCTGCCGCCACCGCCGCCATCGTTACCCGCCGGCCTGCCGAGTGACTTGCTGCTGCGTCGTCCGGACCTACGCGCTGCCGCTACGCGCCTGATCGCTGCCGATGAACGCTTGGCTGGGGCCGAGGCCGATTTGCTGCCACGACTCAGCCTGACGGCGAGCGGCGGCACCCGTTCGGATGCGCTGCGTAACCTCACCGATCCCGATTTTCTGGTGTGGACGCTGATCGGCAACCTGACGCAACCGCTGTTCGAAGGCGGCCGTCGTTTGGCCGTGGTCGACGAACGCGAAGCACGCGTGCGCGAACTCGCCGCGACCTGGGCGGCCGCCGCCATCACCGCACTGCGCGAAGTCGAAGACGCCCTCGCCGTCAGCGATGCGCAACGCGATACGCTACCGCAGATGCAGACCTCCGCCGATGAATCTCAAGCCGTGGTGCGTCTCTTGCAGGAACGGTACGCCGCCGGCCTGGGTGATGGCCTGACCTTGCTGCGTGAACAACGCACCGCGCTCAGCCGGCGCATCGACCTGCTGAACCTGCGCCTGGAACAATTGCTGACGCGCATCGACCTGCACCAGGCGCTCGGCGGTGATGTCACCGCGGATCAACGCACCGCTGAAGAACGAGTGATCGAACGCGATCGCACCTCCCCCGCCGCCGGGGTCACGAACAACGAGAGGAAACCATGAGGCTGGTGTGGAAGATTGTCCTGCCACTGCTGATCGTCGCGCTGGCGGTCGGCATCAGTGTCGTGCTGATCCGCAACCGGCCGACGCCGCACCGCGCGCCGGTGGTGGTGACGCCGCCGACCATCGTGGTCGCGCTGGCCAAACCACAGGATCGTCGCATCGACGTGCGTACCCACGGCACGGTGCAGGCCCGCGCGACCAGTGTGCTGGGAGCGGAAGTTTCCGGTCGGATCACGTGGTTGCGTGAGGGCTTGGCCGAGGGCGTACTGGTGCAGGCGGGTGATGAACTGCTGCGCATCGATGACGCGGATTACCGTGCGGCCTTGACCGACGCGCAGGCCACGCTTGCTCTGCGGCGTCAGGAACTGGCGCAGGAACAGGTCGAAGGAGCCCGTGCCGAACGCGAATGGAAAGAGCTCGGCGACGGCCAGGCCAGCGATCTGGTGCTGCGTAAACCGCAACTCATCGCGGCGCAGGCACGCATCCTGGCCGCCGAGGCTGCCGTCGCCAAAGCCACACGCGACCTGGAACGTACAGCAGTGCGCGCCCCCTACGCCGCACGCATCACCCGCAAGGTCGTCGACCTGGGCAGTCGCGTCGCGCCCGGTGGCGACCTGCTGACCTTACAGGCCGCGGATACCTATGAGGTGCTGCTACCGGTCACGCTTGATGATCTGCGCTTCGTCGATTTGCCGCTCAACGGTGAAGTCCTGCGCGATGGTCCGGTGGTGACGCTCAGCGTGCGCATCGGCGAACGCGCGGTGACCTGGCAGGGACGTATCGTGCGCACCATTGCCGGCCTAGATGCCAAGACGCGCATGGTCCACGCGGTGGCCAGCATCACTGCGAGCGCCGCTGCGCCGGCCATCGTCAGCGGGCTGTTCGTCGATGCGGTGATCAGTGGGCGCACGGTAGGCGCGGTGGTGGAACTGCCGTTGCCGGTGCTGCAGACCGATGACGCCGTGTTCGTCTTCCGCCCAGGACCTGACGGATCGGCGGACGGCACCGTGGTCAAACGCGCGGTGGAGATCCTCGAACGGGGTGAAAAATCGGTGTTGCTGCGTGGTGATTTGCGTGACGG
>Ga0105046_10010107_pt1 | contig 14705 bp, 11 predicted proteins | sample MAT03_FD_78385 | JGI IMG/M metagenome (GOLD analysis project Ga0105046, IMG submission 78385) | Freshwater microbial communities from Lake Fryxell liftoff mats and glacier meltwater in Antarctica - MAT-03 (megahit assembly) | ecosystem: Environmental > Aquatic > Freshwater > Ice > Liftoff... | reverse complement strand
CTCATCGATGAGGAGTCTCAGTGCCACGGCCGGCACATCGTTATGTGTGCGAACCACCCGCGGGTCGCGGCTGTCCAAGGTACGCATAGCGACCCTTTCCCATCTCGAGCGCTGCAAACTGTTGGCCGATCTGTCGAGAAGTCGACACCACGGCCACTACTCCAGTGTAGGAGCGCCTACTGGCGGCCGCGGCGAGATTGCAAAGGATCGTTCACGCGCCGCTTACTAACGGGGCGGGGGTGAGGCTCGTGGAACTGCCGGAGCTTCCTAGATCAACGGCAAAGCATGTTTCTGGGCGCCAACTCCCTCTGACCAGCACTTTTTGGTGCGCCCGGAGGGATTTCAACCCCCCGGCCTTTGATCCGTAGTCGAAAGCCGTTCCCGGGGAGCTATGCGGTAGACGCCGACATCCCGGAAAAACACCGGTAACTGGGGGCGACCTCGATGACACGAATTGACCCGGATGCTCCTAAAGTGCGGGTGAAGCTTGGGCGGGCATTCGTAGTTGTCTCGGCGCAGCTTCAGAGGTTGATCGGCCCCGGCGGCTTTGGTATCTCTAGGACACCCTCGGAGAGAATCGTCGTCGCGATGGTGAGGGCGCGTGGATCGAGGCCATCGCCCGGATAAAACTCCTCGTAGAAGGCTTCGGCCTCGTCGAGTGTGGCGATCCTTCAGAGACTCAGGAGCATACGAATGTCGCGGGTGTCGCGACCGGGTCGATTGGCCCGCAGCTTCATCGCCAAGAGCGCTTCCTTGGATGCGACTTGGATCACAATCTCGTCGCGATCGCAGATTGTGTCCCATTCGACCGCGCGCCCAAGAGTCGGCAGAGCGTCCGCTTTGGTGACTTCGAAGTTCAGCCAGGCCGGATGCCTGCCACTTCGCCTACCGCATGGAGCTCTGCGATGAGCTCGCGAAGCCCGGCAATGATGTCATCGCGGTCGAGGTGGTTGCCACTATTACACGCTTTCGAAGGTGTCGCGCCACGCAAGCACGCCGCGCTTGGCGAACTCAGCGGGCACTTCGGAGAGCGGTGGCACAGGATCGGCCGGATCCACTGCGAGAGCTCGGTGATCATCCAGAAACCGACCCGGGAGGTCAACCCACCCCCTGCAGCCGGAAGTTGCGTTTCATGCCGCCCCGGTTTCCTCGGCTGGCGAATACCCCGGCGCTATCGTCTGCGTGAGCTCTCGCGCACGATCAGTTCCGTCGACAGGATGACGCTGCGCGGCGCCCCACGCTCCGTGCCCGCGATGCGATCCATGAGCAGGTTCCCCGCCCACACCCCGATGTCGTAGGCCGGCTGGGCCACGACCGACATTGGTGGATCGATGAACGGCGCCCAAGGTGCGTCATCGAATGTGATGACGCCGAGGTCACGCCCGACCACAATGCCGCGGCGCTTGAACTCGGCAAGCGCGCCGAGCGCCATCTGAGAGTTGGCGACCAAGAATGAATCGGGTCTAGTAGCCGAATCCAGCATGCGCGCGGCGGCCTCGGCCCCGCCGTCCTGACTGAACGGCGCGTGTGCGAATAATGCGTCATTGCGGCCCGCGTCCGCCAGCGCGAGCCGGTAGCCCTCGACGCGGTCGAGGGCGGTGGCCGCATCATCCGGACCGGTCAGACAGGCGGGGTGCCGCCAGCCCTCGTCAAGCAGATGCTGCGTAGCTAAGCGGGCTCCCTCGATTGACCGCACCATGACCGAATCGACGGCGGCGGCGAGCGGCCGGTCGATCACAACGAGGGGCATCTGTAACCGTGAGATGTCGGTGGCCGCACTGTGCGGCGACAGCAACACACCGGCGACCTGCTCGACCTCGGCGACCTGCAGGTACCTTGCCTCCTTGCCCGCGTCCTCGTCGGCGTTGCAGAGCAGTACCGAGAAACCGTTTCGCTGGGCGACGTCTTCCACCCCTCTGGCGACCGCTGTATAGAACGGGTTGCCAATGTCGCTGATGATGAGCGCGACAACATCCGTCTTCTTCCGCCGTAGCCCACGAGCGATCGCGTTCGGCCGATAGCCGAGCCGATCGGCCGCCTCGGTGACTCGGTCAACGAGGGCGATATCGACGGTCGAGTGTCCGTTGAGCGCGCGAGAAACAGTCGCGACAGACACACCCGCTTCGCTCGCCACGTCCGTGATCTTGACCACGTTGGCCAGCCTAGCGAGAGAATCCACTTGTGTCGGTAATCGTTTTCTAGCTAATCTGAATAGCGGTGGCGAGTCACAGCTCGCACTGATCGAAGGAGCTCCTCGCTATGTCCAATTACGCCCTTCCCACGACCGTCAAGCGGCCCCCGACCGCAGCGAAAACCGCGTGGTTAATCTCCAGCGGTGACCTTCGTGAAGGCCCCAACCGCTCCGGCTGGGCGCGCCAAGCTCAGATGGAGGCAGCCCTTGCCCGCGCACTGGGTCACCTCGGCTGGAGCATACAGCGGGCGAACCCGATCGACCCGAAGACAGGCCACGGTTTCATCTCTAGCCAGCGAATGGGCCTTGAGGTCTTCAAGAGCATCCCCGTGGATGCCCCTCTCATCGTGGCGGAGTCGGTGTGGCAGTACAGCCACCACGTTCTCGGCGGACTCCGCACGCACGGCGGACCAATCCTGACCGTCGCCAACTTCGAGGGCAGCGCCCCGGGCCTCGTCGGCCTACTGGGCCTCAATGGCGGCCTCACCAAGATGGGCAAGGCCTACTCCACAATCTGGAGCGTCGACTTCTTCGACCAGTGGTTCCTTGACGGCATGCGGGAGTGGACCGAGAACGGCACCATCACCCACGATGCGAGCCACGTGCATCCGCTGCCGACTCTCGCGCCGAGCGATGAAAGAACGCTCGGCGAGGCAGTCGCCGCGCAACTCAATGCCGATAAAGCGATCTTCGGCGTTTTCGACGAGGGATGTATGGGTATGTATAACGCGATCATCGACGACGAACTCATGAACGCGCTCGGCATTTACAAGGAGCGGCTGTCGCAGTCGGCGCTGTGGGCAGAGATGCTGAAGACGCCAGACGCCGAGGCGCAGGGGGTCGTCGACTGGCTCACCGACCACGGCATGACCTTCAACTACGGCACTGATGAGGCCACCGAACTGACCCCCAACCAAGTGCTGCTTCAGGCAAAGATGTACATCTCACTGCTGCGCATCTCTGACGACTACGGTTTGGATGCCGTCGGCATCCAGTATCAGCAGGGTCTCAAAGACATCTGTCCCGCCTCCGATCTCGCCGAGGGCGTCATTAACAACGTTGAACGCCCGCCGGTGACGAGCCGCGACAGATCGCGCGTGCTGTGGGAGGACCAGGCCTTCCCGCTCGCCAACGAGGCAGATGAGGGTGTCGCGATCGACGCGCTCATCACCAATCGGGTCTGGACGGCGATGGGGCTCGACCCTGCGAACACCCTCCACGACGTGCGGTGGGGAGAAGAGTATGACGGCCAGTTCGTCTGGGTGTTCGAAATCTCAGGATCCGTTCCGCCCTCGCACTTCGCAGATGGTTACGCAGGAGCTCAGGGCTGGCGCCAGAATCCGATGTACTTTCCGCTCGGCGGCTCGACGATCAAAGGTGTCTCCAAAGCCGGCGAGATCGTCTGGTCGCGCGTCTACATCCAACACGGTGTGCTGCACCTAGATATCGGTCGAGGCCAGGCCATCGACCTGCCCGCCGAGGAGACCGAGCGGCGCTGGCAGGCCACCAACCCCGAGTGGCCAATCATGCACGCCGTGCTAGCCGGCGTCAGCCGCGACCAGTTCATGGCGCGGCACAAAGCCAACCACGCCCAGCTCGTTTACGCGCCCGACGCCGAGACCGCCGACCGCGCCCTCACCGCTAAAGCCGCGGCCTTCGCGGCGCTTGGCGTAACGGTGCATCTCATCGGCGCCGCAACCGTCTAGTGCGGGGCGCCTCCGGGAGCCCGACTCTCGGCAAGCACCTCGTGGCTCCGACCTGCGCTGATACGATCAAGAAAAGCGGTTCGTCGCGATTCGGTACAGTCCCAATGCGATCGTTAGTCGAGTGCGGCCGACCGTGGTGCGCACATCGAACCCCAGCATGGAGGAAAGCTCCACGGCACGCGCCTGGATGGTGGAGTGGTGCAAGCCAGCCTCAGCGGCAGCAGCGCGCAAACTATCGGTGTGCACTACCGCCTCAAGCACGGGCAGCGCTCGAGGCGACCCGTCGATGGCGGCCCGGAGCGCGGCGAGATCGGCGTGATCAGCCCCGCGAGACCCTGCAGCATCCATGAGAAGAATGAGGGCGCCGAGGTCGTCTGCTCGTAGCACCGGCTCGCGGTCGCTCGTCAACCGCAATGCTGTGAGGGCCGTGGCCCAAGAGTGATCGAGGTTGTCGCTGTGAACCACGACCCCGATGCCCGCTCGCGACCCGTGTCCTTCTTCAGCCCGCGCTGTGATCACCGCCCGAACGGCGCCCGCGGGAGTCACGACAACGGTGTTGTGCCCGTGAGCCGATGGAGAACCCGCGGGCTCTGCGATGACGACAAATTCCGCTCCCGGGTCCAAAAGCAATCGGGCGGCGGCGGCACGGCGATCCTCCGGCGACTCGTCCGAGTCGATCACTGTTTCGACGGCCTTGCGAATAGCGGCCTGCGGCGCGGAGCGCTCCAGCATGATGCCCAACGCGATTGCCAAGCGCTCGAGAATCATCTCGTCGTTTGCGTGCGGAGCTCCCTGCCGCTCCATCCACGCGTGAGCGCCGCCTGGTACGGCATGCTCCATCCAGCGGCCGGGCTCCGGTGCGGTCGCAGTCGTGAGACGCTTTCCGTGCGCATCAACGCTCGCGACGATGCGGTCGCTCGCAAAGCCGGCGGTGCACCCTCCCAGAACAGCGGCGCCTCGAAGGAGAACCTCCATACTGGCATGGCCGTTTACGAGAACGTCGAAGTATGCGATCACCTTAAGGCTTTCGCTGGCTTCAGGATCCAGTGCCGTCAGCCGACCGACTAGTTCCTGCATCTTCTCGCTCTCCTTCGATGCTCACACTACGCCCTGCTGACAGGCATAGGCAGGGTCGGCTAGACGCCTAGCGTTCGACGAACCCATCGAGTGCGAGTCTCCCGCGCGATCACCGACAGTGCTGCCTGCGGCGCTGTGAGGTCGAAACCGTGGAATCCTCCGGGCCACACGTGCAGCTCGGCCTGGCCGCCTACAGCCCAGATCCCCGATGCGTAGGCCACATCCTCGTCTCGGAATACCTCTGACGTGCCGACCTCGATGTAAGCGGGCGGGAGTGCGGAAAGGTCCGTCGCGCGGGACGGCGACGCATAGATCGACACGGCGTCCGTCTTGCGACGATCCCCTAGAAGGGCATCCCATCCCGTGTCGTTACTTCGCCGGTCCCAGACCCCCTCACCGTCAATCTGGTGGCTCGAGATCGTCTGATTCCGATCATCGAGCATGGGATAGATCAGCACCTGGCCCACCAGTGCCGGAGTACCTTTGTCACGCGCCATAAGCGCGACACCCGCGGCTAGTCCGCCGCCGGCGCTTCCGCCCACGATCATCAAGCGCCGTGCATCGAAACCCAACTCGTCGGCGTTTGCCGCCGTCCAGACTAGGCCCGCGTAACAGTCATCGATGGGAGCAGGGTCGGGGTTCTCCGGTGCGAGACGATACTCGACCGACACCGCCACGGCATCCATCACCTCCACCCACTCGAGCACGACGTCGATTCCCTTATGCCGGTCACCCATGATCATGCCGCCGCCGTGTATATGGTAAATACCTGGGCCGCCCTCCACGTGATCGGTGCGGGTGAAAATCGACACGATGAGATCGGGCTCGCCGTCGGGGCCCGGGATGACTTGTTCGCTGTGCACGATGGGGCGCTCGCCGATGATCTCCGCTATTGGCAACGACATCTGATCGATCCGCAGGGAATCGAGCATGTCCGGCGTCACCGTCGAAGGGATCTCGTCTCCGAGGAGCGCGAGCACTGCCTCCAGCTCGACGTCGAACGGCGGGCGTTTGGGCGTCGCGGACATTAAACCTCCATCGGTCGGCCACACGGTGTGGCTCTAAACGTTTTTTGGGGCACCGCTTGCCGGCGGGCGCCGCCACGCGTCCCCTTGAACAGCCCATTGCCCGATGACCAGCGGTCAGTGGGCGTCAGGTTGAGCGGGTACAACATTCGATTCCAGTTTCATTCCTGCCATGAGCTGAACCAGGTCGATCCGGGTCAACCCCGCGATCGGACCGTCGAACACCACTCGCCCGAGTTGAAGAACGACGATACGGTCAGCCACCGCAAAAATATCCTCGATGTCATGGCTGATCAGGATGACACCGCGGCCCTCGTCAGCCACGGATCGCACCAGGCGCAGCACTTGGCCGGTCTGGGCGACGCCCAATGCCGCCGTCGGCTCGTCCATGATCACCAGCTTGACTTTGTCGCGCAGCACTCGGGAGATGGCGACGGCCTGACGTTGTCCGCCGGAAAGTAAGCGCACAGGCCGCCTGAAGTCCGTCATCTGTACGCCAAGCGTTGCGAGCCGGTCCCTGGCCTGAATAATTGCCGCACGATCGTCGCGCACTGGGATGACACCTAGAAGCCGTCGGCGCGGCTCCTCACCGAGCACGAGGTTGTGGGCAACGCCGAGGTTTTGACACAGCGCGAGGTCTTGGAACACAGTTTCAATGCCCGCCCGCCGCGCGTCGGAAGGATCGTGAAAGTGAACGTCTTGGCTGGCAAGGCGAATACGTCCCGAGTCGAACCGCGTGACGCCCGAGATCGCCTTGATTAGGGTCGACTTGCCAGCTCCGTTGTCTCCGATCAGGCAGACGACCTCGCCAGAGTGTACGACCAGCGAAGCGTCATCTAAAGCCTTCACTGCGCCATAGGAAACGCTGACACCGTCGACCTCAAGCACGACCTCGCCGGCCTCGCCCGAACCCCGGAGGGCGTCACGATCGACGAGCTCAGCGGTCGCGGTTTGCACCCGGCCTGCCGCCCGCTCTCGCTCTCGGCGTGCACGCCACCAAGGGATGAACTGGTCTATCCCCAAGGCAAGCAGCAGCAATCCGCCCTTAGTGATGAGCTGCCACCAATCCTGAAAACCGGCGAAGATAAGGCCGGCATTGAGAATTCCGATCGTGAACACGCCGACCAACACGCCAATCGGGTGTCCAGCGCCGCCGGTGAAGAGCACCCCACCCAGGATCACCGCAGTGAGCACGTCAAGCTCGAACTGCATTCCGACGTTCGGGCTACCACTGGCGAGTCGGGATGTCGAGAGTAGGGCAACGACGCCCATGAGGGCCCCCATGAGTGTGAAAGTCCCGATAACCATGCGATCGACTCGAATTCCCACCATCCGGGCCGAATCGACATTGCCTCCGATGGCAAACAGCCTGAGGCCAGGAACGGTTCGCAGAAGCACAAAGCCACCCACAATGAAAATAGCCGCCGCGACGATCACGGTGAGTGGGATCCCTACCAAGCGAAGCCCGCCGATCGAGGTAAAACTGTACGGAAACCCGTAGACCGACACCCCATCCGCGACCACGAATGCCAAGCCGCGATAAATCGCCAGCATTCCGAGCGTCACAATCAGTGGGGAAATCTTCAACACCTTGACGAGTACGCCATTCACGAATCCCAACAGTGCTCCGAGGAGGAGTGCGGTGACGATTCCTGCAGCAGCACTCTGGGTGTCCCGCACTACGGTCGCCGTGGTAACCGAGACGAGTGCGAATTGGCTGCCAATCGAGAGATCGACGTTGCCGCTAATGAGCAAAGCCATCATCCCCACCGAGGCGATGGCGATCGAAGAAACATTCTGTGCCGTCGTGATGATGTTCCCGACCGCGAAAAAATTATCGAATTGAACGCTGAAGAGGATGAAGAGTGCTGCACCCAGCACGGCGAGGCCTACGCGCCGACTCGATTCGCCTGGATCAAGGCTTCTCGGAATTACAGCGGCGCGTCGTTCTCGCCATGACTGGGTCAGCATCTTCAACTCTCCATCGGGTCGCGTTCGAATTCTTCGGCGCTAATTACTCGGGCACGTACTCCGTTGACCACGTATTCGTGCGCGTCGCGTAGCTAATTTGGCCGAGCAGTGGTAGGTACTCCTCGAAACGGTCGCGGTCTTTGAAGACGCTCGCCGGGTCGGCGTTAGCCGCCAGGAACTCGTCGACAATCTCCGGAGAATTCACGAGGGTTGGAGCTGCCACCATTACACGAGGCACCTCTTTTCCTTCGAGCCAATCGGCGCTGAACTGGCCGATGCCGTAGCCCATCAGCTGCCACGGGAACGCGATGCTCGCCTTGTAGGCACCACCCTGCTTGATCAATGCGAGTGCCTGCTTGTCGCCGTCCACTCCGGATAGGTACATGTTGCTCATGTCCATACCGGACTGCTCGATTGCCTTGAAGGCACCCACCACGGGGGAGTCGCCACCGAGCACAATGTCGAGACCAGGGTTGGCCTGAAGGACGGTGGTCATGATTTCGAATCCGTCTTCGGTGGAGATACCGGTACCTAGATCGCTGACGACCTTGATGCCAGGGCCACCTGTTGCCAGGCCAGCGAGCACACCGTCATGCCTCAGCACTAACTGCGGTCCGACCGTGTCGAGGTTGAAGTAGTGCACTTCGGCCTCCCCACCAAGGTTCTCGACAGCCCAGTCCGCGGCCGCCTTGCCCTGCGTGAACCCAATGTCGTACTGGCTCGCGGCAATCTGCAGGCTGGACGGGAAACTGATCAGACCGGGCACAAAGATCCCGTCTGCAATCGCCTTGTCGAGCACCGGCTTTTGCGAGGCCATATCGAGTGGCTGGTACATCAGGGCTCCGACTCCGCGCGACAGGAAGGACTCAATTTGCTGGATGTTCTTCTCAGGATTGTCATCGGCGATGGCGGTCAGAAACTCGACGTCACGGTCGGCCGCGGCCGCTTCCATGCCCTTGGTGAATGCTAAGAAGAATTCCGCATTTGAGGTGTTGGCCCACGAAATCCGAGCGGGGAGATCAGGAACTTCTCCGCCATCCTGATCCCACACGAACGCTTCAAGCGAGGCGTCGGCGCCGCCAGACGCGGCCGGTGCCGGTGCCGGATCCTCCACAGCCGTATTGCTACACGCAGCCAGCAACGCCATAGTTGCCAAGCCGACAATGCCGATCCGCAGCACACTCGTCATCGAGCGCTGCGCGTTGGCCCGCATTTCTTCTCTCATGGTTCCTCCGTGGTGCGTCGGTTGCAGCCACATCTGTGTGACTCTAGATCCAATTCTTTGGCTCACTGGACTGCACGAACACCGCCACATGTTCCGAGTTCACACAATCGCGACCGCCAATCGGCGGGCGTGCCCGCCGCGCAGGTATCTGCCAAGGCCTTGAGCCTGACCATAGCTGGATCACCGCGAATCCATGCGCGACGCCATCGGCGCGCCCGTGCCGCAAAGACACTAGTGACGGACGGCGATCCCGATGACGCACGCTTACCACGGTATTCTCACTTTGGTGAACCCTAGGCGGGACATGGAGATATCGAACGTCAACGATCACCACTCCCGGTTCGCACTACCAGTGACCGCCTACCTCGTTGCAACAGCGCAGGTTGTCTCAGCCCAGTGCTGCGCCACTGACAGCAAATATGGGCCACCGACCGCAACGCTGATTAACAACGGTCTCGTCTTTGCCGCCCGATTCCGCTCCAGACCGTGACCAGCCGATGTCAGCCGCCGCGCCAGCAGCATCTCTGAGGACCTTCGACGACTCGACAGCGGCACTCTTTACCGGTAGCGTGAGCGCCTGTGCCCAGCGACTACCTCGCGCCCAAGATCATGATGCTGTGCGATCTGAACAGAATCCCGATCCATGGCAGGGAAGGTCGGGAGGTTCACCCTTGAGCGACCTTACGGCGCACGCCTACGTGTATCGCACCATGCCCGAGGTCGGCGGTGCCGTACACACCAACTCGCGCCACGCGACGGCAGGAGATGCGCGCGGTGGGAAAATCCCCTACGTCATCACATCGATGGCCAACGAATTTGGCGGGCCAATCCCGCTTGGACCATTCCGAATCATCGGCGATCACTCCATCGGCCACGGCTTTGTCGACCCCGTGCGCCGCCACCGGTCACGCGGTGTTCTCACGCAAAACGACGGCCCGTTCACGATCGGAAGGTCGGTCACAGGTGTGGTCATAGCAGCGGCAATGATCGAAGGTATCGCCTGCTGCACCTCGCGCGCCAAGACAGCCCCTCTGCGGGTCCCGCAGGAGGCGATCGACTGTCTGTATGGTTGTCACCAAAATAGCCACGGACAGGGCGGTGATGAGCGCCCATGAGCGCTGACGCCATCCATGACGGGGCGACCTCTGTAGGAATCGAATTGGGTTCAACCCGCATTAAGGCCTGCCTTGTCGGAGACGATCCGTCCATCATCCTCGCCGTGGGCGAGTTCGAATGGGAGAACCACCTCGTCGATGGCCGGTGGAGCTACTCCCTTGACGACGTGTGGGCTGGCGTTCAAGCGGCATACGCCGCCCTCGCCACGGACTGCGAAGACCAGTACGGTGTAAGACCCACGACATTCGCGGCGATGGGCATTTCCGCCATGATGCACGGCTACCTCGCGTTCGACGGTGACGGCGAGCTGCTTGTGCCGTTCCGCACCTGGCGCAACACTTCAGCAGGGCCAGCCGCCGCCAAGCTAACGCATGAGTTCGGTGTAAACATCCCGTTGCGATGGTCCGTCGCCCATCTCTACCAAGCGGTGTTGGATGGTGAACGACACCTCCCGGACGTACGATTCATCACCACGCTCGCTGGGTACGTGCATTGGAAATTGACGGGTGCCCGCGTGCTCGGCATCGGTGACGCATCCGGAATGTTCCCGATCAACGATGCGACCCGCAGCTACGATTCCGAACTCCTCGGGCGTTTCAACAGTCTGGTTGCGGATGCAGCCCCCACGCTGAAACTGGTGGACGTCCTCCCCGAGGTGCTTGCGGCAGGTCAGCCCGCAGGCAACCTAACGATCGAAGGCGCGGTGCTTCTCGACCCCAGCGGGTGTCTAATGCCCGGAATCGTTCTGTGCCCACCGGAGGGCGACGCCGGTACCGGCATGGTGGCCACGAACTCGGTGGCTCCGCGCGCCGGCAACGTCAGCGCGGGCACCAGCATTTTCGCGATGGTCGTTCTTGAGAGGCCACTGACGCGGGTTTATAGCGAACTGGATGTCGTGACAACGCCGGCGGGTGATCCGGTCGCCATGGTTCACTGCAATAACGGGGCAAGCGAACTGGCCGCATGGGTCTCGATCTTTCGCCGATTCGCGGTCGTCGCGGGCTCGCCTGTCGACGCCGACACCGCGTTCTCGACCCTGTTGCTCGAAGCACTTGAGGGCGAACCCGATGCCGGTGGCATCCTCGCCTATAACCAGCTCGCTGGCGAGCCGATCGCAGGCCTTGCTGACGGTCGACCGCTCGTGGTGCGTACCAACGACAGTCGGTTCACACTCGCAAACCTCATGCGAGCGCAGCTGTATGGGGTGTTCGCGACCCTCAGCATCGGCATGGCTGTCCTTGACGATGAGGGCGTTCGACTCGATCGGATGTTCGCGCACGGTGGCGTGTTCCGCACCCAACGAGTCGCTCAGCGGTTTCTTGCTGCATCCCTGCGGGTTCCCGTCTCCGTGGCCCGTACCGCTTCCGAGGGTGGAGCGTGGGGAATCGCGGTGCTGGCGTCGTATGTGGCGTCCGGTGCCCGCGAGTCACTTGACGATTATCTCCGTACCCGCGTTTTCTGGGGCTCGAGCTTTACGGTTGTGGAGCATGACCCAGACGACGTCACGGGGTTCGCCGCCTACCTCGACCGCTACCGTGCCGGACTGGCCATCGAGCGAGCCGCCGCCTCGGCCATCTGACCTGCTCAGCCCAGAAGCCCAAGTGTCGGATACGCGCGATCTCATGCTTGACCAAGAGCGTCGCCATCAGGACCGCCAGCAGCACGATGGATCTACTTAGGCGAAAGTGTCATCGATCTCTTGAGAGGATGATGCTTGTAGTGTCCCGCTTCGGCCAAAACATTGCTCTGACGAGGACCCTTTGGTGTGGCCGGCCGGATTGGACTCCCCGTCGATTGATCCGTGGTCGCAAGCCGGTACCGCGGGAGTTTAGCTCTGCGGAAAGAGCCTTTGCGCCGTGACCTACGTTATTGCAGCACGACGAATGTAGCGACCGCGGATACAACGGCCGTGACCGCTACAGCGACAGCGACAGCCGTGATGGTTCTCGCCCGAAGAAACGCGAAAACTGGCTCGGCGAACTCTTCGGATAGCCGCGCGGGCGACACCTCCTTTTGCGCCCTCTATACAACTAGGGCATATCGACGTCGTCGCCTCGCCTCTCGCTGGCGATGAGCTGAATCACCACCTGTCTGACAGCGAGGGTGACCGGTGCTTCGTGGTGCAGAGGAGGGATTTGACTCCCGTGCAAGGCCCCAGTACCGCTGATGCGCCGCCGTACCGTGCTGCTGCGCAACAGTCCGGACTGCACAGCTCGGGGCCCTGGAGCCCAAAGTGCCACCCGAACAAAGAAAATCGAGATGCTGACATAAATGACGGAGTCTCGATTTTGGTGCTCCCGGAGGGATTTGAACCCCCGGCCTATTGATCCGTAGTCGAAAGCCGGTACCGCGGAGCTATGCGGAAGTCGCGAAACTCCCAGCAAGACGCTGGTGACTGAGAGCGACCTCAATACCGGGAGTTGACCACGATGCTCCTCAAGTGCGGTTGAAGTGTGGGCACGGCGATTCGGAGTACAAACCGGCGGTGCGGACCGAAAATCGACTTAGAGATGCTGTCGGGAGCCGTGGATAACTGCCATGTATTCCTCGAAACTAGGGCGGGGTCCGAAGATTAGCTGCATTACTTCGCGATGCCGAAATGCAGCCGGACGTCCTCGCCTATTGCCTTGATTGCCCGCTCCCGGGAGCCACTCGATATACCCTCCTGGAAATCCAGCAGCAAGTTGACATCTTCTGAGAAGCGCTGAATGATGCCGAATGCTCGGCTGAGGCTGGTGCCACCCTTGAATATCGCTCGGACGCCAAGAGACGCGGCGGTTGGGGTGGCAATCCTCAATGCTTCGATGACCCAAAAATCCTTCCCAACAAAAGCCGCATCGATTCCAGCGCCTCCGCCGTGCGGTCCACAAGCGCCGCGAGATCTGCGCCAGACGCTCGGACCTGCGAAGGCAGTTCGATCACGCGTTGACTAGATCCGAACGGAGTCGGGCGAAGTTCGTCCGAGTTGAAACCGGGCCTTCGCCGTCAACTGATTCAAGAAGCGCGGTCCACCGCATGCTCCCGTTCGAAAACTCTCGGCGTGCCACCTCAAGGAGGGCATCCCATCCACTCTCGACCAATGTCTATGGGTCGCTGAGGACTTCAAGAGGAGCGATCTCCGACTCGTTCAAGGAGCAGGATGCGCATTGTTTCGTTTGTGAATTCGAGCACCGTCGATTCCTTCAGGGATCGGCCCCAAGAATGACAGATGCGTTTCAGCGGGAACCTGAGTGGTCAACCCCAAAAAGCGTGCTGCGCTGAAACCCGCCGGCCAACCCCTTCGACGCCCAGAACTTCACGCGCAACCTCACGACTCGATGGGCGCGTCATACCGAACCGGGACTTCACTCCTTTGTAGTAGAGACCATTTCGCACGCCGATCAAATCGCCGGCAATCGCTACATGGGAGAGCGCGTTGCGTCGAGCTGAACTAGACCCGGGAAGGTCAGAGCTGCGGACGAAAGTTCGTTCGGGCAGCTCACGAAGCACGGCCCCCGGTGGTGCTGCGCGCGCGGTTTCTATGAGATAAAAGTGTACCGACTTTGTCGCACGCATGACAGGGTCTTACGCCTTACCCTTGTGCCTCGCCGTTGACCGAGCGATCCTCAGCGCGCGCTCCCGCTCCCGTTCGAGGGCAAGCTCGACCTCTGCGCGATCAACGAAGTGTTCTCGAACAAGATGATGGCTCACGCGATTGACTCGAGGATGAAGTCCGGGCCTGCCGTCAAGGCGCTCGAGAACGCCGTCGCGATGCGCGGCCTTATCGCCGGTTGCGTGGTTCACAGCGACCGCGGATCGCAATTTCGAAGCCGCAAGTTCCTGCCCGCTCCTACCCGTCATCAGCTAGAGCGATCGATGGGGCGAGTCGCGTCGCGCGGAGACAACGCCGCCATGGAGAGCTTCTTCAGTCTGCTGCAGCGCAGCAGACCCCCGACGCGTGGGGGGCACCACCCTGGTGGCGGTCATCACGGGACATGACCCAGTCTGCAGATGAGCGGCCTGCAACTCGCAGCACTTCCGGCCTCGCCCGCCCGGTTGCCAATACCGATCGCGACGTACCTCGCGCTTGGAAACTCGCGTTTGAACGCCTCGACCCATTGCCCCCGCGAGCCCGGGGTAGGGGTGGCATCGAGCAGCATGAAGTTGCTCAATCGGAACGCCGGATTGGAAGTCGTGCGCACCCAAAGGTGCCCGTCGTGCTGCGTGCTCAGGCGGCCCTGCGTCGTCAGCAACATGAGATCAGGGCGGGGTCCGAGCAAGGCAACCACTCCCTAGACGGTTCCCGTTTCGCCCCAATGGTGCATCACTGCGCGAATGTGCGATGGCGCGAGCATAAACTTCGGCGTGAGGTCCTCCCACCCGCGTTCTTTGGTTCTGCGCGCGTACGCCTCATG
>Ga0105046_10010106_pt1 | contig 14710 bp, 9 predicted proteins | sample MAT03_FD_78385 | JGI IMG/M metagenome (GOLD analysis project Ga0105046, IMG submission 78385) | Freshwater microbial communities from Lake Fryxell liftoff mats and glacier meltwater in Antarctica - MAT-03 (megahit assembly) | ecosystem: Environmental > Aquatic > Freshwater > Ice > Liftoff... | reverse complement strand
TAATTAATCTAATTAATCTAATTAATACAGCCCTACCACTTGAAATGAGCGAATGCTTTGTTTGCCTCAGCCATCTTATGGGAATCTTCTCTCTTCTTAACTGCCCCGCCCCGATTCTGCGCGGCATCCATCAACTCACCAGCAACTCGCTCATGCAAAAGGCGCTCGCTACGGTCAGTGGCCGCAGCAACGATCCAACGCAATGCTAGCGACTGCCCACGATCTGCAGGGACTTCAGTAGGAATCTGGTAATTTGCACCACCAACACGTCTTGAACGCACTTCAACCAATGGACGAACATTACTAAGAGCTTTCTGAAACATCTCAAGCGGACTGTCTTTCGAGCGCTGCTCGATTAACTCGAATGCGCTGTAAACAGCTTTTTCGGAAATCGTTTTCTTGCCGCTCTGCATCATCATATTAATGAATCTGCTGATCGTGATATCGCCGAACTTTGGGTCAGCTAAAACGTGTCTTTTATGGTCCCGCTTCTTTCTTGACATATAAAAATCCTACCGCTCTTCTCTTTCTTTGCTCTCTCTTCCTAGCCCTGCTTCCTAATTCAGCGAACAAATTCGCAAACAAATTAAGGGCCGATAAAAACTACTCTGCTAGCCCTTCTACTTAGGCCGCTTTGCACCGTACTTAGACCGTGACTGCTTTCTATCAGCCACTCCGTGAGTTTCAAGCTTACCGCGAACAATATGGTAACGAACGCCGGGAAGGTCCTTGACGCGACCGCCTCGAATAAGAACAACTGAATGCTCTTGTAAGTTGTGTCCAACTCCAGGGATATAGCTAGTAACCTCCATGCCGGTTGTTAAACGCACGCGCGCAACTTTACGCAGCGCGGAGTTCGGCTTTTTCGGTGTTTGGGTATAAACGCGGGTACAAACTCCACGACGTTGTGGACACCCTACCAAAGCTGGAGACTTGCTCTTAGCTTTGTTTTGGCGTCGACGACTACGAACTAGCTGATTAATAGTTGGCATGTATCTTCCTAAAATCCTTCTTTCACTTGTTCTAGTTTACATTCCAGCGGGAATATAAACTCACCCAAATCTCTTAACTGAATTTGTAAAAACGTACTCAAAAACAATTCGCTTTTTTTCAATTACAATTCAAAAAAAGCCAATAAAAAACCGTCATCGAAGCTACACTTTTCAATTATTTTCCGCAAATCTTTCGGAAAATAAACTACTTTCGTGCATTTTCTGACATGAGCGAAAAAAACCGAGCGAAAGCGAGCGAAAAAACAGCGCGATATTATCTCAATATCTGGGCTAAAATCCCTAGCATTCAAATTTATCGAACAATTATAACTTTAGTGCTTTATCTTGTTTCGTAATATCGTTTTCGTATCAGCCAATAACTTAAACGGCCTTACGTGAAACAGAACCTTGAAAAAACGGAACTAAAAAAACACCTGTCGAAAAGAACCAGTATGTCACTTGAATTTCCGATCAATCTTTCGATTTAATACGGCCCTTCAAGTAGTCAATCTGAGAGCTGTTTTCCGAAGCACCGAAAAAAATTGCAGCTTTTTCTAAGCAAACAAGGCTCCGAGGGGTTATCATTTTGGGCGTTGAGAGTCAAACATTAACGAGACCCAAATCCCATGCTTTACCTGCTTTTCGTCCAGGAATCGCGAGGTCTTCAGAGTAGCGACTATTCAGCAACCGCTATTTTTGGCCTAAAATAGTCGATTATTCCGTATTTCAGGAAATTATGCCCAATAATAAAAAAAGATCTGTTTTTTCATTATTTCCTGTTTGCTTGTCCCGGTACTACCCGCTAAGGTTACGGCGGTTTGGTCGGTGCTGTGAGTGCTCGGCTCGGAACGTTAGTTGTATTGTTTTGTCGATTCGCCAGTGAGCTTGATTTTTTATAGTCCTTTTGGGGGGTTATTAAAAAATCGAGATGCTTGGGATAATAGGCAAATCTAGCCGTTCAGGGGAGTTAATTTCCAGATCGGGTGGGAAGTGTTTTGGAGGAAATGTGGGTAATAAGTTATACGTCGGAAATTTGTCATTTTCTTGCACCGAAGAGCAGCTAAAAGCTCTTTTCGCTGAGGCTGGGAATGTATCATCAGTTCGTATCATAACGGACAGAGACTCGGGCCGAAGCAAAGGCTTCGGATTCGTGGAAATGAGTAGCGATGCAGAGGCAGCTCGAGCAATCGAGGTGCTTAACAATCGTGACCTAGGGGGACGCGCGATAAGTGTGTCTGAAGCCCGTCCTCAGGCCCCGCGTGAAGCTGGTGGCGGCGGAGGAGGAGGAGGAGGATTCCGCGGCGGCGCTGGTGGTGGTGGCGGCGCTGGTGGTGGTGGTGGATTCGGCGGTCGCAGAGGCGGCGGTCGTTAATTCTTAGTCAATTAAATCTAGCGGACTATAAGGAAAGCTAAAGAGAGAAGGAACGGCTACGTTCCCTAATTCTTTAGCTTTTTTTTGCCCGGCTAAAAAAATCCTGGCTGAAAGAATAGCGTTTCTGAAAAGCGCTAGACTTGAGCTGTTACGATCTTTTTTTGTTGGGAGAACGCAACCACAGGCATATGCAGATTATGCGCCTTCCACCTTCGCTCTTCGAGCTACGGCGGACCAGTCAGCCAGTGTGAACCAGTCAGTGTGAACCAGTCAGTGTGAACCAGTCAGTGCAAACCAGTCAGTGCAAACCAGTCAGTGCAAACCAGTCAGTGCTGACCAGTCAGTGCTGACCAGTCAGTGCTGACCAGTCAGTGCTGACCAGTCAGTGCAACCAATCTTGCTGGAACCACAATATAGTAGCAGCACAAGTAGCAGCACGAAAAAAGAATAATCTCCCTGTGCTGCTACCATTTTCACCAGCCAGCTCTTTTGGCTGCTGATTAAATTCGCTTTAAAGCAATCCAGCCAGCGACTCTAACGAACTCTGACTGACTCGGAATTCAGCAGCCTGAGATTTTGGAGTCTCTGATTGTACTGGCTCCTCTGATTTAAGCTCGCGCAATCCGTAGGTCACAAATCCTGAACCAGCAGGGATTAAGCGACCCATTACAACGTTTTCCTTTAGACCACGTAGCTTGTCGATGCGTCCTGAAACCGCTGCCTCAGTAAGCACTTTGGTAGTCTCCTGGAAGCTCGCTGCTGAAATAAACGAATCGGTCGATAACGACGCTTTCGTAATTCCCAGCAACAACGGCTCAACCACGGCTAGTTGTTTCTTAGCTGCCTTCAATCGCGCATTTTCTTGCGCAACTAACTGCCGCTCAACGCTATCACCCGGTAGGAAGTAGCTATCACCACTCTCGACTATGCGAACTCGCTTAATCATTTGGCGTACAATTACTTCGATATGTTTATCGTTAATTGTTACACCCTGTAACCGATAGATTTCTTGCACCTCGTTTACCAAATAAGCAGCCAGCGCCCGGACACCTTCAATGCGAAGAATATCATGTGGGTTCATAGCGCCTTCAGTAATCGGATCACCGCGTCTTACACGGTCACCTTTCTGCACTGAAATTTGCTTCGTTTTCGGAATCAAATATTCCTTAACATCACCCGCGTCGCCAGTTACAACCAAGCGGCGTTTGCCACGAGAATCTTCGCCAAAATCAACCACTCCGTCGATGTCACTAACATCAGCAGGCTCCTTGGGCTTGCGCGCTTCAAACAGCTCTACAACCCTTGGTAGACCGCCGGTAATATCCTTGGTTTTGGTAGATGCACGCTCACGTTTACAGATGATATCACCTGCATCAACTTCAGCATTATTATCCACCATTACGCGAACGCCAATCGGTAAGTTATACACCCGTGTTTCGCCGCTTTTACCGTGCACGACACCGCGTGGACGTAAATCACTCGCACGCCCCTTGCTCTGCACAATTTCACGTTCGACGAACCCGGTGGCTTCATCAGCTCGTTCTTCCATGTTGGCGTCAGTGATATCCAACCACTCGATGCGGCCAGCCACGTCGCTCATTAATGGAATCGTAAATGGATCCCATTCAGCTGCCAACGTTCCAGTTTTTACATCTTGGCCCTCAACTACTCTGACACGCGCACCGTATACGATATTGTGGCGCTCACGCTCACGTCCATCCGCTGCATCGATAACGACTAACTCAGCGTTGCGCGTAATCATGACAGCAGTTCCGTCACGACGCGTAACCATGCGTGCGCCAACGAACTTAACTTTACCGGCGAAACGAATCTCTAACGAAGTTTGCTCAGCGCGTCCTAGCGCTGCACCTCCGATGTGGAACGTTCTCATGGTAAGCTGTGTACCTGGCTCACCGATAGACTGTGCGGCTATTACACCCACCGCTTCGCCTACGTTTACCAAATGTCCACGGGCCAAATCTCGACCGTAACACAAGGTGCAAACGCCGAACTTTGATTGGCAAGTTAAGACAGAACGGATCATGATCTGGTCAACACCACAATCATTAATCTGCTGCGCTTTTAGCTCATCGATCTCATCGTTGCGACGCACTATTGGCTTGTTGGTTTGTGGATCAAAAACATCCTCAGATGCAACACGTCCTAAGATACGATTCTTTAAAGATTCGATCTCTTCGCCGCCTTCAACTAGAGCCGCAATATCAACTCCACCAGTCGATCCGCAATCAAACTCGCTGACCACACTATCTTGAGCAACGTCTACAAGACGTCGAGTCAGATAACCAGAGTTAGCTGTTTTTAATGCCGTATCAGCCAATCCCTTACGAGCACCGTGGGTTGAAATAAAGTATTGCAATACCGAAAGCCCCTCTCGCAAGTTAGCGCGAATCGGTTGCTCGATGATTGAGCCGTCAGGTTTAGCCATCAATCCGCGCATACCGGCAAGCTGCCGAATCTGCTGACTGGATCCACGAGCACCTGAGTCGGCCATGATATAAATCGGGTTAAACGATGGGCCTTTTCTTGAAGACTTGCCGTCAATCGACTTAAATTCAGCGCTGGAAATACCTTGCATCATGTAGTCAGCGATTCTGTCGCCAACATCCGACCAGATATCAACTACTTTATTGTAGCGCTCTCCAACGGTGATTAAACCTTCCTGATACTGCTGGTCGATCTCTTTGATTTTGGCGTCTGCTTCAGCCAACAAGAGTGCCTTATTCTCAGGTATCGACATGTCATGAATACCGATTGAGATTCCAGCGATCGTTGCGAAGAAATAACCAACGTCTTTAAGTCTATCCGCAAGAATAACGGTAGCCTTATTGCCGGCTATTCGGAACGCTTCATCGATCAGATTAGAGATCTCCTTCTTCTTCATCACCTTATTGAAATTACCAAACGGTAACGTCTTGGGAATTAGATAGAAAAGCAGGGTACGACCAACAGTTGTATCGTGAATTTTTCCATCGATACGCACTTTAACAGCAGCCTGTAAATGCACCTCTTTTGATTCCCAAGCCATCCAAACTTCATCGGCTGATGAGAAAATTTTACCTTCGCCAAGGGCAAACGGTAAATCTCTCGTCATATAATAAAGACCGAGTACGATATCCTGTGAAGGCACGATAATCGGACGTCCACTGGCTGGACTTAAGATGTTGTTAGTCGACATCATCAATACGCGTGACTCAACCTGAGCTTCCACGGACAGCGGCACGTGCACCGCCATTTGGTCGCCGTCAAAGTCAGCGTTAAATGCGGTACAAACTAACGGATGCAACTGGATCGCTTTACCTTCAATTAACAAAGGCTCAAAAGCTTGAATACCGAGACGGTGCAACGTTGGAGCGCGATTTAAAAGAACTGGATGCTCTTTAATAACTTCGTCCAGGATATCCCAAACTACTGGTTTCTCCTTCTCTACCATCTTCTTGGCGCTCTTGATGGTGGTTACATATCCACGCTCTTCGAGTTTGTTGTAGATAAATGGTTTGAATAATTCTAACGCCATTTTCTTAGGCAATCCGCACTGGTGCAACCGCAATTCTGGGCCCACAACAATTACAGACCTACCTGAATAATCAACGCGCTTACCGAGCAAGTTCTGACGGAAACGACCGGTCTTACCTTTAAGCATATCGCTCAAAGATTTTAAGGGACGTTTGTTTGGACCCGTAATTACGCGTCCACGACGCCCGTTATCGAACAGAGCGTCTACGCTCTCTTGCAACATACGCTTCTCGTTACGGATAATAATGTCCGGCGCAGACAATTCCATCAAACGCTTTAAGCGGTTATTACGATTGATAACACGACGGTACAGATCGTTTAGATCGCTTGTCGCAAACCGACCACCATCGAGTGGAACCAACGGACGCAAGTCAGGTGGAATTACCGGTACAACGTTCAGAACCATCCAGTCGGGACGGTTGCCACTGGTCATAAACGAACTAAGTACTTTAAGACGCTTTGAAAGCTTTTTCTTCTTAGCTTCGGAAGTGACATTTTTAAGCTCCTCACGAAGAGTCGCAACTTCCGATTCAACCTGAATGTTCTTCAACATCTCAAGCACCGTGTCAGCACCCATGCCCGCTTTAAAACGGTTACCAAACTCCTGCTTGTTGGTGCGATATTCTTTTTCAGACAGCAAATCACCAACTTCCAGCGTGGTGTCGCCCTTTTCGTAAACTATGAAACTTTCAAAATAGAGAACTTTCTCTAAGTCGCGCAACGACATGTCTAATACTGTACCGATACGGCTTGGCAAACTCTTTAAGAACCAAATGTGGGCAACTGGGCACGCAAGCTCAATATGACCCATGCGCTCACGACGCACCTTGGATTGAATAACTTCAACTCCGCATTTTTCGCAGACCACACCACGATGGCGCAGCCGTTTGTACTTACCGCAGATACATTCATAGTCCTTCACTGGGCCGAAAATCTTGGCGCAGAAAAGCCCGTCTCTCTCAGGCTTTAAGGTGCGGTAGTTAATAGTCTCAGGTTTGGTAACTTCACCAAAAGACCACGCCCTAATCTTCTCGGGACTTGCAAGCCCGATCTTAAGTGCGTTGAACTTAATAGGGTTCTTTGGCTTCTCAAACAAGCTAAAGATGTCATCCATATCTGTCTCTCTTTAATAACTAAATCTGTTTACTTTCTATCGAAAAAATTCTTTTGTTCTGACTTTGCTTTTGCTCTAACTTTGCTTTCGAATAACTACGCTGAATAACTACACCGACCAACTTCGCTGCTAGAGAGCGAGAAAGATAAAAAACGGTTCTAAATAGATTCCAATTTTTTTTCTCGCTCTCGCTCCCTCCTAACTCAGTCTCTCGTCACTAACGTTACGCCGCGACTCCAGCTCCGTTTGTAACTCCAGCTGGAGCCGCATCGAGCTCAGCATCTTGAGCTGATTTATCCTCTTGAAGCTCCACATCCAGCGCCAGAGACTGTAGCTCTTTCACCATGACGTTGAACGACTCCGGCAGACCGGGCTCTAAGACGTGCTCACCCTTAACGATCGACTCATACATTCGGGTTCTACCAGCTACGTCGTCAGACTTTACTGTTAAGAACTCCTGCAGGGTGTAAGCCGCTCCGTAAGCCTCTAACGCCCAAACTTCCATCTCTCCCAGACGCTGACCACCGAATTGAGCTTTTCCGCCCAATGGCTGCTGAGTCACAAGCGAGTAAGGCCCGATCGACCGTGCGTGAATCTTGTCGTCAACCAAATGGTCTAACTTCAAGATGTACATCACACCAACCGTAGTCTTCTCTAAGAATTGCTCGCCGGTCCGACCGTCGTATAACTGGACTTTTCCAGAGATATCCCGACCTGAAGCAACCAACGCTGCACTAATCTCATCCTCAGTCGCAGCATCAAACACTGGAGAAGCGAAGTGGATTCCGTGTCGCTCTCGGCGCGCCAACGAAACAGTGGCATCGTCAGACAGACCGTTAATGAACTTCACGAACTTCTCGCCCAGTGCCTGAATCAGCAACTGCTTGATGCTCTTGCAAACTTCCTTCTGAGTTTCCTCAGACGCAGTTGACCAAGCAGCTCCAGTTTTAGGATCAAAAGCGCGCTCAAGTGTGAACTCTATTTGTCGACCAAACTCTTTAGCAGCTGCACCTAGATGCGTCTCAAGAATTTGACCTACGTTCATACGTGAAGGCACCCCAAGCGGATTGAGCACGATATCAACAGGTGTTCCGTCAGCAAGGTGAGGCATGTCTTCAGATGGTACAACTCTGGAGAGAACTCCTTTGTTGCCGTGGCGTCCTGCCAACTTGTCGCCCACCTGAATCTTGCGCTTCGTCGCGATAAACACCTTGACCATCTTGATGACGCCAGGAGCTAGCTCGTCGCCTTCCTTCAACCGCTTGATACGCTCGTTTAAAAGCGCACGCTTGTTGTTGATAAGTTGACCAGTACGAACGACTACTCTACTCAAGGTTTCTTGAGCTTTTTCGTTTCCAATCTGGATATCTCTTAGATACTCAAACGGTACGTTTAAAATCAGCTCAGCTGTAAGTTTCTCGCCCTTCGCAATTAGTTGGGAACGCTTGTCGTCTGAAAGACGGGCAGTCGTTTCTTTTCCAACCAATAGCTCACGAACCTCCATCAATGCGGTTTCCCGAATGATATTTACTTCATCACGGTGATCTTGCTCGTAACGAGCAATTTCGCGCACCTCAAGCTCCATCGCACGTTCATCTTTCTCCGCACCTTTGCGTGAGAAAACTTGCGCCGAAATAATAGTTCCTTCGACACCCGGAGGTAATCGCAACGAAGTGTCGCGCACTTCGCCTGCTTTTTCCCCGAAAATTGCTCGCAATAATTTCTCTTCAGGAGAAAGCTGCGTTTCACTCTTCGGCGTAATTTTACCTACTAAGATATCACCTGGAACTACCTCTGCGCCGATGCGCACGATGCCAGCTTCGTCAAGATTACGAAGTGCTTCCTCTCCGACATTCGGAATGTCCCTTGTAATCTCTTCTTTCCCAAGTTTTGTGTCTCGCGCAACACACTCAAATTCCTGAATGTGAATTGAAGTGAACATATCACGCTTAACGCAATCCTCGTTGATAAGAATCGAGTCTTCAAAGTTGTATCCGTGCCAAGGCATGAAAGCGACCACGCAGTTCTGACCAAGGGCCAATTCAGCCATGTCAGTACTTGGACCATCAGCTATGACTTCGCCTGCCGTGACGCGCTCGCCAGCTGCCACGATCGGTCGCTGGTTAATACAAGTATCCTGGTTAGAACGTCGGTACTTAACCAAATTGTAGATATCAACCCCGGTATCAAGTGCGTCATCGCTGGTCTTATCAGCTTTAACTACCACTCTGTCGGCATCAACACTCACAACTGTACCGGTGCGTTTTGCAACGGCGGTAGCGCCTGAATCTCTAGCAACGGTGCCCTCAACTCCTGTTCCCACAAGTGGTGCCTGAGCTATTAAGCAAGGCACTGCTTGGCGCTGCATGTTTGAACCCATCAGCGCTCGGTTAGCGTCGTCGTTCTCTAAGAACGGGATCAACGCAGCCGCAACTGAAACAATCTGTCTCGGGCTTACATCAACTTTAGAAACATCCGCTGGTGGGGCAACAAGATACTCTCCGCTCTTACGAATCGGAACAGCCTCGTCTAAGAATCTACCATTTTTGTCGCGTGGCGCACTTGCTGGTGCAATTGACTCACGCTCTTCCTCAAGCGCTGAAAGATAGACGATATCATCGGTCACCCGGTGATGATTATCCACAACGCGATAAGGTGATTCCAAGAAGCCAAAGTCGTTCACCCGTGCATACATCGAAAGTGACGAGATAAGTCCGATATTCGGACCCTCTGGCGTCTCAATCGGACAGATTCTGCCGTAATGCGTTGGATTAACGTCGCGCACTTCAAATCCAGCCCGATCACGGGTTAAACCGCCGGGTCCAAGGGCCGACAAGCGGCGTTTATGCGTTACTTCCGACAACGGATTAGTCTGATCCATGAACTGCGATAGCTGAGACGATCCGAAGAATTCTTTAACAACAGCCGCAACCGGCTTATAGTTAATTAAATCTTGCGGAACCAATGTATCAACATCCTGCATGCCCATGCGCTCTTTTACAGCGCGCTCCATACGCACAAGACCGATACGGAATTGATTTTCAATCAACTCACCGACAGCGCGCACACGACGGTTACCTAAATGGTCAATATCATCGATCGAATAGCGCGCCTGATCAGTTGAATTACGCAACTCAAGCAAATAACGCATCGTCTCTTTGATATCACTCTCACTCAAGATTCCTTGAGTAAGCGGAGGCGCCTCGCGGCCCTGCGAAATGTATAATTTATGATTAATCTTGTAACGACCAATCTCTGATAAGTCGTAGCGATCACCGTTAAAGAATAAATTTTTGAATGCAGCTGTTGCAGTCTCTGGCCGAGGAGGATCTCCTGGACGAAGTCTGCGATAAATCTCGACTAAGCTATCCGTCATTGGACGACGTGCTAACTCAGCGTAAAGATCATCACGCTCGGTTCCAACTTTATCTGATAACAAAGTACGAGCTAGAGAATCTCCGATGTGCCGGTCATCAACGTAAAGTACTCTGACTGAATCGATCTTCTTCTCGCGCAACAAAGTAGCGGTGCCTTGCTCAACGACAACGCCCTTGGCGTTAACGTGATCCGGAACCATCTGTTCGCCAGCTCTGAGCAAGACCTTGATCTTAGAGATTAAAGTTTTTCCAGCTTCATCCTTGAGTTTTTCAACAACGGCGCTGAAACGCTCACTGATAACTTCCCAACCGACTAGTACTTCGCCCTTTTCAGCAAGAACTTCCCCAGTTGATGGATGAGCCACATCCTCCATTATCTCTACTACGGTGTCGGCGCAGTACATGCCGTTTAAAGACTCAGGATCGATCTCAATTTCATCAATCTTAGCCTCTTTGAGGCGGCGAATTACCGCTTTATTGAAACGGGCACCCTGCTTAACCAGAACCTTGCCGTCATCTTTAATTTCGCGGAATGATTTTTGTCCTTCAATCTGCTCAGGCTCAAAACGCTTGGTAACGAGACCACGTTTACCAAAAGTAATTACGTCAGTCTTGTAGTAGTAAGACAGAATGTCGTCTGCTGACATGCCCATGGCGCGCAACAATACCGAAGCATTGATTTTACGCCGACGGTCAATTCGAACATACAAAATGTCCTTCACGTCAAACTCGAAATCTAACCAAGAGCCGCGATAAGGAATAACTCGCGCTGAGTACAATAACTTGCCAGAGGCATGAGATTTACCTTTATCGTGATCAAAAAACACGCCCGGAGAACGGTGAAGCTGACTTACGACAACTCGCTCGGTGCCGTTCACAATGAACGTCCCACGCTCGGTCATTAATGGCAATTCGCCGAAGTAAACAACGTCTTCTTTTAATGCACTTAAATTACGGGTGCCGCTTTCAGCATCAACGTCCCAAAGTACCAACTGAATGGTCACACGCAGTGGCGCAGCCCATGTCATGCCACGATCGCGGCATTCGTCTTGATCATACTTTGGTTGACCCAAAGTATAACTTACAAATTCTAATGAAGCCGTATTGTTGTAATCACGGATCGGGAAAACTGATTTGAAAACTTTTTGTAATCCAAAGTCAGCGCGCTTTTCAGCATCGCCACCAGCTTGTAAAAAGCGTTCGTATGATTGGCGCTGAATGCTGATTAAATTCGGGATTACAGCGACCTCCTCAATTTTTGAGTAATTTCTGCGAAGTCGAAGGTTGGTCTTGATAGTCGAAGCCACAGCGGTTGTCCTAAGCTACGGGGAAGTGAAAATAACCTCCGAGAAAAGAAACAATTCACGAACAAATTCGTGAAACTCTTTCCCTCGAAGGGAGCGATAAAAACCCGGTTTAAAAAACCGGTCTAAAAAAAACCTACCCACTCACCAGCACAAATTCTCAATAGTCTCTGAAGTGATTAAAGCCAAACCCCCGAAGACGACCTTCGAACATGGCTAAAATCGCCCCATATTGGCAGAGCCCTCAACGTAGCCAGAAGCTAGCGAGCGCTCGTTCGATATGAACGACTAAATAAGAATAACTAATGTAAGGGAAAAAATATCCAATCTCGCAACAATATATATATAAGATTAGGACACGGTCAAGAGACGCCACTAAAAGTAAGTGCCGCTTGACCGCTAAAACCATTTTTATACCGCGCCCATCTAACTCCTAGTTGTCCCAAATCAGCCAATATCTACTAAGGCTAATTCGTCAACCAAGGGCTTCGATGAGCCGGCATAAAAACACTCAGTAACAAATTACTTGAGTGAAGCTTTAGCGCCAACGGACTCAAGCTTTTTCTTGAATTCCTCAGCTTGCGCCTTCGGCATTCCGTCTTTGATGAGCTTAGGAGCAGCATCAACTAGATCCTTAGCTTCTTTTAAGCCAAGAGCGGTGATCTCACGTACAACCTTGATTACGGATACTTTCTCAGTACCAGCGCTCTCTAGGTGTAATGCGAACTCCGTCTTTTCCTCAACAGCAGCAGCACCTGCACCAGCACCAGCAGCTACCATAGCTACAGGAGCAGCAGCAGATACGCCGAGCTCTTCCTCAAGTGCTTTTACAAGCTTTGAGACTTCCATCAAAGACATACCCTTGATAGATTCCTTAATTTGATCAAACGAACCAGCTTCCATGTTTTCTCTCCAAAAAAATCAGTTTCTACGAAACCTAACTAAATATTACTAGTAACCCAAACACTCTATTTGCGTAGGAAAAACACCAGCCAAGGCGCCCCCTATCTCAATAACCTAACGAGTGCATCTTTCTCCTTAGGATCTCTAATTAAGCGGCCTGCTGCTCTTCAAGCTGCTTGCGACGCGCCTCAAGTACTCTAACAAGTGACTCTGCACTCGCATTTAATGTACGCAACAGCTTGGTAGCTGGTGCATTCATTACAGACAGAAGCATCGACTGCGCTTCTGGCTTACTTGGCATGGTAGCTAGGTTTTTAATAGCAGCTTCATCAAGAAACGCGCCTTCAAAAATAGCACCACGAACCTTAAATTTCTCATTCTTCTTGGTAAACTCAGCCAAAACTTTCGCAGGTGAAATCGGGTCCTCTTTACCCGTAACCACCATCGTCATGCCCTCGAATACAGCTAAGAACTTCTCAAGCTGAGCATTATCGATATTAGCGAAAGCCTTCTTTGCAGCGAGCTTAGCTAATGAATTCTTGAAAACTCTAGCGCCTGACTTGTTTTTGTGAAGCTCTTGACGCAACGCTGTGACCTTGCCCACTTTTGTGCCACGGTAGTCAGCTACGATTGTGACGTGCCCAGAGGACATCATCTTGGCGCCGGCAGCTACCTGCTCTTGTTTCTCAGCTTTAGTAAGCATATTTTTATCCCTTCATTCGCTGTTCTCTATTGGCTTTAGGCGGTTAACCCTGGGCGCAATAACAACGCACGCTTAAATTAAAATCTCTCTCGTTATATCTTCGGGGTTTATATTTTCCCGTCTTATATCTTAACAGCTGAAATATCTACCCGAATGCCTGGGCCCATTGAGCACGACATGCTGGCATTTTTCAAATAAACACCTTTGCTGGTGGCTGGCTTAGCGCGAACTATGGCTTGAAGAAAAGCTTGCGCATTCTCCAAGATTTTTTGCTCGCCGAAGCTTGCCTTACCGATTGGGGCCTGAACGATTCCGGCCTTTTCAACTCGGAACTCAGCTCGTCCAGCCTTCAGCGACTTAACGATTGAGCCCACATCAAAAGTAACGGTACCTGTCTTAGGCGATGGCATCAAACCACGAGGTCCTAACAACTTACCAACTTTACCAACCTGGATCATCATGTCTGGCGTTGCTACTACGCTATCAAAGTCCAGAAAGCCGCCCTTGATTTTCTCAACCAAGTCATCGCCGCCTACAAAATTGGCGCCGGCTGCCTCAGCCTCTTTAACTTTATCACCCTTAGCGAAAACTAAAACACGAATATTCTTGCCTAAACCATGCGGCAAAGCGACGCTTCCGCGCACGTTTTGCTCCGCTTTTGTTGGGTCAACACCGAGATTAAAAACCATCTCAACGCTTTCATCAAATTTAGTGCTGGCGGTGCTAACAGCAACTTTGCAAGCATCTGCCAAAACATATGCTTTATTAATCTCTACTTTTTTACGTTGCGCTGTGATGCGCTTTCCTGCTCGTGCCATAATTATTTAATCTCGCTTTGAATCTGCTTTTAAGCTTTCTAATGCAGCTATTTAGTCTAAAGGTAATCGTTCTAAAGGTAATCGCTCTAAAGGCCTAATCAACAACCTCTACGCCCATGCTGCGCGCAGTACCCAACACGCAGTTGTAGGCGGCTTTTTCGTCGTTGACGTTCATTTCGTGCATCTTAGCCCGTGCTATTTCAAGCGCTTGGGCTTTAGTGACTTTACCTTTTTTATCTTTATTAGGAACACCAGAGCCTTTATCGATCTTTGCTGCTTTGATAAGCAAATACGAGACCGGAGGCTTCTTTAGTTCAAAGGTAAAACTTCTATCCTTGTAAACTGTAAGAATAACTGGGGTAAGTTCGCCCGGGCTCTTCTGGGTCTTAGCATTGAATTGCTTACAGAACTCCATGATATTCACACCGTGCTGACCTAAAACTGGTCCCACAGGAGGAGCTGGATTTGCCTGTCCACCAGGCAATTGGAGTTTGACTACTGCTGTAATTTCTTTGGCCATGTTCGCTTCCTAAACAAATTGTACAGAACTACGGATTTTAAAAGGTACCGTTACCGGTTCTGAAAAGAATAAC
>Ga0105046_10010100_pt1 | contig 14713 bp, 18 predicted proteins | sample MAT03_FD_78385 | JGI IMG/M metagenome (GOLD analysis project Ga0105046, IMG submission 78385) | Freshwater microbial communities from Lake Fryxell liftoff mats and glacier meltwater in Antarctica - MAT-03 (megahit assembly) | ecosystem: Environmental > Aquatic > Freshwater > Ice > Liftoff... | reverse complement strand
TTGCCGCCGGTGCGGACGTTGGCGTAGTAAGCGGCACCGACGGCGACGGCGAGGTCGAGGTCGCGATTTTCGAAGATGGCGGGGGGTTTGGCGAACCAGTGCTCCAGGACGTCGGCGACGCGCTGGCGGAGGAGTTCGGGGATGAAAAACCCGCCGTTGAAGAGAATGGCGTCGGGGCCGTCGGTGATGCCGTTGTCGGTGAGGAAGGCCGCGAGGTGTTTGGTGACGGCGGGATCGGAGACGTAGGGGAGGCCGAGTTCGCGGAAGAGGCTGCGCTTGTCGTCGTTGGGCCTTTCGGAGAGGGGGGTGCCGGGGAGGAAACCGTCGAGGGCGAGTTCGAGGGCTTCGGAGCGGAGGATTTCGGAGCGGAGGGTACCGCCGATGAGGGAGCTGCCGGAGCCGAGGACGGTGATTTCCACCTTTTCGAGATTGGGTTCGTTCAGCAAACGCTCTTTGGCGGCGGCGCACTGGCGGCGGAGGGCGGAGCGCTGGCGGAGGGAGAGCTGCTGGTTGAGTTTGGCTTCGACGAGCCAGGCGAGGGTTAGATCGAGGTTGTCGCCACCGAGGAGGAGGTGCTTGCCGACGGCGGTGCGGGTGAACTCGACCATGTCGCCGGTGCGGGAGACCTTGATCAGCGTGAAGTCGCTGGTGCCGCCGCCGACGTCGCAGATGAGGACGGTCTGGCCGTCGAAGAGCTGCTTCTGGGAGGCGGTGAGGTGGTTGGCGATCCAGGAATAGAAGGCCGCGGCGGGTTCTTCGATGAGGGTGACGGTGGGGAGGCCGGCCTGGGTGGCGGCCATGACGGTGAGTTCGCGGGCTTCTTCATCGAAGGAGGCGGGGACGGTGAGGACGATGTCCTGATCGGCGAGGGGGGCGGCGGGGAAGGCGGCGTCCCAGGCGTCGCGGATGTGTTTGAGGAAGGCGGCGGAGACGTCGACGGGGGAGAGTTCGCGGGAATCGGGTTGGGCTTCCCAGGGGAGGATTTTGGCGGTGCGGTCGACTTCGGAGTTGGAGAGCCAGGACTTGGCGGAGTGGACGGCGCGGGTGGGGGTAAGGGCGCCTTGTTCGCGGGCGTAGGCACCGACGTAGGTTTGGTCGGCTAGATAAAGGAAGCTGGGGAGGGTGCGCAGTTTTTCGATGCGGCCGGGGGCGGTGAACTGGGGGATTTCGAAAACGCTGATGGATGCATCGTCGTCGGAGGGGTCCCAGTAGGCGAGGGCGGAGTTGGTGGTGCCGAGGTCGATGCCAATTTTCATGAGCGTAGGTTGAATTCGAGTTTCCAGCGTTCTCCGGAGGTGGCGACGCAGTAGATCTCGAGCATGCCGGTTTCGGTGACCTGGGCTTCGAGAGAGACGCGGGCGGGGGCACCGGAGAGGGTGACTTCCATGGGGGCGAGTTCTTCGACATCGGGGGGGATGGGGTCGAGGAGATCGCCGGGTTTATCGGCTTGGCGGGTGGTGGAGGAGAAGAAGCGGAACTCGGCGGGTTCGCCGGTGCGGAGGGAGAATTCGTATTTGGGGAGGGCTACCGAAGAGCCTTCTTCGAGGCCGAAGGGGACGATGGCGAGGGCCTTCATGGGCGGGGGGAGGCCGGGTACGGCGGGCATGGCGGATTCGATGCCGAGGTAGTACGTGCGCGGGACGCCGCCGCGAATACGGAGGCCGCGGCCTTGGCGGGCGAGGCCGTAGTAAGCGGCGCCGCGAGCGACGGCGTGCATGAGGTCTTCGCCGGAGAGGACTTCGACGGGGGTGGGGAGCCAGCTATTGAGCACGGCGAGGAGGCGTTCGCGGACGAGGGGGGCGTTGAGGACGCCGCCGTTAAAGAGGACATGGGTGGGCTGTTGGCCGCGGAGGAAGGCGGCGAGGTGGCGGGTAATGGCGGGGTCGGAGGCGTAGGGGAGGCCGACTTCCTGGAGGGCGGCGCGGCGGGGCTTGGAGGGGGCGTCGGTGGCCGTGGCTAAGGGGAGAAAGCCTTCGAGGAGGATCTGCTCCAGGGTGGAGCGGCGGAGGGTGGCTTTGAGGGTGCCGGCGATGAGGCCGGTGCCTCGACCGAGGATGGTGACGGGTTCTTCGGCTTGGGTGGCACCGGGGGCGAGGAGTTTTTCTTTCGCGACACGGCAGCGCTGCCAGAGGGCGTGGAGTTGGGCGGCGTCGAGTTTTGGCATTTCGGCTTCGACGGCGCGGGCGAGGGCGAGATCGATGTTATCGCCGCCGAGGAGGATGTGTTCACCGACTGCGATGCGTTCGAGAGTGAGTTCGCCTTTGGCTTCGGCGACGCGGATGAGGGTGAAGTCGGTGGTGCCGCCGCCGATGTCGACGACGAGGATGAGAGCGCCGGGGTGAATGCGTTCGCGCCAGTCGGGATGGCGTTCGAGCCAGGCGTAGAAGGCGGCCTGCGGCTCTTCGAGGAGGACGGGGGTGGGGTAGCCGGCGAGGCGGGCGGCTTGGAGGGTGAGGTCGCGAGCGGCGGCGTCGAAGGAGGCGGGGACGGTGATGAGGACGTCGTGATCGGCGAAGTTGGGGGTGGCGGCTTTGAGGTGGGTGAGGTAAGCGCGGGTGGCTTCGAGGGCAGAGAGATGAGGCATTTCGCCGGCGACGGCGAGCCAGGATTTGGCGGAGTGGACGAGTCGGGAGGGGTTTTCAGCGCCGCGCTTTTTGGCGAGTTCGCCGGTGAGGTAGACGGGGGCGTCGTCCCAGGGGAGGGCGAGGGCGCCGGGGGCGAACTCGGTGGGTCCGGGGAGGTAGAGGCTGGAGGGGTAAAGGGGCTCCGCGCGGACCTCGCCGGGGCTGACGAGTTGGGGGATGGCAAGGACTTCGACGCCTGCTTCTTCAGCGCGCGCGACGGCACAGTTGGTGGTGCCGAGGTCAATGCCAAGCGTGGGCTTCATGCTATTCGATTTCGATTTCGGCGGGGGCTAGGATCTGCACGGACATGGCCGCTTTCACCTCGGGCAGATCGACGCTGGAGGCGTGCCAGCCCTTGTGGCGGAGAGTACCGCCTTGGGGCTTGCCTTGGGCGGGGACGTTGCCGAGGAACTTAACGGCGGCGTTATTTTTGGCGAGGGGTCCGGCGGCTTTGGTTTCGGAGTATGTGCCTTCGACGCCGTCGATGACGGGACTGAGGGTGACGTAGCGGCCGAGCGCTTTGCCGGCTTGCTCGTGAAGGGTACGGACGGCGGCTCCGACCTGGTCGTCGGTATAGGCCGAGATATCTTCCATGAGGAAGTCGATGAGGCGAGCTTCGCGCTGGAGGAGGCCGAGGATTTGGAGGGCTCCGTCGCTGGACTTAACGACCGGGACGGGGGCGGCTTTAGGTTCCGGTTTCTTTTCTACCGGTTTGAGGTAGCCGTAAGTTTTGGCGATTTCCGCCGAGAGGGAGCCGGAAAAAAGGATCCCGAAGAAAGATGAGAAAGCGTCAGCAATACGAGACAACGAAAAACTCCTGAATATAACAGGATACAACGCTGTCTACTGGATTGGACCTTCGGGGGTCATGTCGGCAAGCATGTCGGGGGTAACTTTGTTGTGGGTATTGCGGGGCTGGGCTTCCCGGGCGATGACGAGGCTGCGTTCCGCGGTGAGGAGGGTGGCTTGGTAGGACTTCATGGCGCGGTCGAGATCCTGGCTTTGGATGCCGCTGGCGATGAACTGATCGCGGAAGCGTTCGTAGCGTTCGATCTTGAAAAGCGCGTGGATGATCATGTCGCAATCGAACTGTTCGACGATGTTGGCGGGTTGCCAGCGGTTCCAGATTTGGTCGGTGAGTTGTTGGACGCGCTCGACGGTTTCGCCGGGGAGGAGGGTGATGGAAAGATGGCCGATGCGGATGGTGGGGAGGCGGCGGCGGGGGGCCTTGGAGTCAGGGGGCATCGGGGAGCGTACTCTCTTTTATATCAGGAGTCTTCGCACTGTGCGAAGCTATCCAAATGCTGCGGCTCCTGATCCTCTCCCTTGTTCCCTTCATGCCTGCCATCGCTCAGGAGGCGCCGGAGTATGGCCCCGCCAAGGGCACCCTCCTTATCGTCGGTGGAGGTAACCACACGGGCACTGGCATCTCCGAGACTTTCATCAACAAGGCGGGCGGACTCTCGGCGAAAATCATCATTGTCCCGACGGCCGGAGGCAATCGGAATGCCGATGGAACGATCCAGGTTTTCAAAGAAGAACAGATTTTGGCTTCGTGGAAAAAGCTCGGCTGCACCAATGTCCACATGCTGCATACGCATGATCCGAAAGTGGCCGATACGGAAGAGTTCGCCAAAACGCTGCGCGACGCGAGCGGCGTCTGGTTTAACGGCGGACGCCAGTGGAACATCGTCGACTCTTATGCCAACACGCTGACGTATCGCGAGTTCCATAAGGTGCTTGAGCGGGGCGGGGTGATCGGTGGATCTTCGGCGGGCGCTACGATCCAGGGTGACTATCTCGTGCGCGGGGCGATCGCGGGTCCGAACATCATGATGGCTCCGGAGCCCGATCATCAGAAGGCGTTTGGGTTTTTACGGAAGTCGGCGATTGATCAGCATTTGAACACGCGTAACCGCTGGGATGATCTGATTCCGGTGATGAAGAAGATGCCGGAATTCATTGGCATTGGGCTTTCGGAGGCGACGGCGATCATCGTGACGGGCGATCGGCTTGAGGTGATAGGAAAGTGGAAGGTGACGATTCATGACGCGACGCGTCTGTATGAGCCGTGGGAGAAGTCGTACTTTGTGCTTTCGGCGGGGGATGGGTACAACATGAAGACGCGGCGGGTGGAGAAGCTGGGGATCGGCGATCAGAAGCCGGTGGTGATGAAACATTAAGAGGGTGCCCTGCCGGGGAAGTCTTCCGCGGCAGGGCACCAAAGGGAGCTACTGGATTTGGGTCGAGCGATTGTTCATCGAGATGTTTGTCGCGTTGGGGCTTTCGAGGGCGGCGACGCGATAGATGAGGGTGTTGCCGTCGATGACATTGAAGTCAGAGCGGCCGCTGATCTGGATTGAGGTGGGGAAGCCGCGAATGAGGTTTCCTTTGACGAGGTCGCCTTTGGGGGCGCCGGGATCGTCGTCGGCGGGGTTGTAGCAGATGCCGAAGACGCCGTTGGACATGGCGGTGAGGGTGTTGTCTTCAATCCGGTTGCCGAAGCTACGGCTGCCGCGGACGAAGATTCCGAGGCCCACATTGAAGATGGAATTGCGCGAGATGACGAGGTTGCGGGATTGGAGGATGAGAATGCCAATTTCGGGCGGGGGCGCGGAGACGGCGAGACCGAAGCCACGGATAGAAAGACCTTCGACGCGGACGTTGGAGGAGTTGTTGATCATGACGCCCATGAGGACGCCAGTGACGTTGCCGTTTTTGACGGTGACGTTTTGGGCGCCGACGATACGAATGCCGGCGTGGGAACCGTTGCCGGGTCCGGTGATGGTTTGGCCGTTGAGGTCGAGGGTGACGTCGCTGGCGGTGATGGTGATGCCGGCCCCGGTGCTGGAGCTGGTAAACAGGCTGTTGGTCAGCATGTAGGAGCCTGCCTGATCAATGACCATGGGCGAGCCGACGGTGCGGACGCCAGGGGGCTGGGCGAAGAGTGCTACGGCGAGCAGCGGAAGCGCGAAGAAAGTTCTTGTCATGTCGTATGCCTTAGGGAGAGAAAGTTTGGAAGCGCTTCCGTTGAGTAGGTCGTGACAAACGGGGGAATCCCCCGCAAAATAGAGAAATGATCTTCCGGGGATTTATTTTGTTGATAGTTGTAACCGCAATGGGTTTTGGCCAGTGGTATGCGGGCGGGACAGCAGGATTTTCGACGATTTCGGCGGATGGGCAGACAGTGATCAACGGGGGCTCGACGGCGATCTCTCTCTACAAGCCCGAGAACGGACCGGCGGTGCAACTCTTTGTGGGGCGGCATTGGCGGGAGTATTTGAGTACGCAGGGGAGCTATTCGTGGAATCGAAACCCGTTGCAGTTTACGGGTACGCGGATCGAGGGGGGGCAGGAGGTGACGTTTGAACAGAAGCGGAGCAGCCGGCAGAACGTGGTGACCGCGGAAGTGCTGATCTATTTTCGGCCGCGGAGTAGCCGATTTCGTCCGTATGTGCTGGGTGGGTTGGGGATGGTGAACGCGAGTTCCCGGGCGGGGGAAGTGGTGGTGTCCAAGGGGAGGGTGGTGTTGCCGCCGGAACGGTTTTCGGTGACGCGGCTGCAACAGCGGACTGCGGTGGGGCTGGATTTCCGACTGAAGGACGGATGGCGGTTTCGGTATACCTTTTGGGAGAACATTTCGGCGAATCCATTTAGCCGGGAGTTGGTTCCGCGCGGTAGGCGAAACTTATTAAACTTTCAGAACATGTTTGGATTTCTGAAGGAGTTCTAGGCGGGTCCGGATCTGCTCAACACTTCGAGGGGGTTCAACAGGGTGGCCGACATTCCGCGATCTTGCAGGATCAGTTGCTCGGAGATTGGCTGAACCAGGCCTTTGAAGGTGAAGGCTGCTTCCGGAACGAGGATCGTCGCCATAGCGGCGAGGGTCTCGACCAGGGAAGCCTGGGCGTAGGTGCCGCGGGCGGAGGGATTGAATAGCGCCACGGGCTTGCCGGCGAGTTCTCTGCTGCTCACCACCCAGTCGAGGGCGTTCTTCAAGACGCCTGGAACATCGTGGGCTTACTCGGGGACGGAGAAGACGACGGCGTCGGCCGCAAGCATGGCTAAGCGCAAATCGGTCACAAGCGGGGAGACGGAATCCCAGTCGAGGTCGGGGTTGAAATGGGGCAAGTCGCCGATGCTGTGGTACGGAACGACCTCGATTGCCGACTGGGCTAAGGCCGCCGCGGCGCGTTGGAGGCTGGAATTGGATGACGAGGCCCGTAGGCTTCCGGAGATGGTCAGAAGTTTCATGAGAGGAGCGTGCGGAGGTGGGGTGGCAACTCGCGGATGAACGTCGCCCGGTGGTTGCTCCATCGTCCAGGATACGGCAGATGCACGAGCGAACCTTGCCACGCGGCTGTGGGGATCGAAGCCCGGACGTTGGTCTCAATCGAACGAAGCAGCGTGACGATCATAGCGGGTTGAAAACGGATGATCGCATCGGCGGCTGCCGGCAGGGAGAAACGCTTCTTGGAGTCGCTCCCGGTCGGCATGGTTCATGCATGCGATCCTTGGAGCAGTTTTACTTCCTGCCCGACATGGATCAAGCCGCTTTCGACGACATCGGAGTTCAACGCCAGCTTCCCCCCAAACCTCTTGACGATGTCTCGCAAGACGTTCGGGTCATGGGCCAAGGTGTCTGGATCGAACGTGGTCATGATGCAGCGGCCGCGCAGGTCCTCCATGCGGATGACGACCTTGCCTACCTCCAACCGGAGGCCAGGCCAGGTGCGTTCGTCGAGTCCGCTCACGCCGCCGATGACCAGATTGGGGCGAAGGCGCCTACGGTCACGGCCAAAGGCGGAGATGGCACCGTCGGTCGCGATCAACAGCGGGAGGATGTCGAACCGTTCGAGGCTTTCGTCCCGAACCAGTTGCGCACCCGGTCCGACGATCCTTCGTACGGACGCCAACACCTTCGGATCGGTCCAGGGCTGTCCGTCGATCATTGGCTGGCCGTGCCCGTCCATCGTTGCGTGAAAACCTAATAACTCGGGATAGGTTCTTGAGGTGACCACGCGACCCTGAGCGTTTTGCACTTGGACAACGCGATCACCCTCCACTCCCATCCCGGTCAAGCGAGCCGACTGCAACTGCTCGCCGGCCATCGACTTCACAGGGTAATGCCAGATTTCTGCGATGTGCATTTTCGTCCTGTCAGTTAAAGAACTCGCCGTTCGGCGACCGAAATGGGGGCGTCGTTGATACTTGCAAGCCGCTTGCGCATGAGACCCTCGTCATCAAATTCCCAGAGTTCATTGCCATAGGAGCGGTACCATTGGCCTGCTTCGTCGTGCCACTCGTATTCAAAGCTGACAGCGATGCGGTTTTCGTGAAACCCCCAAAGAGTCTTCTTCAGGCGGTAGTCCAGTTCCTTCGCCCACTTGCGGCGGAGGAGATCTTTGATCGCATCGCGCCCGCGCAGAAAGTCGGTGCGGTTACGCCAATCCGAATCGACGGAGTAGGCGAGCGCAACGCGTTCGGGATCGCGGGAATTCCAGGCATCCTCGGCCAGCTGAACTTTCCTGGCGGCCGTCTCCGCCGTGAATGGAGGCTTAATTGTTGTAGTCATCGTGGTTCTGGTTGGCGGGTCGGCTGCTTCGTCATCTTTCCAGCAACATTGGCGTCGTAGAACCGGGTCATTCCCGCCACGATTTCATGGAGTGAATCTTCGACCGCGAAGTGTCCCGCGGCCAGCCTGTGCATCTCCGCGTTGGGCAAGTCGGCCAGGTAGGCCTCACCGCCTTCGGGCGTGAAGAAGACATCGTTCTGGCCCCAGAAGATTACGGTCGCAGGCTGCCGCTCCTTCAGGAAAGCCTGCCACTTGGGATAGAGTTCCACATTCTTTCGATAGTCGTAGAACAGATCGAGTTGAACCCGCTTGGCGTTCGGACGTTGCATGAAGGCGGAGTCCGATTCCCAGTTGTCCGGGCTGATCCGTTCCGGGTTCTTGGCACCGAAGAGGTAGATGCTTTTTATGGCGTCGTGTTCGAGGAAGGCGGCGAGGGGTTTTTCGGTTGCGTCGGTGCGGTTCTTCCAAAGTGCGCCGCGGAAGCCGTCCCAGGCTTTGGTAAAGCCGACCTCGTAGGCGTTTGTGTTCTGAATGATGAGCCAGTCGAGGGCTTCGGGGTGCCGCATCACGATCCGGAATCCGACGGGGCCGCCGTAGTCCTGGACGAACAGGCCATAGTGATCGAAGCCGCGGTCTTTTAAGAAGCTTTCGACGACGGTGGAGAGCTTGTCGAACGAATAGGCGTAGGTGGCGGGGTCGGGCATGTCGCTGTTGCCGAAGCCAGGATAGTCGGGGGCTATGACATGAAAGCGTGTGGCGAGCGCCGGAATCAGATCGCGGTACTGGTGGGAGGAGGCGGGAAAGCCGTGCAGCAGGACAAGTTTCGGGCTGGCCGGGTCGCCGGCCTCGCGGTAGGCGATGTTGAGACCGTCAATTTTGACGGTCTTGAATGAGATGCTCGGGTGGGGAGCCATGTCGGCGGCGAAGGTGCGGCCGAGGAAGGCGCAAGTGAGCAGGGTCGAGCGAAGAATTTGGTTTGTCATTTTCTTGTCCTCCTTGAATCAAACGGCGGTCGCCGTCGGCTCGATCGCTAGTGAAACACGCGGGAAGTCCACTTCCGTGTGCGCCACGAGGTTGAAGTAGTTCGTGAAGATGTTGACGGCTACGTTGGCTACGATTTCGGTGATCTCCTGGTCGTTGTAACCGGCTGCGCGAACGGCGGACATCGCTCCATCCGAGACTTCTCCGCGTTGTACGACGACAGTTTGGGCGAAGCGGAGCCCGGCATCCCTCTTGGCGTCCGCGGCGTGCGACTCGCGGCTGCGGGCGATTTCGTCCGCCGACAAACCAACCATCTTACCGATGGCGGAATGGGCGGAGAGACAATATTCGCAGGAGTTGGCCTGGGCGACGGCGATGGCGATCTGCTCGCGAAACTTCGCATCGAGCACTCCGCTTCCCAAGGCGGCACCGAAGTGCAGGTAGGCTTCGAGGGCGGCGGGCGAATGCGCAAGCGTCTTCATCAGGTTGGGCGTCATGCCGAGCTTGGCTTGTACGCCGTCGAGCAGTTTTTTGGTCTGGCCGGTGGTTTCGGCGGGATTGAGGGCGGTGATTCGTGGCATCTAGTTGGTCTCCTTTTGGTTGGTCGCGATTGGTGCGACGCAGGTAAAGGGTGCAACTTGGTAGCCAACTAGCGGGAGATTCTAAGTATCTGAAACCAATGCGTTATTCAGGTGATGTCGTGTTTTTAAATCTCACGAATCTGGAATATTCACAAGAATATTCAGGAGATCTCACGATACTATGGGCCATGAACCTCGCTCCGCTGCCCTCGATTATCCTGGCGATCGCGGAGCAACGTTCGCTGAACGCGGTCCTGGCGACGATTATCGAGTCTGTTGCCGGCAGCCTGGCGTAGCCCTCGCCCGGCTTTGGCTTCGCCAAGCCGATGCCGATTGCCCTCACTGTTCGTCGTCCGGAAAGACCGGAGGCGAGTCCCTGCACCTGCGAGCGAGCGCCGGGACGCCGCAACTGGCCGCCACCGATTGGTCCCGCACCGATGGCACTTTCCACCGGATTCCCTTGGACCGGGGTGACCTGAAGATTTCTCATATAGGAACCTCCGGCCAGTCGGTTCGCATTCCGCGTCTGTCCGAAGATCGCCAATGGGTCCGGAATCCGGAGTGGGCCCGCGATGAAAATCTGGTTGGCTTTGCGGGTCACCCGATCTGTTTGCGCGGTACGGTGGTGGGCGTGCTCGCCGTCTTCCGCCGGACCGAGCCGGACGATGAGTGTTGGGACTGGCTTCGGGTGCTGGCCGATTCCGCAGCAGTGGCGATCGCGAATGCTCGCGCGTTCGAGCAAGTAGAAGCGCTCAGGCGGGAGTTGGAACTGGAGCGCGACTATTTGCGCCAGGAGGTGCAGGAAAACGGGGTGTTCGGCGAGATTCTAGGGCGTAGCGCCTCGCTGCAGCGCGTTTTGCGGCAGGTGGATAAGGTCGCCGCCACAGACGCGAGCGTTTTGATTTTGGGCGAGACCGGCAGCGGCAAGGAACTGGTGGCGCGCGGGATCCATCAACGCAGCCCTCGGGCCCATAAGCCCTTGGTGAAGGTCAACTGTGGGTCGATCCCGCGTGAGCTGTTCGAAAGCGAGTTTTTTGGGCATGTGCGGGGCTCGTTCACCGGAGCCATACGGGACCGGGTGGGGCGCTTTCAACTTGCCGATGGCGGAACCCTTTTCCTCGACGAGGTGGGCGAAATTCCCCTGGAGTTACAGTCCAAGCTTCTGCGTGTGTTGCAGGAGGGCGAGTACGAACGCGTGGGCGATGAGACGACGCGAAAGGTGAATGTGCGGGTGCTCTCGGCGACCAACCGCGATTTGGCCCAAGAGGCGGCGGCGGGGCGGTTTCGCTTGGACCTCTTCTATCGCCTGGGCGTGTTTCCCGTGCATGTACCTCCGCTACGACAACGGTGCGAGGATATTCCTGAACTGGCCGCACATTTTGTGCGGCAGGCCTGCCAGCGATTTCACGTACCTGAGCCGCGGCTCACCGAGCGGGAATTGGAGAAGGCATGTCGGTATCAATGGCCCGGCAACGTCCGGGAGTTGTAAAACGTCGTGGAGCGGGCCGTAATTCTGGCGGGAGGCGGAACCCTGCAATTTGAGATTCCACAACTACCTTCGGAGGTCACGGCGGCCGTTGAGCGGGATGCCGAGATTATCCGGGACGCGGAATGGAGACAACTGGAGCGAGCCAATGTGCTGTCTGCTCTTAGAAAATCTAATTTTCGTGTTTCCGGCGAAGGCGGCGCGGCTGAATTGCTCGGGATGAACGCGGCGACGTTAACCTCACGATTGAAGGCTTTGGGCATCCATAGGCCCAAATGACGGCGATAGAGAAGACTAACCTTGCCGGCACCGAAGGTATCCGCGAAGCAGGTCCGGTCGCTGTGGAGCAGCCTGTGCGTTTAGGGGGTCACGGTGGCCGTTGGCCGGGATGCCGAGATCATCCCTCAGAAAATATGGTTTTCGTATTTCTCGTGAAGGCGGTGCGGCACAATTGTTCGGGGTGAACGCTGCGACGTTGGGCATAAGAGACCCAAATGACGCCGAAGTAAGCTAGGGCTAGCGGTTCTGGAATTCGGAATAAGGGCAGCAGGGCCAGTAAATGGGGGCGTTTTCGACGCGTTCGCCGAGGACGCGGGCGTGGCAGACCTTGCAGTACTGGAAAGACTGGACGGCGTCGGGGGAAGGGAGAATCTGGACGAGGAGTTCGAAGACGCAGAGGCCGCGGCCGGCCTGTTTGGTTTCGGTAAGGGGTAGTAAGGGGCCTTCGGATTCGGCGGCGAGGATGAGCGCGGAGTAGACGCGGGACTTCAGGCAACTTGGAGCGAGGACCGATTCTTCCAAAGGTATCGTTTCAGCGAGTTGTTCCAACCAAAGATCTTCATTCATGAGAGGGGGCGAGCCAGAGGGCACGGAACTCCTGGCGGGCTCGAGCCAGGAGGCGTTCGATTGCTTTCGGAGTTTTACCGGTTCGCTCAGCCATCTCTTCGGCGGAACGATGCTCCCAGTAACGCCAAAGGAGCACGAGCCGGTAAATTTCGGGCAGAGCGGTGAGGATTTTACCCGCGGCCTGCTGGGCGCGGGCTTGGTCGAGGGCGGCGTCGATGTCGGGGCCGACGAGGGGCAGGGTATCTTCGGCCTCGTCGGGAAGGGGGATAATGCGGAGTCGTTCGCGGTAGTGGTCTTCCACTTTATGGCGTGCGATGCCGAGGAGCCAGGAGCGGAGGGGTGCCTCGCCGCGGTAGCGGGGGAGGGACTTCCAGGCGGTTAAGAATACTTCTTGCACGATGTCCTCGACGAACTCGAAACGAGGTTGAAGGCGGGAGCGGACGTAGCGATAGAGAGCGTCGGAGTGAATCTGGACAAACTCGGCGGCGGCCTTGCGGTCGCGCGCAACGACAGCTTGCGCGAGAGCAAGATCGGACTCGTGCGAGTTGGGGAGGGCAACGGGCAAACGGACGTCTCTTCTCATAATAGGAGTCGGATGAGGAGGAGAAATCCCCCGAGGGGTGGATTCTATTCACAATTCTTTGCAAAGGGGAGCTATGCAGCGGGGCGGCGTAGCAGTATCTTGGAAGCCATGAGGACGATTGCGACTGCTCTTTTGATTACTGGCATGGCCCTGGCCCAGGGCCCGGGTGGCGGCGGTGGAGGTGGCGGCCGCGGTGGCGGCGGGGGAGGGATGGGCGAGGGAGGCGGGATGCGCGGCGCGATGAGCCCGGCCGACCGCGAGCGGATGATGTTCGATATGGTTTGCGATCAGCTTGATCTTAAGAAAGACCAGAAGAAGCAGTTCAAGGGGATTCTGGATAAGGGCAAGGAGACGGTGCTGCCGATGCACCAGGATTTGAACAAGGCTCGGGCGCTGATTCGGAATACCGTGAAGACCGGGGGCGACGCGACGCCGCTTTTCCGGGCGTTTGGCGGGGTACAGGCGGAACTAGTGGCGGCTGAGGCGAAGATTTTTGGGGAAGCGCTGGCGATGTTGAACGACGGGCAGAAGAAGAAGGCCGATACGTTATACGGGATGATTCCGCAGTTGACCGCACCGGCTCGGGCTGGGCGCTAGACGAATGAATCCTACCTTGCTGATGATTGACGACGACATCGAACTGGGGATGCTAATGGCGGAGTTTTTCGCGACGCAAGGCGTAATGTTGGAGCTTTGCCATGACGGGGAGAGGGGCTTGGCGGAGCTGTCGGAACGCCGGTACGACTTGGTGCTGTTGGACGTGATGATGCCGCGGCTGGACGGTTTTGCGGTGCTGGAGCGGCTGCGGAAGAAGAGTCAGGTTCCGGTGTTGATGTTGACGGCGCGTTTGGAATCGTCGAGCCGGATTCGGGGATTGGAGGGCGGGGCGGACGACTACCTTCCGAAGCCGTTTGAGCCGATGGAACTGCTGGCGCGGGTGCGGGCAATTCTGCGGCGGAGTGGTGTGCAGAGCGGGCCGGTCGAACAGTACGGACTGCGGGTGGATCCGGGTACAAGGACGGTAATGGCGGATGGGAACCGATTGGAGTTGACGTCGGTGGAGTTTGAGATTCTGGAAGTGCTGCACGCGGGGGCGGGGCGGGTGGTGTCGCGGGATGAGTTAGCGCAGCGGCTCTACCAACGGGACGCGACGGCTTTTGACCGGGCGATTGACGTGCACATGAGTCATATTCGCAAAAAGCTGGAAGGGTTGAGCGCGAAGATCTTGACCGTTCGCGGGGTGGGCTACCAGTTGAGCGCGCCGTCGAGCGAGGGGTAGATGAATTCGATATTCGTTCGGATTCTGCTGTCGACGGCGCTGCTGTTTGTGGTGTCGAGTGTGGCTTTCGTCTGGACCTCCATCTACCTGATCCGGCGGGATCCTCCGGTGAACAACTTCATGCGGCAAGTTTTGGATGCGCAGTTGGAGGATACCCGGAGGGCTTGGGAGGTAGGGGGGGCCCCGGCGTTGGGGGCGGAGCTGAAGCGACTGGATCAGCGCTTTCCAGGGCAGCATGCGCTGTTAGAAGCGAGCGGAAAGGATGTCTTAACGGGGGCGATGGTCGAGATTTCTGGATCGGCATTTGGCCGGCCACCGTTTCGGTTCCCTTTTTTGGGTCCTCCACGGCGGGGCAATATGGCGCATCGAAGCGCGGACGGCAAATACGTGCTGTATGCGATGAGCCCGGATCCGCGGTTTGAATCGCCGAATTACGCCCCGTACTATCTACCGATTCTGCTGGTGTTCGTGTTGGCGATCTATCTGCTGGCTTACTATCTGGGCCGGCCATTGCGGCAGTTGCGAGAGACGGTGATGCGGTTTGGGGCGGGAGAATTGGAGGCGCGGACGGGATCGAAGCGGCGGGACGAGTTTGGGGATGTAGCTCGCTCGTTTGATGACATGGCGGACCGGATGCAGACGCTGCTGACGGCCGAACGACGGCTGTTGCAGGACATCTCCCATGAGCTGCGGAGCCCGCTGGCGCGGCTGAGCGTGGCGGTGGAGTTGGCGCGGACGAGTGCGGACCGGAACGGGGG
>Ga0105046_10010099_pt1 | contig 14714 bp, 14 predicted proteins | sample MAT03_FD_78385 | JGI IMG/M metagenome (GOLD analysis project Ga0105046, IMG submission 78385) | Freshwater microbial communities from Lake Fryxell liftoff mats and glacier meltwater in Antarctica - MAT-03 (megahit assembly) | ecosystem: Environmental > Aquatic > Freshwater > Ice > Liftoff... | reverse complement strand
TGTGCAGCCGTCCTCCTCTCCGAGTCGGGTCAAACGAAGTCTTCCGCTGACAACAAAATCCTCCTCTGAAAAATCTCCGAATTTCCTCGAAACTGCTATTTGTCGCGCACCTCACGCAGGACCTACCGAAATTCACGACTGCACCCATGCTGATTAGTTCATTTTCACATCAATTCCAACGAGGAGACCTGAGATGCTGTTGCAAAGCCAATACTCAACTGATGCCGCGCCCGACGTACCATCGCGACAACTGCAGGAGCTTCTGGACCAGCGGATGAGTAAGCCGCAGCGGCACCGACTGTTGCACGGCTTTCCTTTGGCAGCAGCCATGCCATTTGCCAGCGATGAAGTCCGAAGGATGAGTGATGCCGCCGACGAAAGGTTTGCACCCCGGCATGATCCCGATCGTGAATTGCTGGTCGGTGTCCTGCCACACTCGTTCTGCAATCCCAAAATCGCAGGTTGCGGCTTTTGCACTTTCTCGCATGAGGTTTCAGTAGCCTGAAGGCAGCCGCGGTTGTGAACGGAGTCATTCGCGAGATCGAATCCCGCATGACATCGGCTGCGCATCTGATCGGGAGATCAATCCATGGCTTGTATTTCGGCGGAGGGACCGCGAATCTGACACCGGCCATTCCGTTTCGGAATCTGTGTCGCAAGCTCAATCAAGTCTTTGACCTCGCACAGGCTGAAGTCACACTGGAAGGCGTGCCAGCATATTTCCTGAACCGGAAACCATTGCTGCTGGACATACTGGCGCAGGAACTGTCAGCCCGCCATTTTCGAATCAGCATGGGCGTGCAGACATTCTCACGAAGCCGTCTGGAACAAATGGGTCGCCTGGCCTTCGGCGGGCCCGAAGTTTTTGCCGAGGTTGTCAAGAACGCTCATGCTCGCGGAATGACTGTTTCGGCAGATCTGCTGTTTAATCTGCCGGGGCAGTCATTGTCGGAAATGAAAGACGACGTTTCTCAGGCCGTGAATCTCGGGCTGGACCAGATCTGCCTTTATCATCTGGTTCTGTTCCGAGGAATGGCAGCGCCGTGGGCTCAGGACGCTCGGCTGCTGGCTTCGCTGCCGGAAAATGAAACGGCATCACGAAACTGGGAGGCGCTTCGTGAGCATCTCATGGCACAGGGTTACCGCCAGACAACGCTGACGAATTTTGAACGAGGTGATTTGCAGAACGACTCGCGGCGGTATTTGTATGAGCTGATGAGTTTTCAGCCGGATCGCTTCGACATGCTGGGTTTCGGCCCGTCGGGGATTTCCTGCACACAGCACGCATCGAAATCATCGGCACTGAAAACGATGAATCCTGAAAGCGCCATCGAATACCTGCAGAAGGTTCAGCAAGGTGGAACGGTGTGGAACCGGTACTACGAGTTCGCGTCGGGCGATCTCAGACTGCTGCACGCCACTCGCCATCTGTCAGCACTGCGGATTGACCGCCGGCGGTATCAGGACGCACTCGGGAGCGACGTCTGCAATGACTACGCTCAGGAAGTGGAAACACTGAAGCGGACAGACAAAAAGTGAGATGTTGCGAATCGAACCTGAAGAATACCGAAGCTGCGTTGAGTCTCTGCAGTCTGCAGTTCGACAGGCGGGTCTCGACCTCTTCATCGTGTCGGCATTCGAGAGTATTTACCATCTGACAGGAGCGGGATTTGAACCACTGGAGAGGCCGTTCTTCCTCCTTGTGCGTCCGAGCGGAGCCCCGAGACTGCTCGTCCCAAAGCTCGACCATGAGCACATGAAGAAGGCTCAGAACATTTCCGCAGAGAACATTCATACCTACTGAGGAATGGATATGCCGCTGAGAGTGAGCGCACGTATTTTACCGCCCCGCCATCCTCAGAAACGACGCAGGCATTCAATGCGATGACGGAGGCTCGTCGAATTGCGTTCGAGTTGATTCGACCGGAGATGGCTTGCAGTGAGTTGGATGGTCGTGTCAATGAGTTCCTGGGGGCGAGTCGAACTGACTGGGAAACGGCGACGGGGGACGTGAAGTGCCCGAGGGGGGGCTGTCAGTCCAGGTGTCGGAACTGAACGTGCTGCAGGAACACCGACAGGCACTGCAGTGCGAGTTCCTGCGGCCGATTGAAGATCTGAAAAAGCCTGCGAACTCTCTGTCAATGCGACTTCAGTCGGACCTATACTCTCAAATTATTGGCCACCCAGCATTCTCAACAAACTCTCAGCTGATGAATTTGGGGTTAAACACTCGCGTATGACTGCGGATTTGCCCTGATTGCGGAGGTAAATGGTCAAAAGCTGCTCTTATGGATTCCATTCGAGGTCGATTTCATATCATAATTCACTTGGCGATCTTTGAAGCATCCGCCGAGAAATCATTCACTTTATCGTCGTCTACCCTACACCATGACGCAGCCAAAGTCCGAGTCTTCCGTTTTCAACTTCCTTGCTTACCGTTGCCATTTTTGCCGCGATGTACTCAAAAGGGTACCTTTGACGGGACTTTGGTGGCTGGTTTGGCTTTGCGGATTCAGGCGGTACTATTGCCCACATTGCTTCGAAATTCGAATCCGGGCATGTGGTTGGTACAGGCTGCTGCTGACGCCTGTGCACTGCGTTCTGCGTCTCATCACAATGCCGTTCCGATGAACTGCACAGTAAAGCGAGCGGCAGAAACAAACTTACCGAACCCAATTGGCTTGAGCCTGAGGCGCTAGCCGATTTCTTGTTGTCGAATCGGCCAGCGCCTCAGGCTCAAACCGATAACGGGCACAAGAAACGAGCGGTGTCGATAGTCAGGAACTAGACAGCCGCAGAATGGGTTGCCAGCGTTTTTTCGATCTCACCCAAACAGCGAAGTATATCGCGTTCATGAGATTCAATGGTCGTCAAAAGTTCTGCGGCTTCGGCGTCGCCGGCCGTGCGGAGCGAAACGATTGAATTTTTGATGCGGTTGCAGACCAATTCCTGACTGCGTTTCAGACCGCACATTTCGGACTGCAATGACAGAAATTGCTGGTCCGTGTATTCGGTAGGAAACGTCCCAAAATCTATAAAGTGCTCGCGTTGGTCCAACAACGCAGCAATCTCGGAAACATCCTGCCGCTGACGCGCAGCGAGAACGACAACTTGAGTTTCATTCGTAACGGCGTTACCCGCCACCCAAGGTGAACTTTCAGAAACGTACTGCAGAAAACTGCGAGCCATCTGAATCAGAACACCGTTCAGAAGGATTTCGTTGTCCTGGCACGTCATTTCCAAACCTGCGTATCAATTAAAAGTATACAACAATGAAAACAGTGAACTCGCAGGTTGGGATGATAGTCCTGTCCTGAATTGAAAAGAATCCCAATGGGCCTGCAGACCCTTCCTGTTTAGAACTTTGCAATAGACTGAGCCGCTGCATGTGCCGTCGAACTCAGGAACTGTGGCAATACGCCCAACAGCAATACGAACGCAGCCAAGGCCACCACGTAGATGGATTCCAAAGATCCAAGCTTCACCGGCACCGGACGAGCATCCGCAGGACGGGCATCCATGAACATGGTTTTCAGTACTCGGATGTAATACACAAGGCTGAAGACTGTATTCAACGCGCCAAAGGAAACCACAACATACATGAACCAGTGAATCTCGCCTGCTTTGAACGCCGAAGCAAAGATCATCAGCTTACCGACAAATCCACCAAATGGAGGCATTCCCACAAGACTGAACATGCAGATAAACATCACGATGCACAACGTTGGGGACTGGCTGATGAGGCCTTTGAAGCTGTCAACTTCCTCGCTGAAAGTATGGTTTCGGGCAATGGCTACAACCGCGAAGGCACCCAGGTTCATGAACATGTAAACGAACAGATAATACAACAGCCCTTCCACTGAATGGTTGATATCAATCTGCATAGCGGCCGCTTCTGGACTGTTCACCATGACGATCAAAGCCGAAACGGCCATGACCATGTAGCCCGCGTGTGCAATCGTCGAATACGCCAGAAGCCGTTTAAGATTCGTCTGCGAATACGCGGCAAGATTTCCAAACGTCGTTGTCACACAGGCAATAAATCCAATTCCAACACCGAACGCGATCATCAACGATTCCGTCCCGGCAGCACCGCTCAATGCCAAACCAAAACGAACCATCAGTGCGAATGCTCCCGCTTTAGAAGCCACAGATAAGAAACCGGCAACTTCGGCGGAGGCACCTTCAAACGCATCGGGACACCAGAAGTGAAACGGAACCAAAGACAATTTGAATGCCAGCCCAACCATGACCAGCAGAATGCCAAGTGACACTGCTCGCAATTCGGGATCGCTCAGTCCGCCTGATCCACCCGCAGCAGCTTCGGCCAGGCGTGCAGCAAGCAGCGACATATCTGCAGTACCAAGAACACCAGCGATCAGACTGATCCCGTACAACATCACGCCCGCGGCACCGGCTCCGTAAATGACGAACTTCAGAGCGGCCTCACTGCTTGGCTTGCGCCCCTTCAGGAAACCAACCATCGCGTAACTCGGAACACTGGCCATTTCAACGCCCACAAACAGCATCAGCAAGCTGTTGGCACTGGCCATGATCATCAGTCCAATGGTGGCACCGAAGAGCAGCGAATAAAAGTCTGGCCCGTCTTCGTTGTCTGGAATGCCAGTCAGTGAAGTCAGGGCAATCGTCAGCAGGAGAAACAAAGACAGAAACGCACGGAAGTAGACTGTGAATGTGTCATGAATCAAAAGCCCTGTAAAAATCTTCTGCGACACGATCGCGTCCGGAGCACTGATCTGGCGAAATTGCAGCCACGTGAAAATCAGTGCGACAAATGCACCAATCACAGCAGTCACTGAAGCCGGTACCCAACGGTCAAGGTTGACCAGCCGCATTAAAAGCAGTGCTACAATTGTTGCACTCAGGCACAACTCGACGCTGAAGCCTGGAATCGACAACGATAGTGTTTCAGAAATCAGTTTATCGAGAAGCTGAGGAAACAGCATTTTTGACACTTACCGACAAGAGAACAGGTTACACACAACTTGCGACTCAATAACAATCAGCGTTGAGCTTGCAATTCATCCTGATTCATCTGAGCAGCTGACTGTTGATAGCCAGCTTCCGCTGCTTTCGCCATCCTGCTGATCGAAGGCGTCATGGCATTGAAGATGATTCCTGGAACAACTCCAAAGATGATCGCCAGTGTCAGCAGTGATCCTGCGATTGCAGTTTCACGCATGTTCATGGGTGTCAGATCTTCGGGATGAGGGCCTTTATATTCGGCTCCCAGATAGACACGCTGCATAGCCCATAAAATGTAACCAGCAGTCAGGATGACTCCTGAAGCCGCGACAATCGCCAGGGCCGGATTGAAACTCCAGGTGCTGAGAACGACAAAGACTTCGCCGATAAACCCACACATCCCTGGCAACCCAAGACCTGCAAAGAACAATCCTGCAGATAATCCGCCGTAAAGCGGCATTTTTCCCATCAGGCCGCCGAACTTGTTCAGATCGCGATGATGGACTCGATCGTAGATCACGCCCACCATGAAGAACATGCCAGCCGATGAAATTCCGTGAGCAATCATCTGGAACATGGCACCATTCAGGCCCATCTGCCAGTACTCAGAGTTCATTGTTTCACCGGTCTTTTCGTTGATCTTCCAGACGGCAAGACCAAGCAACACATATCCCATGTGACTGACAGAGCTGTACGCAACAAGACGTTTGAAGTCGGTTTGAGCCAAAGCGGCGAAGGCACCATAGATGATACTGATGACACCAATCGCGACCATCGAATAAGCAAGATACTGAGCACCATAGGGACAAAGCGGAAACGCAATTCGAATGATGCCATAGCCACCCATTTTCAGAAGCACTCCCGCCAGAATCATACTGATTGGTGTTGGAGCTTCCACGTGAGCATCAGGCAGCCATGTGTGAACCGGGAAAGCCGGAAGTTTGATGGCAAAACCGATGAACAGCAGGATAAACGCTGTAATTTGCATCGATGGGCTAAGCAGGCTGCCAGTGGTCGCGGCTTCTGCCAGTTTGATAAGATTGAAGCTGTCTTCTCTGACATCACTGTTAAAGTAAAACATCAACATTGCGATCAACATTAACACGCCTCCTGCCAATGTGTACAGGAAGAATTTGATGGCAGCGTATTCTTTTCGCGGTCCGCCCCAGACACCAATCAGGAAGTACATTGGCAGCAGCATGACTTCCCAGAACACATAGAACAGGAAGAAGTCGGTTGCCAGAAAAACGCCCATCATGCCCGTTTCCAGCATTAGAAACAGCACCATGTAACCCTTGATGTGCTTGGTGATGCTCCAACTGGCACCCATCGCCAACATACTGACAAGGCTTGTCAGCAGCACCAGCGGCATGCTGATTCCATCGACGCCGAGTCTATAGTAAACATTCCAGGAAGGAATCCATGCCCTGACAACTTCAAGCTGCATGCCTGGAGCGTCGGACTGGAATTCACCGAACCACAATACCAGCGTTAAGCCGAACGTCACGGCGGTCGTCGCAAAAGCGAACAACCGCATGGCCTCGGCATTCTTGCTGTCAAACAGCAAGGCTAGAATCAGCGCACCGACAGTGGGGGCGAAAATGATTGCTGTCAATAAAAATTCAGGATTCATCGTCTAACCCGGAAAGGTCGTGAACAGAATTGCAAACAGAGCCACAACACCCACAACAATAAACATCACATACTGCCGTAGCCGTCCGGTCTGAATGACTCGCAACGAACGTCCAAAGGCAAATGTGGAAGTGCCAATCAGATTCACAAAGCCATCAACGATGGTTTCGTCAAACAGCTTGTCCCATTTGGAAACGAAGATCATCACTTTGGCAGAGGCATGAATGATGCCGTCAAAGACCGTCTTATCAAGCCATGCACACAGTTTTCCCACGATGTGCGAAGGATTCACAAATAGTGCGTCATACAGTTCATCAAAATGCCATTTGTTGGAGAGGAAACCATGCAGACCAGAAAGCTGTCGTTTGATCTCAGCGACATTCACCATCGTTGTGCCGTACAACAGCCAGGCGATGAACGTGCCAGATGCCGCAGCGATCAACGCCATGGTCCCTGCCGTGCCATGTACATCGTGGACCGCGTGGCTGCTGGGTAAAGTGATTTGCCCCGATCCAGCCAAAGCCGCAACACCATGAGCGACATGTGAAGGTTGATCACCAGTGATCAGCAGATAAAGTGGGCCATGTTCCCCACCGATGGCACAATACGCAGCAAATACAGACAACGCCAGCAGTGGTCCCGTCATGATCCATGGCGATTCATGGCAGTGATCGTAAAGGTGCTGATCGCGCGGTTTACCTGCGAAGGTGTAGAACCACAAGCGAAACATATAGAATGCAGTAATGCCAGCAGTCACCAGCGGCATAATAAACAGCAGAAAGTGTTGTGGGTTCGCCTTCACAAATGCAAGGGAAGTTGCCACCACAGCGTCCTTGGAAAAGAACCCGGAGAACGCAAACACCGATGAAAAACCTACCAACCCCGGAATTGCCAATCCGCTGATCGCGATGACACCGACCAGCATTGTGAATGCTGTAATGGGCATCTTTCTCCAGAGTCCGCCCATCCTGGGCATTTCCTGTTCGTGGTGGCAGCCATAGATCACGCTACCAGAACACAGGAACATCAGGGACTTGAAGAATGCATGAGTGATCAGATGAAACAGCCCGGCTCCCCAGCCGAATACGCCCAAGCCAAGCATCATGTATCCGAGCTGGCTGATGGTGGAGTACGCCAGAACCTTTTTGATGTCGGTTGCAACAATTGCGATTGTCGCGGCCATGAACAAAGTAATACAGCCGACATACGCAATCGTCAGGAGCACTTCCTGCACAAACATCGGATAGAAACGACCAACTAAATAGACACCTGCGGCGACCATCGTTGCGGAATGCACCAAAGCACTCACCGGTGTCGGACCTTCCATCGCGTCTGGCAACCAGGTTTGCAATGGGAACTGAGCACTCTTGCCAATGCAGCCCGCGAATACTCCCAGGCCTGCTACCACGAGCAATGCATAGGGAATCGTCTTACGACCAAGAGGTTCGCCCGTCGCCGTAACGGCACCGATCTGAACATCACCTGATTCTGCATCTCGCAGCACATTGCCGGTTTCGTCGCGAGGCAGCATCTGAAACAAGCCAGCCTGGACGACTTCGCCATTTTCGTTGACAGTTTCGCCAAAACGGAACGTGCCGAAGAATGTCCACAGCACCATCAAGCCAATCAAAAACCCGAAGTCACCGACACGGTTCATGATGAACGCTTTATTGGCCGCGTTACTTGCCGACTTGCGTTCTGTATAGAAGCCGATCAGCAGGAAGCTGCAGATACCGACGAGTTCCCAGAAAATGAACACCTGGAAAATGTTGCCCGCCAGAACCAGTCCGAGCATCGAAAAGCAAAACAGCGACAGGAATGCAAAGAATCGGTAAAAGCGACCGGGACGATGCACATGATGGCCGTTCGACAAATGAGCGTGATGGTCAACGTACTCTTCCGTCAGCTCTTCTGACATATAACCCATTGCAAACAAGTGAATGCAGGTTGCAATGAATGTCACCATCGTGAACATCACCAGCGTCAAGCTGTCGATGTAATAATCCAACGAAATATCCAGGCTGCCGAAGCGTGCCAGATAGTAGAGGGTTCCGGAAAACACCGTTTGACCACGTGCGGCTTTTGGTTCGTGTGACGAAGCAGCATCGCCCTCGTGACCAGCTACACCATGCTCACTTGCTGCTTGTTTCGTGTCTGCGTGTTCGTCATGACCAGATGGGTGTGAAGCGTCACCATGACGGGACTCAGGGTGATCATTCTGACCGTGGGAGTCGCCATGCGAGGCATCGTCTTTCAGCACAGTCCACTGGTTCGAATTCCCCCAGATCAACAGTGCACTGAAGCTGCAGACGAAACCGGTGGCAATACAACCAACAGACATCCACGCGGCGACGCGGCTCTTGCGTGATCCCCAGAAGCCACCGAAGATCTCAACTGCGAATCCGGCAAGCGGAAGCAGCCATGCGATCATCAACAGGTTTCTTAGTGTTTCGCCAACCATGGGTATTCCAGAAAACCAGCGTGCTTAAATCTTTAACAGCAGGACGGCATCGACAAGCCGTCGTGAACAACCCGAACGGCCTGAGAAGGCCGTCCGACAGAACTCATCAGCCTTTCAGCTTGTTTGCTCGATCCACATCAATCGTCAGATAGTTGTTGTAGAAGTTAAGAGCGATCGCCAATGCAACAGCCGCTTCTGCAGCCGCCAGCACAATCACAAACAAAGAGAACACCTGACCGTCCAGACCAAGATCCGTGAATCGTGAAAACGCAACGAAGTTGACGTTGGCTCCGTTCAGAACCAGTTCGACACCCATCAAAACGCCGATACCGTTGCGTTTTGTGGCCATGCAGACAACGCCGCAGACAAACAGCACAGCACCGACGAATAAATAGGAATTCAGATCAGCCGTCATGGAAGATGACCCTCAGATACTTCTACATTTCGAATCTTGATTTTTGATTTCTGAATTCAAAATCTGAAATCGAATTAACTCACAGCCCGTCGTTTTGCACGAGCCAAATACGCAGCACCAATTAAAACTACCAGCAGATGCACAGACACAATTTCAAATGGCAAAAGATAACCAGGAGAAAGAGTGTCACCGTCAGTCGTTAAATCTTTATCCGGGCGACTACCAAGCAAACTCAAACCCAAAGGACGCAATGTATTGCCGGTTGAGACAACTTGACTTGCGGCCGTGATTGTTTCTGGAGAAGGATCACGCCATTTCACACCGTTCAGCGATGCAAAGACAACAAACAGAAACAGTAAACCTACGCAACTACCCGTCACGATTTCACCCGGCGACGTCGCGATCTTCAGATAAGGACCACTTGCCGTGAGCATCACACCAAACACCAGCAACACCAAAGTGCCACCGACGTAGATCAGCAACTGGGCTGCTCCAACGAAATCTGCGTTCGCAAGAAAGAACAGAGCAGAAGTGCTGCCCAAAGCGATAATCAGCCAGAACGCCATGCGAACAACGGTCTGACTAAACACCACAGCCACTGCACTCAGGCAGGTCGCCAGAGCAAATACCGTAAAGAGGAAGGATTCGCCGTTCACTGCACAACTCCTTCCGATTCAATTTCGTTCGATTCCGGAACTATCAAACCAACATCCACTCGCGGTTCAACAGTCGCTGCCACACCACCGCTGCCCTGGCGAGATTCCTGCAAACCCAGGGCGGCCCTGTCACCGACTGGTTGTGTCCACGTTGATCGCCCCATTCCGGAGACGAGAACGATTGGCCACAGAGTAGCACCAAGGAACAAGAAGCAACTTATAGGAACTAAATACTTCAGACAGGTTGTAATAACCTGATCGATTCTCAAGCGAGGCAAAGTCCATCGCAGCCAAACCTGCACAAAGACACCGAAACTGGCCTTGGCCGCAAAAATGCCGGCACCAATGACATTGGCGAGATATCCCACCGCTGCCGAACCACTACCATCAGCAGCTGCACTGCGAGCTGCATACAGAGCGTTGTCGATGGGAGCCAATCCGGTATTCCAACCACCCAAAAACAGAATCGAGGCGATCCCGCACACGGCAAACATGCTGGCGTATTCACCCATGAAGAAGAACGACCTTCGCATACCACTGTATTCAGTGTGAAAGCCACCTACGAGCTCGCTCTCAGCTTCCGCCAGGTCGAACGGAGCACGCTTACAGCTAGCAGTTGCCACCACGAAGTAAACAAAGAACGCAATGAATGTGAAAGGATCATGAAACATGAACCAGTTCGTAAACCAGCCACGCTGCATCCCGCCGATTTCACCAAGATTCAGTGATCCGGCAGCGATTACAGGCACCAAAGCACAAATGGCGAGTGGAATTTCGTAGCTCACCATTTGAGCTGCTTCACGCATTCCACCGAACAACGACCATTTCGAACCGCTGGAATATCCTGCCATAATGATGCCGAACACTTCCAGTGACAGAATTGACAGCATAATAAACAAACCGCAGTCAGCAGCGACCGCCACCCAGCCATCACTGAACGGCAACACCATGAACGCAGCGAAGGATGACACACAGACGATATACGGAGCCGACCTGAACAGCATTGAATCCGCAGCTGTCGGACACAGGTCTTCTTTTTGAACAAGCTTAATACCGTCAGCCAGCGACTGCAGCCAGCCGAACATTCCGCCAACACGAGTTGGCCCAAGACGGTCCTGGATACGTCCGGAAACTTTACGTTCCAGCCAGATGAAGGCGAACGGCGAAACTGCAAAGACATGCACCAGCAGTACCGCATGGATAACAGCGGCGATCACATACTGCCATCCACCAAATACCTGGAAGAATTCAGCGATGGATTGAGCGGCGAACATCATGGATCACACACCCGCAAACAGGTCCAACAGTCCGTCTTCATCGGTAGCAGGCACAAACAGTGCACCCGTCCTGACGGCAACTGTAACTAAAATCGTCACCATGTTTACAATCACGCAAAACACGAACGCAACGATCGCTCCCACGGAGGAGGCGAGACTATGACAAAACAACTTTCTCTCTGCAACCGACTGCAAACAGCTTTCGAATCCGACGCTCTCGTTCCATCGCGTGAGACGATTGAAGAACGTGTTTCCCGTCGTTGGGAAGGGTTTCCATTGAAGGATGCTGCATGAAGATTCACCTCAGTGCGCAACCTATTTCTTCGGGCCAAACCACGAAATCATTGCAGGGAGAATGATCAGGTCCCCCAGCAACGCGAATCCAATTGTCAGAGCACCCATCATGGCAAAAATATGATGATCGCGGGAATCGCTGAACGCCACCGTGGAGAACCCTGCCACGAGCACCACAGTTGTCATGACCAGCGAAACGCCGACACCCGTAAATGCCTGTCGAATGGCCGTATCCCGATCCTCGGTTTTGGCGCGTTCTTCTTCGTAACGCGATAGAAAATGAATCGTGTCATCGACGGCGATCCCGAGACACACCGTAAACGCACAGACACTGACGAGTTCAAGGTTGTATCCCGAAAACACCAGCCAGACTCCTGTGACAGCCAATGGAAATACGTTCGGAAAAAAAGAAATCAAGCCAATTCGCCACGAGCGGTATGCGAGCGTTAGAGTGATCAAAATGATCAGGGAGGCCGATCCTAAACTGGCAGCAAGATCGACGACAATCTGATAGAGATTTCTCCACCGCCAGATCGCATCGCCTTCCAGTGCCAGCTGGAAATCAGGATGCTTTGCAGTGATCGCCGTCAGGCCGGTTTCTATGCGAGTGAACACAGGGCCGAATTTTGCGATGCCAAGATCCTGGACTCGAAAATTCACGACGGCGTAGCCATTTTCAGGCGTAAAGAATGCCCTCTTCAACTGAGGCGGAAGCAGTTCCAGCATCATCATGCGATCACCCAAATCTCCGTCACCAGGCAGTGACTCCACGAGATTTTTGATCGACAACGGATAGCCTATGAGCGGCTCCTTGTGCAACAGGTCGTCCACTTCTGAGATGACTTCCAGAATTTCCGGCGATGCATCGCCAATCTCCGTTGTCCAGTTCACATCGACTCGGGCAAACTCAAGTCCACCGAGGACTTTATCCATGTGACTCAGTGCCTGATACGCTTCACTGTGTTCAGGCAGCGAGTTGACGCGACGCTCATCCGGCCGCAATGTCAGAGAAATAGCGATGCAGACAAGCGTCGCCACAATGCCAGCGATGCTCACAGCTCGCGGATACTTCAGAACGACTTCAACCAGCTCGCCAATCCGAGTCAGGTTTCGATCGATGAGGCTTTTGTCGTGCCCCAGATGAATCTTGCTTCCCAGCCAGGTTGAACACACGAGCGGAATAATTGTGACGACGGCAACAAACATCAACGTCACTCCGATGACGCTGCACCAGCCGAAATCCTGCACCCAAACATTATGAGCCAGCACAAGTGAACCAAGGCCGATCGCTGTTGTGAGCGACGTCAGCATGCACGCGAAGCCGACCTGCTGCAGACTGTTCTTCGCGGCGTCTCGCTGAGTCAAGCCGCTGGCTCGTAGTTTGCGAATCTGCACCGTCAGATGTACACCATCCGTCAGACCGACGAGACTCACCAGCACCGGCAGAATCACGTCATTGAACGGATTATCCTGCAGATTGAAGAACTTCAGAAATCCCAGCGTCCAGAAGACTCCCACGATCGGGGCCAGTGAAACGATCAACACGGCTCGAATACCGCGAAACAGAATAATGGCCATGACAAAAATCGAACCATAACCAATCAATTGATACTTCAGTTGATTGGCTTCGTGAGATTCCATTGCCGTGATATACGCTGGCATGCGGCCGGTGACCTGGAAGGTAATCGGCACATCCGGAAAATCAGCCGCCGCTTTCTCAGCCGCCTGCCGCAACAGGATCGTGCATTGTTCGTTTGAACGGATGTAATCCATATCAAATGTGACCAGCAGCAGCATCGTCTTGCCATCTTCCGACAACAACTGGCCGCCGACCAGCGGATGCTTCATGGCTTTCGTCTGAGCGGCCGCGAATCTTTCGGCTGATGCCTCTGAACGGGGGAAAAGCGGCTCAGGCAGCCCAAAGATATTCAGAATCGGAACGCGATCCATCCATAGAATCGATCGCACATAGTCAATCTTTTCGAGTTCATCCACGACATGCCGCATGGCTTTCGCGCCGGCTGGTGTGAAGAACTGCAGTGACTGCACGACAAGCACTGCATCGGAGCCCGATAGACTCACTGGGTCCACTTTTGGGAGTTCGCGACGTTGTGTTTCAGGCGGCCGTGTTTCACGCGGGAAAGCGGCTCTTCGCGGTCCTGCGTTGCTGTTTTTGGCCGCAGGCTGCTCAAAGCTTGTTTTCGGAGAAACAAATATCTGCCGCACCCAATCCGGCCGAGTATGCCCGATCACTGCCAGCACCGTGATCATCACCACAGCCAGAAACGTAAATCCGCGATGATCCACGGTCCAGGTCATGAATCGGTCAAAGGCTGATTTCATTAACTTTGGTTCCTGGCTAGACCGGTCTCTGCGTGCATGTGAAGATGCTTATCTGGAATGAAGATGATTCTAGTCGCGAATTTCAAAAGTCGAGAGACTGTGAATCTGTTTGATATTGAAACTCTTACAGACAAGTACATCCCGTAATGCAAATTAGTCGCTGTTGCCTCACTGCGACTCGACGGACAGTGAAGTCTGGCACGTTCGCTGGCGAAGGCAGGAACTGAAGCCCGCACTTCAGCAACAGCTGCTGGCAGGCCAATACCGATTCAGGCCCTTGCGGCGAATTTACTTCGAGAAGGAACAGTTCGAACTTTTGGCCGTCAAAGGACCGCACCAAACATCCTGTCATCCGATCGGTCGTGCGGGATACCTCACGCAGCAGTTATTGCTTCTTGTTTCGGCCACGACGAGCGGAGGCCAATCCGATTGCTCCCAGGCCCAACCATGTCGAAGGCCTTACTTTCGATATCGGTACCGACAACCCTGGTGCAATTGGCTTGCAGTTTTACTCAAACAACACTGGAGCGGTTCGGCAATGCCGATTCATTGACAGCACCGGAGTAGGTTTGACAGGGCTCGATTTAGGACATCGAGATATGAATGGTCCATTGCTGATCAAGGATTGCGAAATTGTCGGTTTTCAGCGT
>Ga0105046_10010098_pt1 | contig 14715 bp, 13 predicted proteins | sample MAT03_FD_78385 | JGI IMG/M metagenome (GOLD analysis project Ga0105046, IMG submission 78385) | Freshwater microbial communities from Lake Fryxell liftoff mats and glacier meltwater in Antarctica - MAT-03 (megahit assembly) | ecosystem: Environmental > Aquatic > Freshwater > Ice > Liftoff... | reverse complement strand
TCATTTACAAGGACTGATCCGGCGCAAGTTTCGCCTTCGACGGTCCCTCGGTGCCCTCGCCTGCCGCGTCGGCTGGCGAGGGGACTGGCCGCGCTGGCGATCGCTTCGTCGGCCCTTGCGTCCTGCAGCCGGGGGGAAGGCGCGCGGGTCGAGCCCTTGCGGGTCGCGGCGGCCGCCGACCTCAGCAAGGCGTTCATCGAGATCGGGTCCGCGTACGAGAAGGAGACTGGAAAGAAGGTGACTTTCACCTTCGGCTCCACCGGCATGTTCGCAAAGCAACTGATCGAGGGCGCGCCGTTCGACCTCTTTGCCGCCGCGAACGTGAAGTTCGTCGACGAAGTTCTCGCCAAAGGGCGCTGCGCGTCGGACACCAAGGCGCTCTATGCCCGGGGCCGCATCGTCCTCTACGCAAAGAAGGGGTTGCCGCTGCCGAAGACGCTCGCGGAGCTCTCCGATCCGAAGTTCGTGAAGATCGCGATAGCCAATCCTGAACACGCTCCGTACGGCGCGGCGGCCAAGCAAGCGATGGAGAAAGCTGGTGTGTGGGACACGCTGAAGCCGCGGCTCGTCTTCGGGGAGAACATCCTGCAGACCAAGCAGTTCGCCGACAGCGGCAACGCCGACGTAGCGATCGTCGCCCTCTCGCTGGCCATCGGTGAGGACACTCCATTCGCGGAGATTCCCGCGGAGCAGCACGAGCCGCTCGACCAGATGCTCGTGGTCTGTGCGCCCGAGGCGCGTGGCGAGGAGGCCAGGGCGTTCGCATCGTGGGTCGGCTCGGAGAAGGGCCGCGGAATCATGCGTCGCTTCGGGTTCCTGCTTCCGGGCGAGACGGTGGCCCACGCCCCCTGAGGTCGGCTTCCCCGGGATCGTTCCCGCGGGGGTTCGTCTTGGGGAGTCGGAGTTCGAAGATGGACCTCGAGCCTCTCTTCCTCTCGCTCCAGGTGGCGACCCTCGCGACTCTGATCGCGACGATCGTCGGCGTCGCCATCGGCGCGCTGCTCGCCACGCGCTCGTTCCCAGGGCGTGATTTGCTCGACGTGCTCTTGACCGCGCCGATGGTCCTGCCGCCGACCGTCCTCGGCTACTACGTGCTGGTAGCGCTCGGGCGTCGAAGCGCGATCGGGCAAGCGTTCGAGGCCATCACCGGGACGTCGATCGTGTTCACGCGCACCGGCGCGGTGGTCGCGGCCACGCTCGGAGCCTTGCCGCTGGTGGTCAAGTCCGCCCGCGCCGCCATCGAGGCCGTCGATCCGATCCTGATCGTCGCCGCGCGAACCCTCGGCGCGACGCCGCTCCGCGCCTTCTTCACCATCCTGCTTCCCCTCGCGTCGCGCGGTATTCTCGCCGGCGTCATGCTCGGGTTCGCGCGAGCACTGGGTGACTTCGGGGTCACTCTCATGGTCGCCGGCGACATCCCGGGCGAGACGCAGACGGCCTCGCTCGCCATCTACGACGCCATCCAGGCCCGGCGGGACGGTGACGCCGCAGGGATGATCGCCGTCCTCACGGCCTTCGCTGTCGTCACCCTCTACGCGGTCGGCAAGCTCGGGGAGCGTCGTCGTGCCGCATGAACCGGGGCTGGACGTGGACGTGCGAGTCGCGCGCGGTCGGGGCGGGTTCTCGCTCGACGCGAAGATCGACGCGCCTCCCGGCGTCACGATTCTCTTCGGGCCTTCGGGCTCCGGGAAGAGCACGTTGCTCGCGGTGATCGCCGGGCTCGTCCGCCCCGACACGGGACACGTGCGGCTCGAGGGGACCACCTGGTTTTCCTCCTCCCCCCGTCTCGACGTGGCCATCCACGAGCGCCGGGTCGCGTTCGTGTTCCAGAGCCTCGCCCTCTTTCCTCATCTCACCGCGCAGGCAAACGTCGAATACGGGATCGAGCGCAGCGTCCCGCCCTTGGAGCGCGCGGCGCGGGCGCGCGCCTCGCTGGTGCGCTTCCACGCCGAGCACCTGGCCGCTCGACGCCCTGCGACGTTCTCCGGAGGGGAGGGGCAGCGGGTCGCGTTGGCCCGGGCGTTCGCAATGAACCCTCGCCTCGTGTTGCTCGACGAGCCGTTCAGCGCGATGGACCGCTCGCTGCGAGGGGAGCTGGTAGAGCTCGTCCGCACCCTCGCCGAAGGGCTGCGGGTGCCCGTCATCCACGTCACACACCGGCGCGGGGAGGCGCTCGCGCTGGGTGACCGTGTCATCCTGATGCGCGATGGTCGCGTCGAGGCCACCGGCGATCCCAGGGAGCTTCTGATCGAGAGGGGAGGGGTGGGTCGATGAAGCCGATCTATGTGGTCTTCTTGTTCACCGCTGTCGCGCTCGGCGCGCCGGCTTGCCAGCGAACGAGCGACGAGGGCGACACCAAGAGGGTTCCCAAGCCACCTCCTCCCGAGGAGCTGAAGGTCCCCGTCGACCTGCGCATCGAGGTGACCATCGACGGCGCTCCCGGCGCGACGATCGACGCGCCGCGCCTGGAGGCCAACAAGGCCGATTTCGCTGATCAAGATCGCCACGCTTGGAAGCTGGTCGAGCTCCTGGGCGACTCGACGAGGCGACCCGGTTCGGTCATGGCGATCGCAGCGAAAGGCGGGCCCGAGGTCCTCCTCCGGCCTGCCCCCACTGCCGCCGACCCTCAGCCCGTGCTTTTGGTCAGTCGTCGCGGCGAAGTCGTGGCGACCATGATCGATCCGAAGGCGCCTTTCCCCGAGTACCACGGGCGCGGGGGGCGACTCGGTCGGACCGGCGACCCGCTCCCCCGCGTCAGCGGTGTCACGAAGATCCGGGTGTTCGTCGAGACGCAGTGAGCCCGATTAGGGCCTCCGCTCATCCCTCTACTCTCCTTGGCTGGGCTTTTTGCCGTCCGAGCCGCAGAGCTCGGCGCGCTACTTCGTCTCTTCGCGATCGTGGCGAGGTTGCCCTCCGCAAGCGGGACGACGAGGTCATCGCGCGCCTCGCTCATCACAAGCGCTCGCGTGAGCGCGCGGCAGGACCTCGAGCTTCGAAGAGACAATGGCGTAACTTTCCGCCTCTGTTGGAGTTGCAGGCGCCCTGCTTGTGACACACCTGCAATGTCAGCGAAGGAAGTAGCCTCGTCGCTGGAGGCACCTCACATGCTCACTACAACCGCTCGCGTCAGCTCGATCTTCACAGTCGCCGCGTCGATCGCCCTCGTCGCATGCGGCGACGACATCGTCGGCAGCGGCGCGTCCGGCACGACGGCCTCGTCGACGGCGTCCGCGACGACGTCCGCAAGTGGCACTGGGGGCGGTGAGACGACGACGACGAGCGGAGGAGATGGCGGCGACGGCAGCACCGCTGGCAGCGGCGACAGTGGAAGTGGGGGCAATGGTGGGGCCGCCCCGGCGCTCCCGGAGACCATTGCTGCGTTCGACGCGGCAAGCCTCGAGCTTCCCGAGGGACTCGTAGTCCGTGACGATGGACGGGCCCTCATCGGGATGGCCCTGACGGGGACGATCGAGCTCGTGAACCTCTCCAGCGGAGCGCGGGACTCGTTCGGCCAGTTGCCCGAGCCGCCCGCAGGCACCGCGTTCATGACCGGGATCACGATCGGCCTCGACGGCACCGTCTACGCCGCACTCGCGTCGTTCACCGACGAGGTCGCGGCGGGCATCTACGTTGTGCCCGCCGACGGTGGAGAGGCCGAGCTCTTCGCCTCGAATCCGGAGATGACCTTCCCGAACGGGTTGGCCTTCAACGACGAAGGTCTTCTCTATGTCACCGATTCGGCGGCGGGAGCCATCTTCGTCATCGACCCGCTCGGTGAAGTGGATCTTCTGGTGACCGATCCGCTCCTCGCCGGTGATCCCGGCGCGTGTGGCGCTCCTTCCGACTCGCTCCCCGTCGGAGCCAACGGGCTGTTCACGTCGGGAAACCAGCTCTACGTCACGTCCACCGACCAGGGCGTGTTCCTCCTCTTCAACGTCAATGACGGCGAGGCGGGGCCGCCGCAGATCATCGCCGGGCCCGATTGCGACCTCGCAGGCATTGATGGCGTGACCCGTGACTACAACGGCACCTACGTGGCGGCGGTCAACCGAGCCGACCAGATCGTGCGCATCAGTGCCGAGTCGGGCGAGGTCGAAGTCGTTTCGGAGGGCGGATTGCTCGACTTCCCCGCGAGCATTGCAGTCGAGGAGCCCGGTACGCTGGTCGTGACGAGCTTTGCGCTCGACGGCGGTACGGAGGGCGCGCCCGCCTTGGTCCGAATCCCGACGCTCTGACTGGCTCGAGCCAACCAATCAAGGCGGCGGGCGAATGTAGCTTTGACTTGCCCGCCGATGCTCTCGCGGCGGGCAGTCACCTTCGCCTCGCGCTTCTCGCCGCAATAACGAGCAGAGAAGCGATGAGACCGAATGCGCCGCGGTCGGGAGTCGCCGCCCCAGCGTTGCATCCCTCCGATTCCCCAGATGTGGTTCCGTCGGCTTCGTCGACCTGGTTCACGCACCGCTTTCGGTCGTCGACCTCGGCGCATTCGAAGCCATCCGGGCATTCGGTGCCGAGGCAGCCCTGGCTGCACACCGAACCATCGTTCCTGGCTTGAATGCAGACGTTCGATCGGCAGTCGTGGTCGACGGCGCAGGTGTCGCCGAACCCACCCAGGGCAACGCGGGGATCGGGTTGCCCTTCTTCCCACAGCGTCGCTGCAGCGGCGGCGAAGCCCCTGCGAATGACTTCGGATTGGTCCCGAGTTGATTGATACTTGCCGCGAGCCAGGCTGCCGACGCAGTCCTCCGCGGACCCATCTGGCGAGAACACGCCGGGATTGCTGATGGCGTTCGCCACGCCGACGACGGCGCCGCTCTGGGCCAAGGCAGGAGAGCCGCTGTCGCCTCGGCACATTGCTTCACTGACCGCAAAGAACCCAGGCTGCACCGCGTCGGCGGCGCCTTGCTTCGGCGCCGGGCCCACGGCGAGCACGGTAACGGCGCGCTCCATGAGGATGGGCGAGGGGTCAGTGCCCGTGACGACGCCGTGCCCCACGGCGACCAGAGGCTCGCCGGTCGTAGGCTCTGCGGAGAGCCGGACCGGAGCAAGGACGGGGTCGTCGACCTCGCGGTCGAGCACGATGACCGCCAGGTCACTTGCGCAAAAGTCGCCGCCAGGAGAGACGATGACCTCACGGGCGTGAGGTGCGAAGCTCGAGGCGCCGTCGAAGCCGACCTCGATCTCGTCGAGTGAGACGACGTCTCCGAATCTCCCCGCGTCGGGCGCCACCGCGCCTTCCGGGAGCAGCCGAGTACCTGATTCGTCGCAGTTGAATGGGCCTGGGAGCAACGGCGTCACGCAGTGCTTGGCCGTGAGGACCAGGTTTGGCGCGAGAAGCGTCGCGGTGCAGAACGTTGCCCCCACGAATGGAATGACGGCCCGACGCGTCGATGGACCGCCGCCGACAATCCCGAGCGAGTCTAGGGCGAGCTGCGGAAGCTCGCGGCGCTCCTCGTGGCAGCCCGACAGCGCGAGGAGCACGACGGCCGCTCCAGCATGACGAGTCGAGGTCATTGGCTTCAGCGCACTCCATCTGCAGCTGCGAGGGCAAGCGAAAAGAAACGCTCGAGGCGCAGCTGGATTTTTAGCAGCCAGCCAGAACTGACTTCCAGCGGAACCTGCGTTTGACCGGGCGCGACTTCTCTCGTCACGACGGAACCCGCGCGCGGCCCCTGCCGGTGGGATAAGGTTTCGGGAATGCGCAAGCTCATCGTCCGCGTCTCAGGGCTCATCGGCGTCCTCGCTGTGCTCGGCGCTTGCGGCTCGGAGTCCTCAGGTGGCGCGTCGACGACCAGTGGGGCCACGACCGGCGCCGGAGGAGCTGCGACCTCGACGACGAGTGGCAGTGCGGGCGACGGGGCCGGCGGATCGCCCGATGCTGTGAGCTCCTCGATGATGAGCACGGGCGCGGGCGGATGCGACATCGATTCGGACTGCGACGACGCGGACGTTTGCACGGACGACGGCTGTAGTCAGGGCGTCTGCAATCACTTCGAAGTCGATCTCGACGATGACGACGAGTGCACCGTGGACGCTTGTGATCCCGTTGCGGGTGTGACGAATACCTTGCGACAAGACATCGACGATGGGGACCCGTGCACCGCGGATGCGTGCGACCCCGTGACGGGTGACATTTCGCACGAAGGAGACGGTTGCGACGACGGAGACGTCTGCACGACCGACACTTGCGAGGTTGGAGGCGGCTGCGTGAACGCGCCCGGCTTGTGCGGGCCGACGTACGCTGGGGTCCAGCCGATCTTTCAAGCGAAGTGCACCCCCTGTCATGAAGGCGCCAGCCCCGAGTCCTGTGCGGGCAGCACCTGCTTCGTGAACCACTACGAAGGGACGCAGCTCGTCCTCTCGGGTGGTCCGTGCGATGGACTCCTCGCTGCCGATTGCATCATCCAGACGATCAACGACGGATCCATGCCGCGCGGGGTGAGCTGCTCGGGCGACCCCGTCGCGGATGCGGCGATCTTCGGCTGCGTGCTTGCCGCTGAGCAAGCCGCGATCGAGCAGTGGATCGGTTCGGGCTCGCCGCCTTGAGCCGCACGCCGCGTCGAGCGTCGCGGCGAATGAAGGTGCCCCACGGCTGGTGACTCGGATACGCTCTCGTTGGTTCTTATGAAAGGTGTCGCGATGAGGTCACTTGCTTGGATGGTGGTCGGAGTCTCCCTCGCGACGGTTCCGCTGGGGTGCGGCGACGATTCTGCAACGCCCTCGTCCGGGAGTGAGGCGTCGGCCTCTGCGGGCTCGGGCCAAACGGGTACCGGCACGGGTAGCGGAGCTACCGGCAGCACGAGCTCCGGAGGGACGAACACCTGCGACGAGACCTGCGTCGTGCAGTGCGATGCGTCGGACTTCCTCCCCTCGAGCGGTGAGTGCGTACCGCCAGGCGGCGGCAACGCGTGCAATCCGCTCACGAATGCGGGCTGCGACGTCATCCTCGGTGAAGTCTGCGACCTCGCGCCGGGTGGATTCAGATGTTACCCAGGGCCGAACACCGGGGCGCTGTGCGAGAGCTGCGGTCCCGGTCAGCCCGGATGCCATGCGGGTTTTTCGTGCGCGCTCGACGGCGTCTGCGGGAAGTTCTGTTGCAATGATGGCGATTGTGACGGCGACGGAAGCTGCGTGGTGCTTCCGGGCTTGAGCGTCGGCGTCTGTCAAACGAGCGGCACGGGAACCGTCGGCACGGGAGCTGGTCCGGGGCCGGGAAGCGGCGCCGGTGATCCAGGCAGCGGCGCTGGCGATCCAGGCAGCGGCGCCGGCGATCCAGGCAGCGGCGCCGGCGGGCCGGGCAACGGAGGTGCCGGGGGAACGAGCGCGGTGACGACCGCAGCCGAAGCGACGGCGACGACTTCCGCGGGGCAGGGGGGCGCCGGCGGCGCGGGCGTCACGGCATCAGCCTCGACAGGGATATAGTGGCGCGGCCGCCTTCCAACAAGTCGCCCTGAAGTCGGTATCGAGGTGACTCGATATCGCAGTGACTCGATATCGCAGTGTCTCGATATCGAGGTTGACTCGATATCGAAGTGACTAGACCTCGAGCCGGGTCAGGGGTCGATGAGCGCGAAGGCGATGTGCGCGACGGTGTCCGAGTTGTCGACGTAGCTCGTGTAGAGCTTGCCGTCCAAGGTCACGAAGCCGACTGAATCGCCAATCCACTCGTCATCGGTGGGAGCGAGCACGAAACCGACAGGCTCGTGGATCACCACGCTGGGCTTGCCTTGGGGTCCGCCGCCGACTCCAGGCTCCTCGGGAGTGACCGGTTGAAGCCAGCGGGTTCGGCGAAACTCGCCGATGGAGTCGCCCTGCCCAGCGCCCGAGTAGTACGCGAGGTCGAGGGATCCGTCGCTCTCCAACCCAAGCTCGATGTTTGCGAAGTAGGGGGACGCTTCAGGGTCCTGAGCGTCGACGTAGTCGACCCAGCTGGCTCCGCCGTCGACCGAGTGCGCAACGGGGATCGACGCCATCTCACCGTATCTCTTGCCAGGAGCGAGGACGCCGTAGGCGACCCACACTTCGTTGCCGTCGCCCACGCACGCGACGCTGGTCGAAACCGGCTCGCCTTCCCTGCTCACGCGTGAGCCGCCGGGCCAGGTGGCACCGTCGTCGTCCGTGTAAGCGATGTGCACCTGGTCGTTGAGGACGTACGCAACCCACGTCCGGCCGAGCGCGGCGCTGCCGGGCGGAGCCGCGCACAGGTTAGGTTTGCGCGCGACACGATCGACCTCGCCCTTGGGGATCACCGTTTGTGCCCAATCGCCGCCCTCAAAGCTCGTCGCGCTCACGAGGCTCGAGTAGCCCTCGAAGAGCTGACCGTACGTGACCATCAGTCCGCCTCGGCTCTTTGCAGTGATGCGCGGACGTTCGAGATACGTCACGTTGGTAGGGTCGCTTACGATCCTCGGCTCGCCGAAGGTCGACTCGCCGTTGGCGGCCGACGCGACGTAGACGTGGCCTCCTTGTGTATCGCGCCCATACCCGAGCCAGCTCATGTGGATCGAGCCGCCGCGGTCGGCGGTCAGATCGGGGCTGTCGAGAGTTTCGCCCTCGGCCGACGCGAGCACCGCTGGCTCGGACCAGCTCACACCGCCGTCGTCGGAGAACGAAAAGCCTATGTGAGACGGCCCATTCTCCGGATGCCCGACCCACGCAACCGCAACTCGACCACCCTCGACGACCGCAATGGCAGGGCTGGTCTCGAAAACGCTTTGGCCCGAGCGCGAGAGCAGCCCGCCCGCGACGGGCTTGCCTCCGCCTCCGCCTCCGCCTTCCCCTCCACCGCTGCCTGTCGAAGACGCGCTCGTCGTAGGTCCAGCCGGGGCATCGTCCCCGCACGACACGCTCAGCGCCACCATAGAGGCGCAAGCGAGCGACGAAAACAGCACAAATCGAGTCGACGGCGTCGTCATCGGGGGTCTGGTCATCGTGGGTCAACTCGGCCAGAAGTGCCAGCCAATTGCTAGGAGGGCGCTGGGAAACTCCTCCCGAAGTAGGAGGGCGCCTGGGTTTCGTCGAGACCGAGCGAGGCCGGGAGCACGCGCGCTGCCGGGATCGCGGGCGGTATCGGCGAAAACCAGCGCCCTCCTAGCGGCGAGCCGGCGACGGAAGCGCTAGCGACCAATCGAGCGACGGCGCGGGACGCGGGCTTCTAGTTCCCGCGTCCTCCCAGCTCGGGGTCTCCGTCCCAGAGCGGCGTCGCAGGAGCGGCGTCTGCCGGACGATCGGGCGGCTTGGGCGGACGGGGCTTCGCGGTTGGCGCCGGCTTCCTGGGCGGTACGGGCAATGCCGCAGTGGAGGTCGGCGTCGCACTCCTCGGCGGGGCAATCGTCGGCGGGGCGCTCGCGCTCGCGGTCGATTCAGGTGGAGTCGCCGAGGGCTCCGCTTGTGACGCGGCAGTGTCGGGGACGGCTGTCGGAGCGGCCGATGTGGCCTCGGTGGGCGACGTGGCTTCCGGCGAAGCTGCGGTCTCCGCAGGAACAGGCTGTGTATCGAACTCCGGAGGAGGGGCTTGCGCTGGGGGTGACTCGACCGCGGCGGTCGGGGTGCGTCGAGGCCAAGTAATCAATCCTCGATGCCGTGCGTAGGTAAGCCCCCCTCCGACCACCGCAAGGACGAGCAAACCCAGGAGTCCTCCTTTCCACAGAACGAGGGGTTTGCGCCCGCCGGGTGCGGCTTGAGGTTTCGACGCCGCAGCCGACGTGACCACTGCGGCTCGAGGCGGCATGGCCGAGGCGTGAGCCACATCCGCCGGTCGTGGCGCGGGCAACTCGGCTCCCGCAACGGATCGCTCGCCGCCAGCCGGGTTCAGGACCGGACGCCCGTCGAGAGGCTCGGTATGCATGCGCCCCCGTGGCGCTGGGGGGAGCTGCCGAGCTGCGGCCTCGATCGCCGCCACGACCGCCGACGGCGCGTCCGCCTTGGCTCGCGAGATGACGTGCGTGCGACCGCCGTCGTCGGTCGAATCGTCGGGGCCGGAGAAAAGCTCGCCGCGGCCGAGGCCTTCTGCGTCGAGATCGTAGTCCACGATGGATCCGCGTCCGGCGAAGGCTCCGCCGTCACTTCCGTTGGCGTCGAGCAGACTTCCGTCGGGCGCGACGGCACGCATCACCGTGCGCTCTCCCTGAACGTCCTCTCCCTCCGCGAGAGCAACCGCACCCGCTGCACTCCGCAGCGCCAGCTCCACCGATCGGGCGACGACGTCACGCCCGAGCTCGAGCTGGACAGGGATGTACCCTCTTGCTGTTTCGAGCCAAGCGCGGAGATCCTCGCTGTCGCCTCCGAGCTCGATCGCACGCTCGAAGGTCTTGACCGACCGCTCGGCGTCACCGAGCCGCAAGCTCAGCTCACCGACCAGGCGGTACGTGAGGGGTGTACCGAGGGCGGTTGCAGCAGCAACGAGCGGCTTCATGGCGTGTCTCAGGCCACCCGCGGCCAGGTACAGCCGGCCGACCGCGCACAGCACGTTCGGGTCCGTCAGGTGAGACTGCTCGACTTCTCTGCCGATCGAGACCAGCCGAGCCACGTCGATCTGGAACGGCGCCTGCTCCGCTTGCTGGGCGATCGACGTGCAGAGCGCGACCGCAAGATGGGACCTCTGCTCCGCACGCCAGCGGCCCAACAGCTGCTCGTCCTCGATCTTCATCGACGTGAAGAGACAGTATCCGGAGTCGGATACCGCGTCAGGGCCTCTCGAGCTCGAGACGGCAAGCTTCTTTGTCCAGGGTGCCGGTGATCCACGAGGTGAGGCACTTGTCGCCCGTCGTCGCGCCGTCCCAAACTCGACCGCCCTTGTGCTTCTCCTCGAGCCGAGGCTTGCGCACGAGGGTCAGCGAATCTACCTCCTCCTCGCCCTGCAAGACTAGGGCCATTTTCTCGGGCTCGATCGCACAGGTCGATAGATAGTTGTCAGCGACCTCGGCGTCCGTCGTCGCTACCTGGCCACCGGGGTAGTACTCGTCGAACTCGGGCACATTGGGCGACCCTTCGGGCTCAGGCCGCCGGATCCCGAACTGACCGTAGAGCCGGAGAGGTCGTTGGGGCGCGCCGTGGCAGTCCGCCGTACCGCAACGTCGCTCGAGCATCGCCGAAACCACCCGGAAGTCACCGGCAGGCGGGCAGGTCACTTGCCCGTCTCCCAGCTCTGCCTCACTCAAGCAACCCGAAGACGTCATCGCTCCGAGCGCTCCCAGCCCCAGCGCGACGACGGATACGACGTTCAGACCCTTGCGGCGGGGGGCGGCGCTCATGGAGTCCCTTTTACAGGGCAGCTGTCGCTCACCGTGAAAGGCGGGTCGGGCATCCGATCCGCACAGTAGATCCAACCCGTCGATGTCGGGCTCGGGGTACCGTCGTGACAAGAGGCGCACGAGCCGTCACGGCCGATGCGGGTGCCCATCACGAACCTTCGCCGCTTGTCGGTGCCGGGCGTCGGACAAGAGACCTCAGCACGAAGCGGAAAGGCGGGTTGCCATTCTTCCTGAGAGAGGAAGAAGTTTCCCGTGCAGTTGGTCGTCACCGACTTCGTCGAGCCTGCAGAGTCCGTGAGCGTGACGATCGCACCCTCGACCGGGACAGGATTCGATCGGGTAGCAAAGACCGTCCCACCGACCGCCATTGCCGGCGAGGCGCCCTCATAGGCATCATGACAGAGGACACACGGCTGCCCGCTCCGGTGCAGATCGCTGGGGGGCACACCGTTCGCCTCTGCACCGAGCGCTTCGATGCGATCGTCATTCACGGGGCTACCGCAGGCCGTCAGGAGGCCCGTGCTCGCGACGAGCACCGCTCGGAATCCAGCGCGGCTCATTCGAACTCAGCCTCCATGATCATCGCCACGAACAGTGCCAAGCGATCCTGAATGTAGACATGGTCCAGGAATCTTGAGTAGACGGCATCGCCGGAAAGCGTAACGCCGAACCCTGGTTCGGTTCCAAAGTCGATCTTGGTCCCGAGCCCGCCCGTCCCCATCAGCATCGGGCCAAGCTCCCGATCTCCCGTTCGCAAGAGTGGGAGCGCCAGGCCGCCTGCGTTCGGTGTGGCGACGTACGCACGTTCCCAGAAGTCGACGCCAGTCTGGGCGTGTGCGCGAAGGTGAGGCCAAACCCGCAGCCAGTCAGTGAAGTCGACAGGCAACGTAAAATCGGTGGTGGTCGCCTTCAAGCCCCACGAATCGATGTACAGGCGCTCGTCGAGCCGGAGCGTGACCGAGTTGAATCGGTGGGCGATGAGTCCGCTACCTGCATACCGTTGGCGGTTGTCGGGCACCGCCTCAGCCACGCGCACGGGCAACCGCAGGCGGTTGACGCTGTCCACGCTCTCTCCGTTGAGGACCGTGGTTCCCTCGGCAAAAATCGGCAAGTATCGATACGGCTTGGACGTGTCGCCAAAGAGTATCGCTGCCGTGAACGCGGGGACGAAGATGGTCGTCTTGTTGAGGACGAAGGTCGTGCCGAGCACCAGCGCGTGCGTCGTGATGGGGAGCGAAAAGACTGAAAATGCGGTCCCCGATCGTCCCGAGAGCTCGTAGCCGAAGCTGTACCCAATGTTGGGTGTCACAGTCTTGCCGGCGAAGTCCACGGAGAGGCCGACCCCTGCACCCACGGCGAGATAATCTGGCTCGACGGACGCGTTTCCGCTGACGCTGATGTCTGCGTCGCCGGCCTTCTTGTGACCGGACACGGCTGGAACGTAGCGAATCTCGGTCCACCGAGGCGACCCGCTGGAGACGACGTCGACCGAGGCTGTCGTCACGACGTCGACGAGGAAGCTGCCGCTTACGCCCCAACCGTCGGTGGGGCTCTCGACGCCGAGGCCGACTCCGGGAGTGATGACGCCAGTGTTGTCGGTGTCCTGGTAGCCCGTTATCTCTGCGCTGACCTTGAAGTTGAGACCCGACGAGGTCGGCTTCGACACGCAGGCCGCCAGCTCGTCGTCGTCCTTCGCCTCCAGCATGCACTTCAAGACCACTGGGTCTTGCGAAGCAGCGCCCGCTCCGGGCGCGAGGTCGACGGCCTTCGTCTGAGCTTCGCCAACGTTGACGGAGACGTTGAACTTGATGGGCCCCCCGGAAAGCTTGCCAGTGGCGCTGACGCTGTGTTGCCCCGGCGTGACCCAGATCTCACCGCCAAGCTTCTCTGCCGGCACCTCGACCCCGTCGAGCTTCACGACGAGCTCGGTCGCTCCCGCGGGTGGCCGGATGACGACCTTGCCAATGCGCTCTTTCAGGAGCTTTGCTCGCAATGCGGCTTCCCGCGCGGTAGCCGTCATGTTGGCGCGTCGTGCGGTCTCGACCACGATCGCGTACTCGCGGAGCGCCTCGGTCCACTTGCCACCCCGTTCGCGGCACTGCGCGCCGAGGTAGCGCGTCGTGGGACGGTCTTGTTTCGTGAGCGACGCGTCGACGTACGCGCTGCATTCCGACCATTCTTGTGCAGCTTCGGCCGCGACGGCTTCGACGAAGTAGCAAAAAGCGGCGCTGCTGTCCCAATCCTTCGGAGGAGCGCCCTCCTCCTTGCACTCCTTCTTCAGTGCCGGCTGGCCCTCCGCAGGGGGAGGCGGCGGCGCAGCTGCGGGTGCGGGGCTCGGCTTCGGGCCCGCTATGGCGTCCGCTTTGGCTTCGTCGAAAAGCTTCTTCGCCTCGGGCGGGCTCCGCTCCGGATTGAGCTGGGAGTTGGCGTCCTCCTTCAGCGCTGCTGCGAACGCCGCTTTGGCGTCAGCGTCTTGTCGGCTGATGGCGTGGACGGTCCCCACGGCGACGAACACCGACGCGCGCACCCGCGGGGAACAGCCCTTGTCGCAGAGCCTCTTGGCGATTTGGAGGCGGGCCTGAGCCTTGACGGCGACGGACGGCTTCGAGAGGTCATTGTCTGACTTGAGGGCGCCCTTGACGAGCTCCATCGCGGCGTCGTCGTTAGGTTCGGCCTGCGCAATGCGCTGCGGAAATGAAAGCCAGACGGAGACAGCGACGAGAGCGGTGCGGAAAAACCTTCGTGACAGGCGCACAGGGACACTCACGGGCCGGGCGCGCCGGCGAGAAGCCAATTGCGCACAGTCTCAGCGTCGTCGAGGTTCGGCAAGCCGCTGGGCTTCGGCATTGGAAACCCGCCGCCGGGATCTCCGCGCATGTTGCAGTAGATCCACGATTCGGCGGGGTTCTCTTGGTTGACGTAGGGTCGACCCACGGTGCCCTTGGTATTGATCAGGGTCTCGTAAAACTTCTCCTGGTCGGTCCCCGGGAGGAAGATCTGGAGCGCGGCGGACTTCTCCTCGCCGTGACACGCGGCGCTGCTGCAGTTGCCTCGGTCCGGGGCGACCATGAGTGAGAAGACATCGACCCAGTCTGCGGAGCCTGTCGCCTCGCCCGTCACCGGGGGGCAGGCCGCCTCCTTGACCTGTGGCCCGCGTCCGTTCGCATAGGGGCAATCGGGGTTGAGGGTGATGTCAGGAGAATCTTGCGTGCAGTCGGGGTCGAGCACGTCGTTTTCGCAGGCCGACGTGCTGAACACGACGATCGCGAAGAACGACACCGATACCGCGACCGAACGCTTCAGCAGACCTTTGAGGGTGGTGCCCCGCATGAACACAGACATACTACAGATTCTCTGACGGCTCGACTAGATGCCGCCACCCGCCCCGCCGGCACCCACGGTCGTGGCCGAGTTCGTTGCGGAGGTCGTCGCCGCGGTCGAGGAGGCCGTGCCCCCACCGCCG
>Ga0105046_10010097_pt1 | contig 14716 bp, 18 predicted proteins | sample MAT03_FD_78385 | JGI IMG/M metagenome (GOLD analysis project Ga0105046, IMG submission 78385) | Freshwater microbial communities from Lake Fryxell liftoff mats and glacier meltwater in Antarctica - MAT-03 (megahit assembly) | ecosystem: Environmental > Aquatic > Freshwater > Ice > Liftoff... | reverse complement strand
TCGTAAACACGAAGGTCAGTGTCCTTGAAAATAAAATCAAGAATTACCAGTTTGTCTGCCATGTCTGCGAAAAAGTCGTAAGTCATTTTCTTATGTTGTCTGTCGTTTTAGCCTTGCTGGTAACTAGTGGACTACCAAAGATCTGTTGATACTTCTGCACTCCCACCTCCGGGGTTTTGCAACGCAATCCCTTGGGATCGAACCGTTATGGGAAGTGCTCCTACACTGATCATTGGTAATATGCGGTGTGCCATTCTTCCAGCGAATGATAGGCGTTAACGCAACACAAGATAGCCTTTCCGATCACACGTCCAACACGACCAAGCCCTCTCACCCTTTCCCCGCATGTGCCTTGCCCTTCGCGATCTTCTCATCCACTTCTTCGTCCTCCTTGGTGTCCACTGGTTGGGAGGCATCGCCGTTGTGCGTCCGGGGGCGGTATTCCAGCGCTATGTACATCGGATAGTGGTCGGAGCCGAAGGCCGGTAAGCGCTCGAGGTCCAACAGCGCAAGGTCTTTACTGTGGAAGATGTGGTCCAATGGCCAACGGAAGAACGGGATCTTGGCGTGGAAGGTGTTGTAGAAACCACGGCCCCGGCGCGGATCGAGCAGCCCGCTGGTCTTTCGGAACAGGTCACTTGCCGTGGACCAGGCCACATCGTTCAGGTCGCCCGCCACGATGGTGGTGCAGGGTGCTTCTTCGATCTCGCGGGCCACCAACAGGAGTTCAGCATCACGCTCTTTTGCGGTGGCGTTCTCTCCGGGTGCTGGCGGCCGTGGGTGTATGCCATGCACCAGCACCTTGGCGCCGGACGGAAGGGTCACGGTGGTGCGAATGGAAGGCACATCCTCTTCCACCAAGTAGCGCACCACGGTGTTCGAGAGCGGGAACCGGGAGAACAAATGCATGCCGTACAAATTGTCCAACGGCACTTTCACGGTATGTGGGCGTGTGCGCTCCAGCGGCTCCAAAGCCGATTCCCACCACGCATCGGATTCCAACGTCAGCACCAGGTCGGGGTCGTATCGTTCCACGATCCGTAGAAAAGGGCTTGCATCGCGATTGGTGCCCAGCACGTTGGCCGCCAACAACGCGAACCGATCGGCCTTTGATCCCGGTTCCATGCGCTTTGACATTACCGGCGCTAACGGCGTGTAAGGGAAGACCTTCAGTGATTGGTACACCAAGCAAATGAGCAGAATGGCGAGGGCTCCAAACTCCAAGCCATCCAGTTGTCCGCTCACGACGAAGAGCACGATAGCGACAAGGCCCAACACGATCCCTTGCGCGCGTGGCAGATCGAACATGCGCACCCACCAACGCTGCTTGTTCAACAAGGAGGCTACCGTCATGAGAACGACGAGCACGAGTAGGACCCAACCGATCGTTCGCATGGTCCAAAGGTGCGAAATGTCGGCTCTCAATTGTTATCGATGTGATCATTCCCATCCACTGCGCGATCAATGCTCCATCTTCGTAGTGGCATCCGATCCGGCGGCGACCGTATTTCCACATCGCGACATCGAGGAAAGCTATCTGAACGAAAGGACCCCGACGCAATGCCGGGGTCCTTTTGTTCTGTCGCCGATCTGGCGATGTGCTGGAACGGGAACTAGCGTATCACGTTCATCGAGGTGGCCGCAAGTTTGCGACCGCTGAAGAAGCTTTTGTTGATGTCCCCGATCACTGTTACGCGATCGCCAACTTGGACCGCAGGCGTATCGCCCTTCGTTGTTCCTTTCATTCCGGAAGCATCCACGGTGATCATCGTACCGCCCTCATTCACCATGAAGTTATCTCCGCTCACCTTCGTAACACGGCCATGGACAATGCTCGCCGTGTGGATCGCCGGCACGAACGAGGCTACCTTGTTATCTGCGCCGTCCATGCTGCATGCGTAGCTCTTCATGCTTTCCAAGTAAACCGTGCGTGCATTTATGGTGGCGGCTTTGAAGAAGCCCTCATCCAGTATGCCATAAACGGTAACCGCTTCGTTAGCCGTGAATTCATGGGGAACGATGGCTTCGGGGTCTACGTTCACAAGGATCGTCCCTTCACCATAGTCCAATACGAAGCTTCCGGTACTGCTGCTTTTCTCAACGGTTCCGGAAACACCGATCCAACTACCATCCTCCGTATCCTTCAAGAGTTCTTCCCCAGTGGTGGATTGCGCGTGGAGTGTCGTGGTCAACATCGTGGCCATCGTGATACATGTCAATAGTGTTCTCATTGGTTGGGTTGGTTTTAGTGGTCGTCAAGTGGTTCACACGGAACGCGTGCGTTCTGGTTCTTATAAGTTCGCAGAAGGTGATGCCAATATCGTTCCTGATCCCGATGGTCTGTCGATCCTATGTCGAACAAGGCCCCTGAAAGTGAGGCCCCACCCGGATAAATTCAGATCAGAGGGCCGTGATCTTCGGATCGGGTCCGTTCTATCCGCCGTGGCAGCGTGTCCACACTTTGGGGCATAAGCCTCTCATCCGGCTTGATCTGCGTTGTCAGGGGATCCTGCGTTCCTTTCCGAACCACCGCAGGATCTTGTGAGTTCGGAGACCGTGCGTTGGACGCCTGCCGCGGGTCGGAGATCCATGGGCATGCGGAACAATCGGGATCCAAGGCTCAGGACTGGATCACAGATCCGAACCAGGGGGGAACCACGGGCGCTTAGACGGAGTACTGGATAACCTTTCTTTTTTGATGGACTAGACAAAGGGACAGCACGGACAAGAGCTCTTATAGATCTGTTTCTGGACCTGTGTCCCTTCGGTTCTGGTAGTCGAAGAATGCCCTGTAACTCTTAAAAAACCCTACATGGTACAGTGCCAGTGAGAATACAATGAACATGACGATCATGGGTATTCGATTCGGGAATGGAACATCAATTATCACAGCTCCGATCGATGAACCCAATATTGCAATGGAGAAGAGGGTCATCGATAGGATCCGCGCCCATTTTAGACCTCTGTACAACCCAATGAGAAGACCAGCGGTAAGAAGGAACCGAAAGACTCCTCAAGGAGTTGATCGGTGCAGCAGGTCCGTGGCCGACCTCCTTTGACAGCCTTGGGCTTGTGGTAGTACTGGTGGCGGGCAACACCAGTGATGGTCAAGGCAGCCTTGCGCTGCATCCCCTGAGCGACGAACTTCCCGATCAGTTGTTTCCTCTCGCCCAGGGGTACTTCTTTTTTAGCAGCTCCTCCTTCAGCTTGCTTTCCAGTTGCTGCTCGGCCATTAGCTGCTTGAGTTGCCGGTTCTCTTTCTCCAGCTTGCGGATCTCCTTGAGGTGATCGGGGGTCATGCCCCACTCCAAGCCTTTCTCGCCCATGGCTTCGAGCTTGCGCTTCCAGTCATAGTAGGTGGCCGGATACACCCCATACTTGTCCAAGGTGGCTTTAATACCTTGCGCGGCGGCCTCTTGTACGATCCGCAACTTCTCTTCTTTGCTGTACTTCTTGCGTTCCTTCATGGTAACACGGTTTATGGTTTTGCGACCATAAACGTGTCCGGTAAATTAGGGGGCTGGAACACGGATAGCAGGTGCATCCCTTTGGTCTTGGCCTGCGCGATCAAGATCCTGTCGAAGGGATCGCGGTGGTGAAGCAGGAGTTTGCCGATGGCCAAGGCGTGTACTGTGTTCAACGGCAAGACGGAGGACCCGAAATCGAGTAGTGGTGATAGTAATTGCTCAACAGATACTTCCAGATCCAACTTTCCGATCGATCCCTTGATACTCAACTCCCAAATGGAAGCAACGCTGATCACGCCAACCACCTCCGGAGCGGAGAACAGATCGCGATTTGACTTGGAGAATCGCTTATCACCGCTCCACAACCAAATGAGCATGTGGGTGTCAAGCAACACCGTCATTACATATACTCTTTGATATCGTCCAGCGGCGCATCAAAGTCAGGCGAAACCTTGATCTTGCCCTTGAACTGGCCGAAAGGAAGGATCTTCTTTTGCGGAGGATCCTTACTCTTTTCATGACCCTTCTCCCATTGCTCCATCAACCCAGCGATGAAGTCCAACACCTTGTGCCTTACTTCTTCAGGAAGCGAAGAAAGTTCGATGTATTGGTTCGGGGAGGCCGCGATACAAAGTTAGGGAATGCGTTCAAGCGATTTAAATGTTGGCGGCTTTTGAGGAACTTGAGAACGTTCAATGTGCCTGTCGTTTTACGCAGTATGCTGCGTATTTCTACTTAGCATTCTGCGTAAAATGTAAATCCATCCGGATCCAAGACCGAAGTCTTCACACGCACCATGTTGGCCTACGGTGCCATTTTCAGCCCATCCTAAAGAACCGACCAGAGCAACAAACCCAACTGCACCAACACCAACAACCAGAAGAGTTTCAGCGAGGGCTTGGCGGTCTCGTGCATGAAGTGCTCCACTTTGCCCACCACGATGGTCGAAAGTTTCGTGTTCCCATCCTGAAGGTCGATATCGTCCAGTTGGATCTTCTTGGATACGTATTGGATCACCTTTCGCTTCAGCTTGGAGGTGTTGGGGTCGTCCATGTTGGCTTGCAGCAACTTCGCACGGAGCAGGGCCGCATCTGAACCCTTGGCCACCCATGTCCCGCTTTGGGTAAGTCCCTCGACCAGCCGCCCGACTTGGGAAGAGATCATATCCCCGGCCTTGTGCTTCAACAGCTGATGGATCGTAGTTGCAATGGCGATCTTATTCGCCACCATGAAATAGAGAAAGATGAAGACAGGCGAGCCGGCCAATAGCAGGAAACCGATCGTGTTCTGGAAAAACAGGTTGAGCGTGAACGCTACAACAACGCCATGGCCGCCACCGCCCAATTCGGCGTTATCGAACAAAACGACAGCGATGCTAATGAAGGTCAGGAAGCATCCGGCAGCTACCAGAAGGATCCATTTCAGTAGTGACCTTCCGCCGATCTTGGCAGCTAATTTTACGTGTTCGATCATGGATCAACAGAGTTCAATTTCTATTCCGGGCGCACCCACGGATCGCTTACTCCACCACCTCATCCTTCTTCTTGTCCCGATCTGCTTTCTTCGGGATGTAGTATGTGAAGTGCAGGCCGATCAACAAATTCTGTGCTTGGTACACCGGGTTGAAGGGAGATAAACTGGTCTGTGCGCGCGCCTCGAAGGAGAAGTTGCCTTTATCGAACCCAGCCCCCAAGGCCACCCCGTATTGGAAGCGACGCCTTGAACCTGCCAAATAATCGTTGCTCACCAGGGCTGATCCATTATTCTGCCGTACCACTTGTTTGCTCGTGACCAAGTAGCCGCCCATGATACCACCGCTCAGGAATACCCCGCCTTTGTCCTTGCTGATCGAAAGTTTCAGGATGATCGGTAATTCCACAAAGCCCAAACGCTTGCTGTTCGACTGTTGTGAAACCGCATTGCGCACGTAGCTGCCCTTGGCGATGTACATGGGTTCGATCAGGAAGGAGGCCTGTTCCGTCCACGGCACTTCCCAGCTCCACCCGACGATCGGTCCTAATTGCGCTGATCCATTCCACTGCAACAAATAGCCACTGGAAATAGTGGCGATCGCCAGACCCGCCCTAGGGCCGCTGCGCGATTGACCAAAGAGCAAGCAAGGGAGAAGGATGGCGATAAAGCTTATGCGGCGCATGCGACGAAGATCGGCCAAAGTGCGGGAACAGAAGCACAAATAGATGTGCGTATCGGAGAATGAAAGCTCGAAGCGCGGTCAAGGAAAGCTCAAATTCCGGGCTTCTGGCTTTTAGCTGCTGGCTTTTGGCCATTTGTTCCAAGTGGACAAATGCTGTTTGCAAGTAGCGAATAGCTAGAAGCCAGAAGCCAACAGCTATCTACCCTTCAACGCCGCCATCTTCAGCAGGGCCACGGCGCAATCCACGCCTTTGTTACCGTGCTTTCCGCCACTGCGGTCCTTGGCTTGTTGCAGGGTATCATCCGTAAGCAGTCCAAAGATCACGGGCACACTGAACTTGAGACCGACGTTCATGATCCCTTGCGTGGCACCTTGGCATACGAAATCGAAATGGGGCGTTTCGCCGCGCACTACGCTACCCAAGCAGATCACTCCGTGCAGACCGCCTTTCTCCAGCAGGAATTGGGCCCCGCTCGCCAATTCGAAACTTCCAGGCACCCACACCTCAACGATATCGGTCGGCGTAACACCGTGCTTCAACAAAGTCTCATTAGCACCTGCCCGCAGCGCATCAGTAACATCCCGGTTCCATTCGCTCACCACCAGCGCGAACCGCAGTCCGGCACCATTGGGAACTTCCGCAGGGTCGTAGTGGGAAAGGTTGTGTTCCGAAGTGGCCATTGTTCAGTAAGGAAGTTGAGGAGTTCAGGGGTTGAAAAGGTTGGTCACATTCAACCTTCTCAGCTTTTCAACCAATGTGGTCGCTTTTATCGGCTTTTGGCTACTAGCCAATTCATCCAATTGGAACAAATGGCCAGGAGCGAGAAGCCAGCGGCCAACCCGCAACCATCAACCCTCAACTTCTTCACCCATGCCACATGCCTGCGGCAGCCAAGTTCGGCAGGCAAGCCCTCAACCTTTTCAACCTACAACTTCTTCACCCCCCCATAGCCTCAGCCCGCCCCGCGTACTTCTTGGCGTTGTTGGCTTCTTGGCTAGTAGGGAACTCCTTGGCGATACGATTGAAGGCCTTGGCCGCTTCGCCCCAGTTGTTGGCTTGTTGGTGCAGGATACCTGCTTTCATCAAGTACATGGGGGTGGTGAGTTCATTGGTCTCCATGCCTGCTGCTTTCTCGAACTGCTTCACGGCTTCATCGTTTCGGCCCAATTCCACGAGTGCATCACCTTGGTTGCCCACGGCCATTACGCGCAACACATCGTCATCCGGATCGGCCTTCTTGTAATGGTCAAGGGCTTCCTCGAAGTTGCCTTTTTGCATGTGGATGGCACCCAGGTAATAGTTCGCCAATTTCCCGGTGGGGGTGCTGCCATAGTCCTGTGCAATGGTCGCGAAACCCGGCCACTGGTCGTCACCGTTCAGTGCGCGGTCCAGCGAATCGATCTCGAAATAATACTCGGCCTTCCAAACCAGCTCGCTCGCTTCCTTGGCCTTGGGTTCTGCAATGAATTTCTTGTAGCCCATTAGGCCACCGACCACGACCAGCAAGCCGACCACACCAATGGTGATGGCCTTTTTGTTGTTCTCCAAGAAGAGTTCGCCGCGGGAGTACACTTCACCCAAGTCCACATCCTTTGCAGGTGCGTCCTTGGTGTCGTGGGAATGGATCTTATTGCTCATGGTCGGTCTAAGGAGCGGCAAAAGTAGACCTTTTGGGCACTTCTGGAGTGAATACGTTTCCGGTTATGAAAAAGGGCTTGTCGATCGTGGCTTGTCCATCCGGATCTCCCTTGCCGCAGGAGGAAGAGATGAGGGCGCGTTCCGGAGCTGATCAGCCTATTTGATCAACCCTACCTTTAACGCCCCGATGAGCTACCATCTTTCACGCCTGAACCTGATGCACTTTCGCAACCACCGCGAGGTGGAAGTGGAGTTGGGCCCGGAGGTGAACTGCTTCGTGGGACCTAACGGGGTAGGCAAGACCAATTTGCTGGATGCGGTACACTACCTGTCCATGGCCAAGAGTTATTTCGACCCGGTGGACCTGCACAACATCCTGCACGGCGAAACCCTCTTCATGGTGCAAGGTGCCATGCAAACCGCTGCGGGCGAGGACAACGTTTTGTGCAGCGTACGGCAAGGACAGCGGAAGATACTGAGCCGGAACCGCAAGGAATATGACCGATTGGCGGACCATGTGGGGCGTTTCCCGGTGGTGATGATCACTCCCTACGATGGGCAATTGGTCCTGGACGGGTCCGAAGTGCGCCGCAAATTCCTAGATGGCCTGATCGCCCAGTTCGATCGCGGGTATTTGGAGGCCCTGATGCGCTACAACCGCTCGCTTGCCCAGCGCAATGCCATGTTGAAGCAATTCGCTGAACGAGGCAATGGCTCGTTGGATGAATTGGCACCGTGGGATGAGCAATTGATAGCCAACGGCACACACGTCCATCAGGTGCGTGAAGCCTTCATGGGCGAAATGGTGCCGTTGTTGGAGCAGCATTACCACGGGATCAGTGCAGGTCCGGAAAAGGTGGCCTTGCAATACAAGTCCGCGTTGGGCGAAGTGTCCATGGCCGAATTGCTTGCACAAGCTTGGCCACGGGACCGAGCAGCACAATACACTACACAAGGTGTTCATAAGGACGATCTGGTCTTCACCATCGATGACCAACCGTTGAAGCGTTACGGTTCGCAAGGCCAACAGAAGACCTATTTGATCGCGCTGAAGTTGGCTCAATTCGACCTTACCCAGGCCCGAAGCGGGATCCGCCCCATTCTGTTGTTGGATGATATCTTCGACAAGATCGATCCCCAACGCATGCGGCACTTGCTACAGTTGATGCGTGACCAACGTTTTGGTCAAGTGCTTGTTACCGATACGGATGCAACCAGACTTCACCGCGCGATGGACGGCTTGGACCTGGATGTGCGTTTCTTCCATCTCACCCACGACAAAAAGATCACCAGTGAAAAGGTCGAACGAACAGTCGCTTAACACCGCCTTGGACCTGATGATCGACAGTTTCGGGCTGCGCGAGAAGATGGACGAGCTGGACATCACCACCGGTTGGGATGAGATCGCGGGTCCCATGATCGCGCGCCACACCATCAGCGTACGCTTACGCAAAGGCCGCCTTCATGTACAAGTCGATTCCGCACCCTTGCGGCACGAATTGTCCTTCATGCGCGAAGCCTTAAAGGAACTGCTCAACAGAAGGGCCGGCCGCAAAGTGGTGGACGAGATCCTGTTGGGGTAAGTAAAAGGCAGGAGGCAAAGGCAGGAGGCAAAGGCAGCTTGGTAAAGAGTACCGGGTATTGGGTACAGAGTACCGCTCGCCGGATACTCGGTACTCTGTACCCAATACCAGGTACCAATCCCTCAACTTCAAACTAGAACCGCTCCCTTCCACTAAAGAAATAATTCCCCTCAATGCCGGCATTCTCGTCACTGTCGCTTCCGTGTACGGCGTTCTTGGCCTTGCTCTCGGCGAAGCGCTTGCGCAGGGTACCTTCTTCGGCTTGGGCTGGATCGGTAGCTCCGATCAGTTTGCGGAAATCCTCTACGGCATTGTCCTTTTCGAGGATCGCGGCATAGATCGGGCCGCTGGCCATGTACTCCACCAATTCACCGTAGAATGGGCGTTCCTTGTGTACTTCGTAGAAAGAACCGGCCTCGGTGGCGGAAAGTTCCGTGTACTTGAGGGCGATGATCTTGAAACCCTTGGAGATGATCATATCAATGATCTTTCCTGCATTTCCGGCGGCCACGGCCTCCGGCTTGATCATGGTAAAAGTTCTGTTCGTCATGTTGATCGTTGAAAAAGCCGCGCAAAACTAACCGGTTGGGACCAAGATCCGGCACATAGAACGTCATTCCTTCGTGCGGTCTCCCAAAAGTGGGGGCCACGGCCTACATCAACCCACCTCTTGAAATGAAAGTTGAACTGCTCACTGTCGCCGCACTGGCCTGCTTGCTCACTGCTTGCGGGGATAGCCCGGAAACCAACGCTACCGAAAAGGGGCAAACACTCGTTATCGGCGCGGACGAACCCGAGGCTACTGTGACCAGCCTCTATCAGATGCCCACCCCGAATGAGCTCTTCAGTTTGGTTCGGGCCTTGGGTACGGAAGGCAACAAACGTGCAATGAACCCGGCCTCCAATGTGGACAAGTACGTAACGCTCAAGAGCCGCGCGTTCAACTTTGGGGTGTACTCAACGGACCTTGTCTACGCAAGCCACTTCAAGCTGAATGTCGAAGTGGCGCGGTACTACCTCACCACCAAGAAGCTCGCCGACGGACTGGGTATCGCTTCCGCCTTCTCCGATGCTGACTTTGTCCGTTTGGAAGCCAATCTGACCCGCGGCGATTCATTGGAAGTGATCAGTAACGATGCCTATACCAAGGCGTACAACAAATTGGAGGAAGAGAAGATGGGATCCATGCTGGCGATGGTATTGGCAGGCGGATGGGTGGAGACCATGCATTTAATGGCGGACCAGATCGTACCCAATAGGAACAATGATGCCTTGCGCACGCGCATAGCGGAACAAAAAGTGACCTTGGAACAGTTGATCGAAATGATGGGCGAGCACGAAAGCGATGCGGACGTGGCCTCCCTGCGCAAGGAATTGCTGGCCATACGTTCCATCTATGACCAAGTGAACGTGCAGCGCGTGGTCCACGAAGGTGCTTCCACCAGCGGCCGCATGGTGTTGGGAGATGATGTGACCATGGACATGACCGAAGAAAAGTATCAAGCACTGATCCAAGCGGTGGAGAATTTGCGCGATCGCATGATCACGCCTGAGGACAAGACCAATGCGTAATCGAAAAGAGAACATGAAGCAGACCCTGCATTCCTTAACGGCGACCACCGTTTTCGCGCTTATCGCCACCACGACCGCTGCGCAATACAAGTGTACCGATTACCACCGGTTCAATTGCCAACCTGCCGGCGACAGCCGATTCTCTGAGAACGGCCAAAGCAAAAGTGCCATGGTGCAAGTTGGTCGGGAAACCGAACTGAACATCATCATTTACAGCGGCCAGGATTATCGCATCAGCGTTTGCCATGACGACAAGGTCTTGGGAGAGCAACTGGCCATTCGTCTGGTGGAAAAGATCCGTGTAGGCCATGATGATGTTACGGAAGTTACCACCCAGGAACCGGTGATGGACGATGCCGGTAACAAGACCGGAACTTCGCAGGAGGTCCGCACAAAGCAGAACCAGCGCGTGTATGAAGAGGTGGAGAAGGTACTTTGGGACAACACGGCCAACAACATGGCCAATTCGGTGGAGTTCTCTTGCGCCAGTTCCAAACGTATTGCAGTGGAGATCGTGGCTCCTGGGAACCCCGAGGCCAAACCGAAGAAGAAAGGTGAGACCAACGATATCGGTTGCGTCGGGATCCTGATCGAGCACATGCCAACACCTCCATTGGGTTTCTGATCGGTCCCGATACTTCAGACCACATGGGGCGGCTACCTTTGCCGCCCCATGTCATTTCCGTCCGTACCAAAAGAGCAGCTGGATGCGCTTCAAGCCTTATTAGCAAAGCCGAAGCGCATCGTCATTGTTTCACATTTCAATCCGGACGGTGATGCCATCGGCTCCAGCTTGGGCCTGATGCATGTGCTGCGTGCGCTTGGGCATACCGTAAAAGTGGTGTTGCCCAATACACCGGCAACCTTTCTGGACGGACTGCCGGGCCGAACGGAGATCCTGTGTTTCGACAAGTCGCCTGATGCATCGCTTTCCACGATCCGCACCTGCGACATCCTGTTCTGTCTGGACTTCAACAAACTGGACCGTATCGGAGTATTGGAGGAAGCCGCCAAAGTGGTAACGAACAAGGTCCTGATCGATCACCACCAAGAACCTGATGTGTTCACACCCGTCATGTTCTCCGACACGGGATCGAGCAGCACGTGCCAAATGGTGTACGATATTGTCCTGGCACTTGGTCATGGAGCACTTATCGATAGCGATGCGGCCACATGCCTTTACACCGGTATGGTCACGGATTCCGGTTCGTTCCGCTACCGCAGTACCACACCGCACACCATGCGCGTTGCCGCAGACCTGATGGAGCGGGGAGTGGACATCGACAAGGTGCATGGCTCCATTTCAGATACGAACACCGCAGAACGCCTGAAGTTGTTGGGTTTCATGCTGAGCCAGCGCATGGAGGTATTGACCGCGATGCGCACCACGGTGATCGCATTGTCAATGGAGGAGTTGAAGGAACACCACTACAAACCGGGCGATACGGAAGGTTTCGTCAATTATGGCCTTTCCATACAGGGTGTCCGCCTTTCGGCCTTCTTCGTGGAGCGTCCTGATCTGGTAAAAGTGAGCCTGCGCTCCAAGGGCGATCTGCCGGTGGACCAATTCCTGAAGGAACACTTCAATGGTGGCGGGCATGCGAATGCGGCAGGCGGGAATACCAAAGAGCCATTGGATGTTGCCGTGCAACGTTTCCTGGGCCTGCTCCCTGCATTCTTGAAAGCGCATCCGGTATGAAGCTGGCGGTGATCTTCTTCTTGGCAATGGTCGTTTCCTGTGGAGATGAACGTGGTAAACCTGTCGGGGATCAGCAGATGCCCACGGCTGATTCCATGATCGAAGACAACAAGACGGCTGTGAAACTGGAGCAGCACGACATTGACCTGTACGCTACCCGTATGGGTTTGTCGTTGACCACCACGGGAACAGGAGTACGTTACCACATGATCCGAAATGCGGATGCCCCCGATGCGAAACCGGACCAATGGGCGAAAGTGAATTACCGATTGGAATTGCTCAACGGGGATCCTGCCTATGCCAGTGAACCGGGGTATCCGGAGTCCTTCCACATCGGCATGGACGATGTGGAAAGCGGATTGCACGAAGCGATCCAATTGATGGGGCCTGGCGACAGTGCCTTGATCGTGATCCCTTCCTACCGTGCGCATGGCCTTATCGGCGATCAGAACAGGATCCCCATGCGTAGCACGGTAGTGTACCATCTTGGCTTGGTCTCCGTTTCCGAAAGGAGATGAGCAAGTGGGTAGTTGCGGCATTCACGATCGGGCTGCTCACCGCGTGCAATACCTCGCCCTATGAAGGGTACAAACGGCTGGGCGATGATGTGTACATGCACTTGCAGGTGCTCGGCGATGGCGAGGTTATTCCCAAGGATGGGGATAGTCTTTTGATCCGCCTGAGAATGGGACTTGTTGGCGGAGAGATCGGTGAATTGCTCAGCACCGAAGAATGGTACGCCGCCAAGGACCTTCGCAAGGACGCTTTCGGCGACGTGCTGCACAGGATCCATGAAGGGGATAGCATGAGCGTGATCGCACCCGTACAAAAATGGCCATGGCACACGTTGCTGGACGATAAGCACGCAGAGGCACCGGATACGGGAATGGTCCGTGTGGAACTATCCCTTGTCCGCATCCGCACGGAGTCGATGCGTTCGTTGGAGGATGAACAGTTACGGACCAGCGAACCGTACATCTATGAGCGCAAGCTGATCCACGCTTACCTGAAACATGAGAAAGTTCCTTTTGAACGATGGGGCACGAGTGACATGTATTACCGGCTCAAAACACCAGCCAGGGATACCATCACCGTGAAGAACGGCGACATGGTCACCATATCCTATCGCGGCAAGAACATGGAGGATGGGATCGTTTTCGATGACACGAAGAGGAACGGCATGCCGCTGACCTTCCGCATGGGCGACAAGGACCAGGTGATGCAAGGACTGGGCTATGCGATCGAGATCCTACAGGAAGGGCAGGAAGGGATCTTCCTGTTCCCCTCGGAATTCGCTTTCGGTGCCAAAGGTGTTCCCGGCATTGTTGACCCCAACATGCCAGTGATCTATACCGTTCACCTGGACAAGGTGGACCGTGCCACAGGGCAGCGTTCTGTGCAATAGGTCAGCCTCGGCCAAGGATGAATACCGCTGGCCGCTTTCCCAAGATCGGCACCTTCCGCTTCCATGCCGAAATTGAACGTGTGACCGTAGAGCCACCCGGCTGTGTAAGATCGATGGCCACGGTCAACAACGTGTTCGACGCACAAGTGGACAGCAGGTCGTTGAGCATGGCGTCGTTGCGGTAGGGTGTTTCAATGAAGAGCTGTGCACCACCGGTCCTGGCTATTTCCTGTTCCAACCGTTTGATCGCTGCTTTTCGTTCGGGTGTCTTCACCGGCAAATAGCCGTGGAAGGTGAACTGCTGGCCGTTAAGTCCGGATGCGGCAAGGGCCAAGAACAAAGAACTGGGGCCGGTGAGCGGCACCACTTCAACACCCGCTATATGTGCGGCGTGTACCAATCGTGCTCCTGGATCAGCGATCCCCGGCATACCAGCTTCGCTCAGGATCGCCGCATCGCGTCCTCCTTTCATGTATTGGAGCAGCGCAGTGGCTTCGTGCATGCTGGTATCCTTGTCCAACCTGTGCATTTCCTGTGAAGGAAGATCAATGGTCGGATCCATGCGGCGCAATATGCGGCGTGCCGTCTTCTCGTTCTCCGTGAAAAAGAGTGTGATGCGCTTCACCACCTCAACGTTCATTGCCGGCAATTGCTCGGTTCCACCAACATCTCCCAGCCATACCGGAAGCAGGTACAACGTGCCGTAAACGCGCTCACTCGCGGACATGGGCGATCACCTTGGCACACGCTTGGTCCAACATATCGTACACGTCATCGAAACCTTGCTCTTCTCCGAACCATGGATCGGGCACCTCACGCGTACCGAGCTCCGGAGCATGGTCCAAGATCAGTTGTGCTTTGCTCGCGAGGTTGGCGTTAGGGGCAAGGCTGATCATGTTCTTCAAGTTGCTTTCGTCCATCGCCAACAACAGGTCGAAATCCTCGAAGTCGGTTGCTCTGAACTGGCGTGCACGGAGATCACTGATGTCGATACCGTGATCCTTCATCGCGCGTTGAGCACGTTTGTCCGGAGCTTCACCAACATGGTAGTCGCCGGTACCTGCGGAATCGGTGCTCCAGGGTAGACTTTGCTTTTGGATCATTCCACGCAGGATCCCTTCCGCCATGGGCGACCTGCAGATATTACCGAGACACACGAGCAGGATCTTCATGGTGCGAAGTTCAAAATTTTGGAG
>Ga0105046_10010095_pt1 | contig 14718 bp, 16 predicted proteins | sample MAT03_FD_78385 | JGI IMG/M metagenome (GOLD analysis project Ga0105046, IMG submission 78385) | Freshwater microbial communities from Lake Fryxell liftoff mats and glacier meltwater in Antarctica - MAT-03 (megahit assembly) | ecosystem: Environmental > Aquatic > Freshwater > Ice > Liftoff... | reverse complement strand
GGCGTGCGAACGGATTTCACGACGGGCGAAATGCTGAAGACGTGGCAGTTCTGGGTCTTGTGGCTAGTCTACTTCCTGGGAAGCGCCATTGGGTTGACGGCGATCGGGGAATCTGCCCCGCTGGTGAAGGAACTGGCCGGGAGCGCGGCCGTAATGACGGGTGGTGTCGCCCTCGGCGTGATGTCCCTATTTAACGGTGTCGGACGGCTGGTATGGGGCGCGGCATCGGACAAGATCGGGAAGCAGAAAGTGGTCTACGCCATGTTCGCGCTATCAGCGCTCACCTGTTCTCTCCTTTTGCCGGCAACCACCGATTTTTGGCGTGTATTGTTGGGAATTTGCGTAGTCGGATTCTGTTACGGCGGCTACCTCGCGCTCATGCCGTCACTCGCCGCGGAATACTACGGTTCCAAATTTATCGGCGCGAACTACGGCCTGCTGTTCACCGCCTGGGGCGCGGCGGGGTTCACAATTCCCCGCTATATCGCCGCCATCCTGGAAGAGAAAAAGAAGGCCGGCATGGTGGCGGCGGGTTATGACGAAATGTACTATACGCTGGCCGGATTAGCCGCGGCCGGGCTGGTTGTCAACTACTTTCTCCAAAAGCCAGGGACGTTAAAAAGATAGCTTGCGCAAGTACGCGGCGCCCGCCCGAATCGGATCCCCCGCTGTCGCATCCTGCTCGATAGAGTAATGATCGACGCGAGCTTCGGCCGCCGCCGCGAGAATCGCCTTCCAATCCAGCGTCCCAAATCCCTCCTCTTTGAAAGCCGACGGCGGCATCGAGATCTCCGCAATCCCGTGGGGTGCTGACGCGGCGACCCGCCGATTGCCGCCAAAAACACGTCCAACTCCAGTCGTACGAGCGGATGAAGTTCGTTGTGTAAGCGGTCGATAAACGGATCCCCAAGCTCGCCCCCAAACTCAAAAGCATGGTTGTGATAAGAGAAGCCGATAGCCGCCGCCCCGCAAGTCTCCCACGCTTCGTTCAGCTTTGTAATCGGCTTGCCCCGCCCACCCGGCAGCGGATAACTCACCCCGATCCGTCGCACGCCGTGTTCCTTCGCCAACTTGATTAGCTCTGTCAGCGTCGGCCTGGCTGGAGCCTCCCTCGGCAAAGCCGCTTTCATCCGCGCCGCCATTTGCACGGAAAACGGCCGATCATGTAGACCGGCTTTAGCCCGGCCGCTCTGATCTACGCCGCGCGAACGGTAATCAGACCCAAACCCAATGGCCGTGTAAACCGGGCAGCGGCCAGCGCACAAGGAAAATGACGGCGAAGCATGTCGCCCAAAATACGATCGCAACTACGGCGCGGCGGTAATCACGGCTTGCTCAAACGCATCCAGCGCATCCACAAAGAAATGGTCCTTCGACTCGATAAAAACCAACTCCGGCGGCCCATCCAACTCCCCCACCACCGCAGCCAGTTCATCCTTCGGCCCGAATTCGTCGTTCGTCGAATGAATGAAAACCCGCGCCACCGCGCACGGATCAAGGTACGACCGGTCCTTGTAAACCGTCGGAAAGCCCGCGGCGATAATCTTTTTCAAATCCGGCCGTTGCGCCCCTATCCGCAGCGCAATCCGCGATCCGAAAGAGAATCCCGCAATCATCGCCGGCAGCTGCGGATACCGCGCGCGCAGCCATTCCAAACAGGTCCGGGCATCCTCGGTCTCGCCGTTCCCGTGATCGTAGCTGCCCTCGCTCAGATTCACCCCGCGGTAGTTAAACCGCAACACCACGCCACCGGCCTTCCGCAGCCCTCGCGCCAGCCGGTAAACGACTTTATTGTGCATCGTCCCGCCATGCTGTGGATGCGGATGGCACACCAGCGCGGCGAATCGCGGAGCGCCCTCGTCCGGCTCCTCCAGCAGCGCTTCCAGCCGCCCGGCCGGCCCGGCAATCATGTACGTTTCGATCTTGCGCGTCGTAGCCAATCAGTTCGACCGGTAGTTCGTGAACTGCATATCTATATCAAAGTCCTGGCCGCGCAGAACCGCCATCACTTCCTGCAGCACATCCCGGTCCTTCGCCGACACACGCACCAGATCGCCTTGAATCGAAGCCTGCGCCTTCTTCTTACTATCCTTGATCACGCGCACAATATCCTTGGCCTTCTCCATCGGAATGCCCTGCTGCAGCGTGATCTCCTGCCGCACCGTCCCGGCCGATCCCTGCACCAGCGTGCCGAACGTCAGCCCTTTAATCGGCACATTCCGCTTCACCAGTTTCGATTGCAGGATGTCGATCACAGCCTTCAACTTGAAATCGTCGGAGGAGGCAAGAAGAATTTTGTTGTCCTTCTCCTTCAACTCAATCGAAGACTTGGAATCCTTCAAGTCGTAGCGAGTCGTGATCTCTTTCAACGCCTGTTGAATGGCGTTGGTCACTTCTGGAATTTCAATCTTGGAGACGATGTCAAAGCTGTTATCAGGCATAGTGTTCTATTTACTATGCAACGCCCGCAGCACCTGTTGTGTCAAGGCGTCGATCATTTGCGGCATCGCCGCGTCCAGCGCCAGGGTCACCGCGGCCCGCACCCGCTCATGTTCCGGCAAAACCAGGACGACCGGTTCCGGATCGATCTCCGCCAGCGCCTTCACCCCGAGCGGAGCGAGCAATGGGACAGGAGCAGCCACTACCCGCTCCGCCTCCGGATCAAGTGCAAACTCCGGTTCCGGCTCCTTACTGACAACGCCACTAACAAACTTCGGTTCTTCCCCCGGCGGCGGCGGCGGCGGCCCAGCCGGCCGGAGTTCCCGCAATTCCGCCGATTTAGCCGCCAGAGGCGTCACCAACGTCAACAGCGCCTTCGACTCAAACGGCTTCACGATCATCCCGTCCGCGCCCGCCTCACGCGCCCGCCGCTCATCTACTGGCTCCGCGCTGCTTCCCGTTAACAGCACCGCCGCATGCCGGTAAAACGACGAGCCCTTCACAAACTGCGCGATCTCATACCCGCTCCGCAGCGGCAGATTCGCGTCCAGGATCAGGATGTCCGGATCCACGTCCGGCAGTCGAACGAACACCGTGTCCCCATCGGTAATGGTGACCACCTCATGCCCCTCATCGCGCAGAAGCCGTTCCCCCATCCGCTGCGCATGCGGACTATCGTCCGCAAGCAGGATTCGGCTCATTTCCCCCCGCTCTTCGGTGGCTTCGGTGTTTTCACCTTCTTGCCCTTCACCGGCGCTACCGGCTGCCGGTTGGAGGGCAACGCCTTTTGCTGCGCGTCCGTGTTCAGCGGCCCGGCCGCTTCTGTCTTCGCCGCTTCTTCTTTCGCTGCGGCCGCCTGATTCTGCACACTCTGCCGCGCATCCGGATTCGCATCCAAGGCGCTCGGCCCGGTGAGAACCGTACCGCCCACATCGCTCACTCCGCCGATCGCGCCCGCCGGAACCGGCACGCTGACCGGAATACTCGGTCGCGCCGACGCCATCGACGGCGTACCGCTCTTCGCCGACATCGTCATATCCGGCGCCTTGCTGAAGATGCTCCAGACGTCGTGCATCATACCCGACTTCGTCTTGTTCTCCTGCTCATACTTCATCCGCGCCACCGCCACCGGATCCGCCTCCGGAACCTCCGCTTCCATTTCCTTCAAACGCTTCTTCGCCGGATCCACAAACGACGACAACGGATAATCCTTCACCAGCCGCTGATACGACTTCACCGATTGCGGCTTAAACCGCATGCCCATCTTGTCGTACGATCCGCCCAACAAATACAACGCCTCATCCGCCGCCGAATACAACGGGAACTGATCCGCAATCCCCTGCAACCGGTTCGCCGCTGCCGGGTTCGAGCCCTTTTGGAAATAGAACCGCGCCGCGCGCATTTCGCCCTCGGCTTCCACTTCCTGAATGCTCCGCAACAACTGCTGCACCCGCGGCGCAAACTTGGAGTTCGGCCATTGCACCAACAACTGCCGGCATTCCTCCTCCGCGCGATAGGCGTGCTTATTGTCCCGGTCCGGCTTTTCCATCTGCCGCAAATGAATCGTGCAAACCTTCTCCTGCGCCTCCGCCGACTCTTCCATCGTCGGATAGAACAGAATGAAGTCCTTATACTCCGCCTCCGCCTGCGCCAGCCCATGCGATCCGCTCTCGCGCATCCAGCTATCGGCGATCGCCAGTTTGGCCTTGGCCAAAAATTCGCTGGTGTCGTAAGTATTGATCAGCGTATTCAGCGTCAGCCGCGCCACTTCGTAGCGGCCCCGCTCAATGTCGCCCACCGCTTTATCAAACAGCACCTTGTCCGGCTGCTGCGTGTCCTTGCCGATCGGGTTCTCGTACTTCTTCTTCCGGCAGCCCGACAGCGAGGTCATCGCCATCGCCACCGTCAGCGCGAGTACACAAAATTTGCTCTTAGCGATCATGTAACCAACGACTCCCTTACGCAAGTTGCTGCACGCCCAATTGCGCGGTTTCACGCAGGGCAATAAAGGCGGCGCCAGGGTTGGGCGCGCCAAAAATACTGTTTCCGGCCACGAGCCATTCAGCGCCCGCTTTCACAACATCGGCCGCGTTCGACCCGCCGATACCGCCGTCAATTTCAATCTTGAACGAAAGGCCCAATCGCTCGCGGCGCTCCGCCAACTGCCGGACCTTTTTCAACGAATTCGCCAAAAACTTCTGCCCGCCGAAACCCGGGTTAACAGACATCACCAGTACAAAGTCCACCACATCCAAAACCTCGTCCAACGTTGAAACCGGCGTCGACGGATTCAACACCACCCCCGCCTGCGCCCCTTCCGATTGAATCATCCGCAACGTCCGGTCCAAATGGGGACACACTTCCTGATGCACCGAAACGCTGTCCGCCCCGGCCTCTATGAAGATCGGAGCGAACTGGTCCGGGTTGGTAACCATCAGGTGAACATCCAAATGCGCCCGCGTGATCTTTCGAATCGATTGCAAAACCGGCGTCCCCATCGTCAGATTGGGAACAAAATGCCCATCCATCACATCAAAGTGCAGCATGGACGCGCCCGCCGCCTCGACTTGCGCGATGTGTTCCCCCAGCCGGGCGAAGTCCGCCGAGAGCAGAGATGGCAGGATTTCAATCATTTTGACGCTATCTGTCATGCTAACACGGCGTGGAAAAATCCGTCCCCTGCTTCGCGTCCCGGCAGCCGGTAACTTTGGCTGACAATCCGATCCGCGAAATGGGCAATAACTTCTTCATTTTCTTCAGGTTCCAAGGAACAAGTCGAATAAACTAACCGGCCTCCAGGGGCCAGTACGGCCAGCGCCGCCCGGAGAATTTGCAACTGCCTCTCGGCCTGCCGAGCGAACTCCTCAGGACTGACGCGCCACTTGATCTCCGGGTTTCGTCCAAAAGTGCCCGTACCCGAACACGGTGCGTCCACTAAAATCCTGTCAAACACCGGCCGGAATGGTAACGATTGCCCCGCATCCAGTTGCACCCGCTTCGCCACCGGAATCGCCGCCAGTCGCTTTCTCGACCGGTCACACGCCACCGGTTCCACGCCGCTCTCCGCCGCCTGCAGGGTTTTATTGCCCGGCGCCGCGCAAACATCCAGAAATCTATGCCCCGCAGCAAGTTCTAACAGCGGCACTATCGCCTGCGCCCCGATATCCATCTGCCGCTCCCCGCGCAAATGCACCGGCGGCTTCGTCAAGAAATACGCCGCCGCCGCATGCGCCGGCACAGCGCCAAATTTACGTTCCCATCGCGTCAACAACCAATCCGGCATCGAAAGCACCACCGCATCCGACGGATACGACACCGGCTCCCGATTTACCTTTCGCAACACCGCGTTTACATACCCCACCGCCGACGCCTTCCGCGCCCGCTTCACCAGCTCCACACTCGTCGACACCGCCGCGTGCGGCGGAATCCGGTCCAGAAACCGCAACTGATAAATTCCCAGTCGCAACGCATTCCGAACTTCCCGATCCAACTTATTCGTCCGCCCCGAATAATGCCCAATCAAAAAGTCGAGCTGCCCGCGGTGCCGCAATACCCCAAACACCAGTTCGCTCGCCAGATTCGCCTCCTGCGGGTCAATGGCTTTCGCCCGCAGCAAGTCATCGGCAAACCCGCCGTTTTCCACCGCGTCCAAAACATCAAAGGCAAAACTGCGGGCGTTTAACGGCATCGGCGTCAAAATCTAAAGTACCGCAACCGAAAAGCCGTCCGCGCGACGTACAATACTGATTTGCAGCCGTACCGGGTCACCGTCGTCATTCCCACCCTCTCTGCCGACCACACTCTATGGGAATGCATCGAAGGCCTGCACCGGCAAACATTTAGGGATTTCTGCATAGTGATTGTCGACAATAGCGGCGAACGGCGCGTAGATCGGAACTGGCCCGGCGACTCCTCCCGCGAACGCGTCACTGTGCTGCACCCCGGAACCAACACCGGGTTCGGCGCCGCGTTTAACCTCGCCGCCCGCGAAGCCCCAGCCGATTTCGTCGCTGTCATTAATGACGACGCCATCCCCGAACCCGCCTGGCTCAATGAACTGGTGCAAACGCTCGCGAGCCACCCCGAAGCCGGTTCTGCCGCTTCTCAAGTCCGCCTCCACGGCGAATCAAATGCCCTCGACTCCGCCGGCATGCTAATCGCCGCTGACGGCGCCAGCAAACAGCGCGGCCACGGCGAACCGCCAGCTAACTTTTCCCAGCCCGGCGAAATCCTCCTCGCCAGCGGCTCCGCCTCTCTATACCGTCAGACCATGCTCGCCGCCACCGGCGGCTTCGACGACGATTTCTTCCTCTATTGCGAAGACACGGATCTCGGCCTCCGCGCCCGCTGGGCCGGTTGGACCTGTCGCTACGTTCCCTCCGCGGTCGTCCACCACCGCTACTCCCATTCCGCCGGCCGCGCCTCCCGCCTCAAAGCCTACTTCGTCGAACGCAACCGCCTCCTTCTCATCGTCAAGAACTTCCCCGCCCCGCGCCTCGTCCTCGCCCTCTTCGCCACCCCCGTTCGATACCTTTATCACCTCATGGCCATGCGCCGCGGCCACGGCACCGCCGCCCGCTTCCAACAAGACGGCGAAAGCCCCTGGACCCTCGTCGCCTGCGTCATAAAAGCTCACCTCGCCGCCCTCGCCCGCCTGCCCGAACTCCGGCGTCAGCGCCGCCACATCCGCCAGTCCGCAAAGATAACTGCCGCCGAATTCAACGCCGCCCTCGACCACTTCAACATCTCCCTGCGGCAGGTGGCCCAACAGTGATCCAGGCTACCGGCGACCGGCCGCTAATGATCCTCATCCCCGCCTTCAACGAAGAAGGCGCCGTGGGCACGGTCATCAAGGAAATTCACGCGCTCCACCCCAATCTCCCCATCCTCGTCGTCGATGACTGCTCCGCCGACGGCACCCGTACCGTCGCCCTCGAAGCCGGCGCCGACGTCATCACCGTCCCCTACCACCTCGGCCTCGGCGGCTGCGTCCAGGCCGGTTACCGCCTCGCCTTCGATCTCGGCTTTCAATACGTCATCCGCCTCGATGGCGATGGTCAGCATGATCCCGCCTATATCTCCCTAATCCGTGACTCTCTCTTCCGCTCCGGCGCCCAAATGGTCATCGGCTCCCGTTACATCAACGGCAAGGGCAAACACACCTCCTTCGCCCGCGGCGTCGGCATCGTCTTCTTCCGCTGGTTCCTCGCCATCATCCTCCGCAAACAGGTCCATGACCCCACCTCCGGCTACGTCGGCGTCAACCGCCAGGCCCTCGAAGTCTTCGCCCGCAGTTTCCCCCTCGAATACCCGGAAATCGAAGCTCTCGTCGTCCTGCAACGCCTCACCTTCCGCTTCGAAGAAGTGCCCGTCAAGATGCGCGCCCGTATGTTCGGCACCTCAACCATCACCGCCGTCCGCTCTTTCTATTACGTGCTCCATGTACTTCTGGGCGTCGTCGTGAATATCCTGAAGTATCAAGGGAGCAAACGCCGCCCATAACGCCCGGCGCATTTTATTTATATGGACAGACTGCTTTCGATCATCGCCGCCTTCAGCCTCCTCCTCATCCTCGTCGTACTCTTTAACATTCGGCGCTCCCACATCCGCGTCGAATACTCTGTAAGCTGGCTCGGCGCCGCGGTCACCCTGCTCATCGTTACCCAATCGCCCTGGGTCCTGAATCTACTGGCCCAATTCATCGGTCTAAATAGTTTGCCAATATCTCTGCTACTAATCGTGGGCGCCCTCTTCCTCGTCGTCTTCTTCCGTTTCTCCGTTGTCATGTCCGACCTCAAGGACGCCAACATCGCGCTCACTCAAAAAGTGGCGATCCTCGAATATCAACTCAACGCACTCCATGAAAAGCCCCAAGCGCCCGGTCGAAAATAAACCGGCAGCCGTCACCGCGGCCCCCGCCTCCGATCAAACCCGATGGCCCGTCCTCCTCGGACTTCTCTTCTTCGCCTTCGCGCTGTACGAGATCTACCGGCCCGCTCTCACCGGTCCCTTCCTCTTTGACGATCTCTATCTCCCCTTCATGATTCCCAACTTCGCGCAAAACCCGCTGCGCGATTGGGTCGTCGGCGTCCGCCCCACCCTCCAAGTCACTTACTGGCTCAATTACCGCCTCTTCGGTCTCGATTCCTACTACTTCCATCTCGTCAACCTCGTTCTCCACGCCGCCGCTGGTTACTTCGTCTGGCTCGCCGCCCGCAAACTCCTCGACTACGCCAAACTCGAAACCTCGCTCCGGAATATCTACGCCGCCTTCGCCACCGCCCTCTTCCTTGTCCACCCCCTCCAATCGGAATCCGTCGGCTATGTCGCCAGCCGCTCGGAAGTCGTCAGCGGTCTCTTCTTCTTAATCGCCTGGGTAGCCTTTCTCTACCGGCAGCACGTCGCCATCCGCTTCAGTGAAGTGGCCCTCATCCTCGTCTTCTTCGTCTTCGCCGTCACTTCCAAGGAACACACCGCCGTCCTCCCCGCCGTCCTCCTCCTCACCGATTACTTCTTCAACCCCGGCTTCACCCTCGAAGGCATCCGGAAAAACTGGCGTCTCTACGTGCCCATCATCGGCGGCGCCGCCCTCGGCATCGTCGTCATCTTCAAAGTCGTGCTCACCCGCGCCAGCACCGCCGGCTTCGGCATGAAGGACCTCACCCCGCTCGACTACCTCTTCACCCAGTTCCGCTCCATCGTCACCTACCTCCGCCTCTTCATCATCCCGGCCGGCCAGAATATTGACTACGACATTCCCATCTCCCACTCCCTCGGTGACTACTTCTCCTGGCTCTGCCTCCTGATAATCTTGGCCCTCACCGCCGCCGCCTGGATCTATCGCCGCAAATTCCCCCTGGCCGCCTTCGGCTTCTTCCTGTTTCTAATCCTCCTCGCCCCCACATCTTCCGTCGTCCCCATCCGCGACGTCCTCGTCGAACGGCGCATGTACCTCCCCATCTTCGCCCTCTCCCTCTGCGTCATTGACTTCCTCCGTAATCGGCGCATCGCCATCACCGCCCTCGCCACCACCCTCACCGTAATCTGCGCCGTCTTCGCCGTCCTCACCTGGCAGCGCAACCACGTCTGGGGAAGCCCCGTCTCCCTCTGGCAGGATTCCGTCAAAAACTCCCCGCAAAAGTACCGGCCCCGCTTTCAACTTGCCTACGCCCACTACCAATCGGGCCAGTGCTTGGAAGCCACCCAGCAGTACGCGGAAGCAGCCAAACTCTCACCGAAACCCGACTACGAACTCTACGTCGATTGGGCCCTCGCCGCCGACTGCGCCAACAAGCCCGGCGAAGCCCTCAGCCGCCTGGAAGACGCCCTCCGCATCGAACAAAGCGCCCACGCTTGGGCCCTGATGGGAATGGTCCGCGCAAAGACCGGCGCCTATGACGAAGCGCTGGAGGCTCTCGCCCAAAGCGAGAAAGTCAACTCCCGCTTCACCATGACCTACGTCTACCGCGGCAACGTCCACATGGTCCGCAAGGACTGGGACGCCGCCGTCGTCGAATTTGAAAAGGCCGTCTCCGTCGAGCCAAACGACGAAGCCGCCCGCCAAGGCTTGGAAAAGGCCACCGCGTCCCGTAATCGAGCCAAGGCCGCCGCCGAAAAGAGAGCCGCCAAGGCCGCCGCGGCAAAGTAATCCATGCCCCAATCTCTCCGGATCGGCGTCAACGCGTTGTACCTGATCCCCGGAGGTGTCGGAGGCACCGAAGTTTATCTACGGAACCTCTTGGCGGCCTTCGCCCGGAACCCGCGCGGAAATCACTACACGGTCTTCATCAACCACGAAACCGGACCCGATCTCGTCCCCAATCACCCCGCATTCCAAACCGTTCAAACCGGTGTCATGGCCGCCAACCGCCCCCGCCGCATCATCTACGAACAAACGCGTCTGGTCCTGGACGCCAGAACCGCCAAAATCGACGTGATGCTCAACCCCGGCTTCACCGCCCCGCATTTCGCCCATTGTCCGAACGTAGCGATCATCCACGACCTCCAGCACCACCACCACCCCGAATTCTTCAAGCCGAATGACCTCCTCGCCTGGCGCTTCCTGGTCTGGGCCGCGGCCAAAGGATCCAAGCAAATCGTCACGGTCTCGGAAGCCTCCCGCGAAGACATAAACAAGGTGTACGGCGTTCCGCTAAGCAGCATCCACACCGCCGAACCCGGAGTCGAAAAGGAATTCTTCACGCTGAAGCACATCGGCCACGAGCCGCTGATTCTATGCGTCTCGACGTTGCATCCCCACAAGAACATCGAAAGGCTGGTGGACGCCTTCGCCGCCTTCCGCGCCCGCCGCCCGGAGTACCGCCTGGTTCTCGCCGGCATGCGAGGTTTCCACGGCGACGCCGTAGAGCGGCGAATCCGCCACCACGGCCTTGAATCGAGTATCACCCTAACCGGATGGATCGCCCGCCCCGAAATAGTAGATCTCTATTCCAGAGCCCAATTCGCCGTCTTCCCCTCGACCTTCGAAGGCTTCGGGATGCCCGTCGCGGAGGCCATGGCCGCTGGAGTGCCGTTGATCACATCCGACATCCGGCCAATAAAAGACATCGCCGCCGGAACCGCGTTGCTCTTCCCCCCACAAGACACCGCAGCGCTGACCGCCGCGATGGAACAATTCGCAAAAAGCCCCACCATCCGCGCCGCCCACGCCGCCAAGGCCCGCACCCGAGCTGCCCTCTACACCTGGGACCGCGCCGCCGGCATCATCCTCAAGGCGCTGGAACTGGCCGTGCGCGACTGATCGCGAATCGCACAGGATACCGGAGTCGGCAAGGAGACAGTACCAAGCGCACTAACTTCAGCGCGGAAGCCCGCTTACTTGAAGCAGTAACGGCAGGAAAAGGCGTTCATCCATTCGCCATTTCGATCGCGCAGGCAACTGTTGAAGACGAAGATCTCACCCCCGCGACAGCGCAAGCCCTCGACCGCGTCTGCGCGAATGCGAAGGCCCGAACGCTCCCCGCAGGGGGGTGCAGTGGGCGGTTAGTAGGAGGCGCGACTCATGAACGACAAGCGGCAGAAGCCGCCGGCGGCAACGCCGGGAGCAACCGGCAAATGGACTGGCCTGGGACCAGGAAGACACAGGTGAAGCCCGGAAGGACCTCCGTGGAGGGACCGAATCGTTGTTGGCGAAGCGCATCGCCGCAAGCCCGGCATTTCGCAGACGGTGGATGGAGGAAGTCTGCGGACGGGATAACTGTCGGCAGGCCTTGGAGCGCGCCAAAGCAAACCGGGACTTCCTGAAGGAGCGTCGCCTAGCCATCCGCAAACAATTTTTCGTTACCCTCGTGGCCGAGACGTGTCAGGGGCTGGGTGAAGCCGCGCCGAAGCGGCGCGCAGGCGGGCGAGTAGAGTCCGGCCCCGCCACTCGGGGCCACGGCCCTGTCCGGGACAGGTGATTCTCGAACCTCGTGACAGGGGGCCTGATATCCGGTAATGTGGAAAGAGAAGGAGGTTCAAAGCATGGCAGCACTGGATTGGTCACAATGCCAAGCCGTCGAAAGCGTTCCCGGCAAAGTGAGCGGAGCCTGGGTGTTTCGCGATACCCGGTTGCCCGTAGCAACTGTCATCGAGAACCTCGAAGATTTGAGCATCGAAGAAGTAATGGAAGAGTTCGACGTGACCCGTGAACAAATTACGGCCGTTCTCGCCTTCGTGGCCGAGAGCCTGAAAGTGCCGCCCACATCGCCCCAATCGTCCGCGACTGCTGATGCTCATTCTCTTTGACCACGGAACGCCCAAGGCCTTGCACGGGCACTTGTTGGGCATACGGTCATCACGGCATACGCGAAGGGTTGGGACAGGCTGGCTAACGGGGATTTGCTGAAAGCCGCCCAAGAAGAAGCCGTGGACCTCCTGCTCACAACAGACCGCCGTCTTCAATATCAGCAAAATGTCAATGGCCGAAAGATCGGCATTATCGTTCTGACGGGCTCGACGAAATGGTCACGGGTACGTTTGCATATTACGCGGATCGCTGCTGCCGTAGACAGCTTTACACCAGGCAGCTACCTAGAGATCATTATTCCCCTCGACAGGTTGAGTGCTTAATTGGCGCGGCGAGCCCTGGAACATCCAGTTTTCCCCGCCAAGGTTCCGAACACCCCAACGCTCTCTCCGTCCGTATGCTCGACGACTCCACCCAAACGTTCAAAACCCAGTACCACCCCGCCGCCAACACCGTCACCTTCAAATGGAGCCTCCCCGATTCCACCCACCTCGTCCTCACCGGCGCCGAAGCCACCATCCGCCTCCGCAAAATGGACATCAGGCTAACCAACCGCGGCTTCCACTGGATCAACGAATACCCCTTGAACCGCTAACTAGGCCATACTCGAAGGTTGGACCCGAAACCCGCATTCCCCTTCGACAACACCTACGCCCGCCAACTCCCCGGCTTCTACGTCCCCGGCGAACCCGCCCAGGCCCCGCAACCCGCCCTCATACAACTCAATGAAAAACTAGCCCACGAACTCCAACTCGAATTCCCGCCCGAATCCGCCGCCCAAATCTTCTCCGGCAACACGCCGCCCCCCGGCGCAACCGTCTTAGCCCAAGCCTACGCCGGCCACCAGTTCGGCCACTTCGTCCCCCAACTCGGTGACGGCCGCGCTCTCCTCTACGGCGAAGTCATCGACGCCAACGGACGTCGCCGCGACATCCAATTAAAAGGCGCCGGCCGCACCGCCTTCTCCCGCGGCGGCGACGGCAAAGCCGCCCTCGGCCCCGTGCTCCGCGAATACCTGATGGGGGAAGCCATGCACGCCCTCGGCATCCCCACCACCCGCGCCCTCGCCGCCGTCGCCACCGGTGAACGCGTCTATCGCGAACGCCCCCTCCCCGGCGCCGTCCTCACCCGCGTCGCCGCCAGCCACATCCGCGTCGGCACGTTCCAATTCTTCGCCGCCCGCGGTGACCAAGCCAAAGTCCAACAACTCGCCGACTACACCATCAACCGCCACTACCCCCGCCTAGCCAACGAACCCAACCCGTACCTCGCTCTCCTCAAAGCCGTCCGCGACGCCCAGGCCGCCCTCATCGCCCAATGGATGTCCGTCGGTTTCATCCACGGCGTCATGAATACCGACAACATGGCCATCTCCGGCGAAACCATCGACTACGGCCCCTGCGCCTTCCTGGACACCTACAACCCCGCGACGGTCTTCAGTTCCATCGATCAACACGGCCGCTACGCCTACAATCAACAACCCTCCATTGCCGTCTGGAACCTCACCCGCTTCGCTGAAACCATTCTCCCGCTCATCCACACCGGCGAAAAGACAGCCGTCGATCAAGCCACCGAAGCCCTCCACGCCTTCACCCCCATCTACGAAGAGCACTGGCTCAACGCCATGCGCGCCAAGTTCGGCATCACCCAACCCGACGACTCCGACCGCCAACTCATCACCGAATTCCTCCAGTTCCTGCACGAACAATCGCTCGATTTCACCCAGGCCTTCCACAGTCTCGCCCACGACAACGCTTGGACCCGCCCCTGGCGCGCCCGCCAATCGGGCCCTCCGCGCAATCCCGTCTATATCCCCCGCAACCACCTCGTCGAAGAGGCTCTCTCCGCCGCGACGGACCATAACAACTTCGCCCCCTTCGAAGCTCTCCTCGCTGTCATCACTGACCCCTTCACCGAGCGCCCCGGCCTGGAAAAATACGCCCAACCCGCTCCCGATGGCAACCCCAACTACCGCACCTTTTGCGGGACTTAGGCAACCCGCGACGACGCCATGAATCGTCGTGTAACGAATCATGGCCCTGCACCGGTGCGGCGGCCACGCCACTAGCAGTTGGCGCCAATGGAAGTGCCTGCTGTTACTCCCGCGGATCAGCTCACAACTCCTTCACACTCGTGCCGGCCGGCACGCCAATCTTCGTGTTGCTAACCGCGAAGTCAATGAGCCTCGCTTCACAACGCTCGATATCCCGCTCCGCCGCCAAAACACACCGGCAAACGATCACTTCGGCGCGACCGTTCCGCCGGGCGACTGGTTCTTGGCACGCCGCCCCGTCCACGGGCCTCGCCGAGCCGATGCCGGGCAACGAGTGCTTCGGCACTCGCGGGAAATTACCCGGGTATGATCACGGAGAGTGACCCACTGGCCCAACGGGGCCGGGGATGATATTGACTTCGCCAGCCCGGCGTGGCCCCTTTTGATGGTCTAATTTGGCCCCACCTGTACTAGTAGTTTGCCCCATCTGGATGGGGAAATGTTGGATGGCCCCGGCGGGAGTGGAGCCTGGAGGTCT
>Ga0105046_10010094_pt1 | contig 14718 bp, 14 predicted proteins | sample MAT03_FD_78385 | JGI IMG/M metagenome (GOLD analysis project Ga0105046, IMG submission 78385) | Freshwater microbial communities from Lake Fryxell liftoff mats and glacier meltwater in Antarctica - MAT-03 (megahit assembly) | ecosystem: Environmental > Aquatic > Freshwater > Ice > Liftoff... | reverse complement strand
ACGGTGTATCGGTTCATGCGGTTCGACCCCACACCGATTATGCCGCGAAGCCCGCCCGTCCCGAATTCCAGTGAGCGGTAGAACGAGTCGGTCAGTTCGGCGATGTTGCCACTGTCCTGAAGTTGGCGGATTGCGGCTTTAGTGTCGTCGTCGTAGGGGCCGGCAAGCCAGCGGTCGATTTCGGTTTGGGCTTCGGGGTCGATGGTTGTCGGGGTCATGCTGCGGTGTTGTTATTAGTCGAAAATTGTGTTTAGGAGCGGGAACAATGCAAGATAGCTAATTGCTCACGATGATCCCGAAAGGCATTAATTCTGGCACAGCGAATAAATAGATCATGCAACTCTTCCTCCGATTTTTCCGGAAATCGCTCCCGCAGCCCTTCTTTGAAAAGCTGTTTGCTAAACTCAGACAGTTCAAATGCTTTCAGCAACCGTTCACCTTCGGTCATACTGTGAAGTACGGCCAGATATTGATGATGATTTGGGCGGGGTTTCGGGTTCACGGGCCAAAATTACGATTACGCCAACGGTCTGCAAATCCGCTGAGTAGGTTAAGCAGCAAATTATCAAGACTTGCTATAAGTTGTTACTCATGAAACCGGAAACGGCGGGGCAAACAGCGCAGGAAATTGTGCCGTAAAACCCCTGTCTTTGGTAAACAGCAAACTGCCCGTTGTTATGGAAGCCGTTGAAATTCGCAAATTGACCGTCGCTGAGTTCCATGAGATGGAATTTGATGATCATGACACCCACCTCTATGAGTTTCTTGATGGAGAAATTGTGAAGAAAAACGGTCCGGCGTTCCGGACCCAACCCTCGCCACCAATTGATTTTAGCCAACCTCTATTACCAGGTTGAAACATTTGTTCGCCAGCAATCACAACCGGGTAAGGTTATGTTTGCACCCGTTGATGTTTTTCTTGATGATGTGAACAGTCCCCAACCTGACCTTGTTTATGTGTCTCGGTTGAACGCTCACCTCATCACTTCCGATGGCGTGATGGGCCGTAGCGACGGACCGGCACCTGATTTGACTGCCGAAATAATTTCTCCTTCCTCCATTTATCGTGACCGCGCCACAAAAAAGGCATTATTTGAACAGTTCGGTATTCAGGAATATTGGCTAATTGACCCGGCTGACAATTTCATAGAAATTTTTGCCCTTGCAGAGGGCCACTACCAATTGCTTAGTGCCGCATCCGTTGAGGAAGGCCAATTGTCATCGGGCGTGTTGTCAGGTTTGGTTCTTGATTTGAACACGCTGTTTGCGTAGTGAACCCCTATTTGAACCGCTGAATACTATAACTTGAGGCCGTTAAACTGGCGGGGTTGCCACTCGTGGCTGCCGCGCTGACTTCGCCAATTCGGGCATTGAGGGTGTAAATCTGGTTGTTATAAACAGTGTTAGTGGTGGCCTGCTCATAGCCGACCTCGTCTGTTTTCACCACGCTGGCCGTTGCCCACCCGTCGCTGCTCCGCGCATGGGTGACTTTATTTTGTCCGTTCACTACGTATAACTCGTTACCAATCAGCGTCATACCATCAGCACCCGTCAGGGCTGGGAAGCCCGTGATTTGGGTGATGGCGTTGTTGATGGCTAAGTTGATTTTGAAGAGTTGTCCCGTTCCGGCTTTGGCTACAATCAGGTAATTATCTGGGTGATACACAATCCCGTTCAGGCCGAACTGCCCGGTGGCAGGCGCAAATTTTGGATCGTTCACCAAAATACTGGCCTGTCCGTCGGCTCCGACACGATAAACAACCGGCGAGAATGAATCGGTTATATAGGCAACGCCCTGTGAATCAAGGGCAACATCGTTGGCAAAGTGTTGCGTGGTGGGCAACAAAGCGGCCAAATCGGTTCGGCGTTCGACTTGATTAGTGGCCATATTATACACAAACAAACCCGCCGTTTTCAGCTTGCTCTGCGCCGTGCTTTTGCTCGAAACGCCCTGATCGCCGTTGCAGACATACACTTTACCGTTGAGTTCTTTGACTCCGATGGCACTGATGAGTTGCGAATCGGTGAATAGGTCGGTGTAATTCCCTTTTTTGTCCACACTTCCAACCTTACCCTGCGTAATTGACGTAACCAAAAACCGGTTCAGAACGGGCGAATATGCGATGCCTTCGGGATACTGACGGGCACTTTCAAAGGTTACCCGGTCTCCGTAGTCGGGGGCCAGCAAATTGTCGTCGCCGATGTTACAAGACGACAGACTGCATGAAGTGGTTACCAGTAAGGTCGCAGCCCAGGAGGGAATTTTGACGGATATGTTCATAATCATTGAGTATGTTCTCTTTGATTAATCCAGTATGCCTGTAGATTGTTTTGAGTATTACACCAAATATCGGCTTGTGATGCTCTTTGCTCGTTCATCTGTTTCGATCAGGAGTGGATGCCGGGTAGCTGCCAACGTTGCATCTAAATCGGCAATAGTGTCTTTAAAGAGCAGATTTACAGGTATGTTATGCGATTCAGAGTCGCTTTTCTGATACACCAGTACGGGCCGCTCTGCACCAAAAGCCGCTGTCCGGTGATAATCGGCTTTGGCTTTGAGCCAGGCTTCATCGGTCGGACCGAACGAGATCGCTTTTTCGGGAGCTGGGTTTGTTTTACGTTCAGCCAGGCGGTCGTCGAGGTCGGCCAAGAGCTGCTTGAGCCGGAACGTGTCTTTGCCCGTGCGGATGCGTTCGCGAAGCGATTGCCGGATCAGGTACGTCAGCGAATCGGTGAAGTTCATCCCGATTTCGGCCATCTGCTTAAAAATCAGCGATGCTGGCGACATACCCGGAATTGTGTTTGGGTCGTGCAACAAAACCTTTCCTGCCGGGGTCAGGAACCCGTCGATACGCGAATAGACATTGATACCCAGGCCTTTAAATACAGCAGCCACCGACTCCTGAATCAGGCGGTTGTTTTCCAGCGTGGTATCGACCGGAATCCGTTTTTTGGCAACGTTCGTTTTGTATTTCGTCTGAAAATCAAAGGCTTCAGCATTGTAAATCTCGGTTGGCGGCAGGGCAATGGCTGTTCCGTCGTCGTCCTGAATAACCCCGCACGAGAACTCCTGCCCACTAATAAACTCCTCGAACAGCAGGTCGTCTTCGGCATTCACCGAGGCAAAGACCATATCAGAATCTGGCGCTTCTTCGGCCAGCGAATCGAGCATACCAACCAACTCAACGGGGCTCAGAATATAGTCACCCGTATCTTCGAGTACGAGCGGGTAGCCAATCCCGGAATCTAAATTGGCAATATCCTGCGCATACTTGTCTTTGTCTTTGGTACTCATGTCGAGCCACTCGCTGGCAGGAATACTGACGGTGAAAAAGCATTTTTCCACCGCCTTACAAAACGCATCCAGATCGTTGGTACGAATAATGGAAACTCCAATAGACGAACCCTGATGCGGAGCTTTCACGACAACCGGCAACCCGAGATGGGCCACGAGTGACGTGAAAAAAGCGCTTTTATCGGCTTGTTCCCAGTCATCGCGGCAGATGGTAGCCGTTTTTTTCTGTTGCCCCGTTACGAGCGCAATCAGTTCGTTTTGCAGAATCTTGTTGATACCAATTGCCGATCCAACCAAACCAGGCCCGGTATAAGGAATTTTGTGCCATTCGAGCAAGCCCTGAATAGCACCATCTTCGCAGTCGGGGCCGTGCATAGCCAAAAAAGCCATCTCGAAATGCTCTTCAAACCAGTCTGGTTCAATGGCTTCCATACCGATCTCGGCAAACACGTCGTCCTCAAATGATTCGTCGTACACCAAAAAGCCATCTAGTGGTGGCAAACTAGCCCGAATCGATTCCTGCTGGAGAAAATCCGGCTCTACTTTGTAGAATCGCCCCCAGCCACTAACAAAAACCAGCACGGGTTCAAACAACGACTTGTCGATACATTCGTATGCTGTGCGGCCTCCCATGAACGATACCTCGCGCTCACGCGACGGCCCTCCGAAGAAAATTCCTACTCTCATTTGGGAAATTGGTGATGGGGTAAATGCCGGGCCGCCGTTGCGGTGACCGGTTTCCGGTCAGTAATTGGGTGCAAAGAAACAAAAAAGCCGCCTGTTTTGGCGGCTTTCGGTGCTGAGCACGGTTTTTTCGACAGGATTACAGGATTAAGAGGATAAGGTGCGAAGAAAGAAATCCTTTTAATCCTTTTAATCCTGTCGAAAAAACCTACTCCTTCAGATTTTTCAGATACGCGATGCTTGCCGGCACCTGCGTGTCTTCGTGGTTGCTTTCGTCTTCGATGTAGTAATGCTTGCTACCGACTTTTTTGGCGGCTTTCAGAACACCGGGCATATCAATTTGACCGTCGCCCAGCACCACGTCGTTTTCGGGCGGAGTGCCACCGCTGAGATCACCCTTTATTCCTTTTTTGAGGTCTTTGAGGTGCATCAGTTTCCAGCGGCTACCGTATTTATTCAGCAACTTCACGCAGTCGGCACCGCCGTGTGTCGCCCACAAAATATCCATTTCAAACGACACATAGTCGGGGTTGGTGTTCTGAACCATGTAATCGAACAACGTTCCGTCCTTGTCCTTTACCTCGGTGGTTGGCTGGAACTCGAAACCGTGGTTGTGGTAGCAGAAAGTCAGTCCGTTGTCTTTGAGCACTTTACCAACCCGGTTAAAATCGTCGACGGCCTTTTTAGCATTCTCCAGCGAGAAATTACTTTTCTGATGAGGAATCCAAGCCACCATTACGAACTCGGCACCCAGCGCTTTTGCCTGTTTCACCACCGCTTCTGGATCTTTCACAATCTGCTCGTAGCCAGAGCCCGTAGAGGTTACTTTAATACCCCGATCATCGAGCAGTTTTTTATATTCTTCGGCTGTCATGCCCTTGGGCGTACCGCCTTCAATTTCTTTGAAACCCAATGATTTAATCAGATCCAGGGTACCGACAACGTCTTTGGGCATCATGTTGCGGTACGTATAGGTCTGAAGACCCAGCGGAAACGTGTAAACTGGCTTGCCAGACTGAGCAAAAGTACTGGTGAGACCAGACAACGTCAGGCATAACAACAGTGCGCTGGTTAACAGCGACTTAAAGGTGATTTTGTGTAACATGACAGGATTTAAAGGGTTTTCTTTTTTAACTGTTTAACGGCATAATCGGCGGCCCGTGCGGTGAGAGCCATATAGGTAAGCGAGGGGTTTTGCGTTCCGGTAGAAGTCATGCAGGCACCGTCGGTCACGAACACATTCTTAACGGAGTGGAGCTGATTCCATTCATTGAGCAACGACGTTTTGGGGTCTTTGCCCATCCTGACACCGCCCATTTCGTGAATATCCGACCCAGGATTTGAGTGACTGTCCAATGCTTTGATGTTAATGAAGCCAGCAGCCGCGAACATCTCAGTCATCTGCTCCATGTAATCCACAACCATTTTGTCGTCATTCTCCGTCCACACGGCAGAGGTAACGAGTTGAGGAATGCCATATTTGTCTTTCAAGTTCGCATCAAGGCGCACGTGATTTCGTTCAATAGGGACGGTTTCGCCCATCATCCAGCCGCTTACATTCCAGGGGCCCAACTGAGGATTCAATAATTGCTCTTTCAGGGCGAGGCCCATGCCTTCGCGATTCTGAACCATGCCCCGGCCTCCGCCAACGCCCACCGCATAGCCCCGCAAAAACCGGGACGCCGGACCGCTCGTTTCCTGTTTGTGTAGGTTCCTGAAGCGCGGAATATAGCCGTTGCTTGGATTCTTGCCATCGGTGGTTTTATCCAAGAAACCATCGAATTGGGCGGAGATTTTGCCCCGGTAATTATGCCAGGCTACAAACTTTCCAAGCAAGCCATTGTCGTTACCTAACCCATTCGGAAACCGGCTTGACGTCGAATTCAGCAAAATCTGATTGGAGTTCAGGGCAGAGCCATTCACAAAAATCACGTTGGCATAGAACTCCAGCATTTCCTTAGTGTTGGCATCTATTACCCGCACCCCAGACGCCCGGCCTTTTTTCTCATCGTAAATAATCGAATGCACCACCGAGTGAGGGCGCAACGTCATATTGCCAGTTTTCTCAGCCCAGGGTAGCGTAGACGAATTACTGCTGAAATACCCGCCAAACGGACAACCCCGCACGCACAGATTCCGATGCTGGCACTGTGCCCTTCCCTGCTCAATATGAATGGGCTGAGGATCGGTAATATGAGCGCACCGTCCCTGAATCAACTGACGGTCATTATATTTCTGGGCAATAATCCCCTGAAAATGTGTCTCTACGCAGTTCAGTTCGATAGGCGGTAGAAACTCACCATCGGGCAGGTGGGGCAGGCCATCTTTATTACCCGAAATGCCGGCGAACTTCTCCACGTAACTGTACCAGGGGGCTATATCGGCATAGCGAATGGGCCAGTCAACAGCGAACCCATCGCGGGCAGGTCCCTCAAAATCGAAGTCGCTCCACCGCTGCGTTTGCCGCGCCCACAACAGCGACTTGCCACCCACATGATAGCCCCGCGTCCAGGTGAAGGGTTGTTCCTCCACAAAGGGTTGTTCGTCGGGTTTGATGGTCCAGTGCAGGGTTTCTTCACGCATGAACGAGCGAATGTTGCCATACTGTGCCCGCACAGCCAATGGCACCTGCCCCCGGTGTTCAAATTCCCAGGGGTTCAGGTTGGCGGTGGGGTAGTCGGTCACGTGTTTCACATCGCGCCCGCGTTCCAGCACCAGCGTTTTTAACCCCTTTCCAGTCAGTTCTTTAGCGGCCCATCCCCCGCTGATGCCCGACCCAATCACGATAGCATCGTATCGGACCGTCGCACGGCGGTTTTTCTCACGGTTATTTGGCTTCATAGCCGCTTCAATCGCACAAGTTTCCATGGTGTTGCCGGTTTATTTTTGGGCGATAGGAGCCGGTACACAGCCGTAGAAATGGCCGGGTATGGGGTTGTAATGCAGAAATTTAGTCATCACATACTCTGAGGTAGTATATCCCTGAATGGTCAGGTTCTTGACCAATGAATAGAATTCTTTTCGACTCGCTTCGGGCGAGATTTCGATTTGTGTCAAGACCTCCATCCGTTGCGCGGCATCGCAACGTACAAACGACTGGTTGAATTTTGCTTTAGCTGCGGCATCCACAGCTTCCAAACCCGTTTTCAGGTTTTGCTGGACGGGTGCTTCGTAGCAGTCGGCCACCATTTTTTGCACAAAATCGGGTACACCTAGTGCCTTGGCTCCCAGGGTATCGGAGGCAGGAATTAGTGTATCAACCATTTCGACTAAAACCTGAGATTGTGTGGGGTCCAAAAGCACGTAGCCCGACCGAACAGACGTTTTTGTCCAGGCATTGGCCCAGTCGGGTAAGGCCAGCAGACCACCAGCCGCCAACGCTATTTGTTTGAGTGCAATTCGCCTTTCCATATCATCTGGCTCAGTTTCCGAAGGGAGAGCGGCCAGTATATACTAAAGAAGTTAGGCGGGAAAGGCTACTATTTGGGAGGCAGTCTTTATTGGCTGGTAATGACTGATTATGGGCTGATCTACAAGCTGTTATTCGCCAAATTCTGCCCGAATAAAATCGGCCAAATTTATTACCCAGACATTGTTGGCACGAGGGTATTTTTCGCCTGATGGTATAATAATGTAACTCGAATCAACATTCAAATCGCGCTGACTCTCATAAAAGCCCCGCGTTAGCGTTGGTGCCGTTGAAAACTTGATTTCAACACCAATTTTCTTGCCGTTAGGACTTATCAATACTAAATCCATTTCTGCTCCCGTGTGGGTTCGGTAATAATAAAACTGCCATCCATCGGGTGCAGCCCGCCGAATTTGTTCAATCACGTAACTCTCCCACGACCCGCCAACCAGCATGTGTCCCAACAATTGGTCGTAAGTCGTGATGTTGGCCAAATGGTGTAACAGGCCAGAATCGCGCACCAGCAGTTTAGGTGCTTTCACAAGGCGTTTGCTCACATTGGCAAAGTAGGGTTGTAGCCGACTAATCAGAAAACTACCTTCAAGAACATCCAGATAATGCCCAACTGTTGGCTGCGACACACCTAACGATCGAGACAAATCGCTCATATTCAACAGGTTACCGTTTACCTGTGTGAGCATCCGAAGCAGGTTGATCAGTATGTTTTGAGGAATTATATAGCCGATGTTCCGAAGGTCACGCTGGATAAACGTTTGCACAAAGTTCTGCATCCATCGGTGTTGCAGTAAGTCGGTGGGGGCTAACAGCGAATCGGGAAAGCCTCCACGCAGCCAATGCGTCGATTGTGACACCTGACTCTGCACTTCAGCTAACGATAGTGGGGTTAGTTCGGTATAGGCAATGCGTCCGGCTAAACTCTCAGCACTTTCGCGCAGGATGGTTGGGGAGGCCGAACCCAACAGAATAAACCGAGCTGGTCGGCGGGCCTGATCAATCAGCGAACGTAACTGCCCAAATAGTCGGGGCATTAGTTGTACTTCATCAATTATGATACAATGGTCTGGATACTGAGATAGATACGCTCCCGGCTCGGTTAGTTTGGTAAAGGTTGCCTCGTCCTCCAAATCTAAATAGAAGCTGGGTTGGATGAGTTTGACTTGCAACGTTTTGGCAAATGTAGTTTTACCAACCTGACGTGGCCCCAAAATACCCACTGCGGGAAAGAATGTCAGGTCATTTAAAACCTGCGTTTCAATGTGCCGTGTGATCAACATAGGCGCAATATAACCATGAAAATTAAAAACCATACTTTTAATTTTCATGGTTATATTGCCAAGAGAATTTCTATAACCCCAGACGGAGTCGGCCTCCCGCATTATATACAATACTGCCACCAACGCCAAAATTAACCCGTTGGGCATTGCCCAGATAATCAGCCGGAACCGTAACGGCATGATTCACAGTAACCGGGTCGGCAGCCATTGGCACCCGATTGCACGACCAGACAGCGGGGTCGCTCCACGAACCGTTTTTCAATGTATATAAACCCGAAATAGTACTGATTATCGAGGCATCGCTGGTAATGCCTGTTCCGTTTAACGTGGCTATTACCCGGTAGGCTCCCGCCTGCGTGGCCGCATATCGTTCGCCAGTGGCTCCGGTGATGCTTACGCCGTCTCGCTGCCATTGGTAGGTAGCGTTTTGCCCACTATTCATGGCCGTCAACTCGGTGCTGCTTCCGGCGCACAAGGCCGTTGTGCTGGTGTAGGGTGCCGTGGTGTTTACGTTGAAAGCTGTTTCAAACGTTGAGCCAAGGGTGCTGACTTTAAATCGCCAGACACCCGTTTGGGCGGGGTTTGGCAACGGTGCGACATTGTAGTAATAGACCGACGCGAACGTCTGAAAAGTAGCCGGTCGGGTATAGCTAAAGTTGGCCCAAACTACCCCGTTGGGCTGGGTGATGGTGAAGCTGAACACCTGCCCCGGTTGCCAGTCACGCCCGTACATCCCATAATAAACCGTTTCGCCGGACACAAACGAACGCTTCTCGTTAGTAACATCAACCGGGTTGGCCGAGCAGGCCGGGTAGGGAGTCGGCTCGGCATTGTGGGTCATGAGCCGCAGCACTTGCGAATCCCAGTACGGTTTCTGATTCTGCCAGCGGCTGGTTGCTGTGGTCGGGTTGCTCGGCCCGGCGAAGGGGTCGATTACGTTGTTAGCCGCATCACGAACCTCAAAATGCAGGTGTGGCCCGCCCGAAATTCCCGAACTGCCCACAATACCCAGATACTCGCCCTGTGCCACCGTTTGGCCAACGGCTTTGGTCGTTACAGACCCGTTTTTCAGGTGCCAATACCGGGTTGTTGAGCCATCGTCATGCTGGAGAATAACCGCGTTGGCCACGTAGCTGGGGTCCGACTGGCACCGACGGTCATAATTGCCATCCTGCCGCAAAACGATGGTTCCTGGTGCGGCCGCAATGGCTTCCACCCGGCTGTTATCCATCATATCCCATTGATACGGTTGGGGCGAAATGTCGATACCTGTATGCCCGTCGTAGGTGCGCGAACCACCGTTATAGTCCACCACTGAACCCGAAGCCGGGTTGTGATCTACAAAAAATGACAACCCATAATACGAGTAATCGAGCGGTTGGCGTTGGCGAAGCGGCCAGTCGAATAGCACGGGGGTAGTGGTTTTCTGAGCCAGTCGCGCCTTGGCCCCGTTGGTGGTTAACAGGCGTTGCACCTGTTGTTCCTCGACCATCGAAATGCAGTTGGTCGTGGGTGTAGGGAGCCGCTGCTGACCAAAATACATTGCGGTTTGAGCGATGTTTGTCAGGGGAAGGAGAAGGAAGAGAAGGGTGCGGAGCATAGAAAGGAAAAATAAAGGTCGTTGCACCATAGTCAGTGTGCAACGGCCTCTGAGGCTTGTAGCGGCATAACTAAAAGACAAATACGGGCTTAGCTCCCTCACCACTTATCAAATTCCGCTTTGTTGGTGTGGAACACCCGGCTGTGCGTTCCCCGAATGTACCGAACCTGATACCGGTGGCCCGCCGTGTGCGAAACAAGAGACTGAATCAGGTTGAAAACGGGTACATCGTTCGTGCCCACGTAAGCAACTTTCCGGTTCCACGTCTCCGGCGTTAGGGCTTCGGCCAGGCTTCTTGTCCGGGCTTTGGCCGCATCGAATCGCGCTTTCAGGGCTTCAATCGTTGGCTCCGTAACAATCGTCGGCTTTTTGTCGGTCAGGTAGGGGCCTTTGTTTTCGATGGCATCGGCCACCCATTCCTCAAACCAGCACAAATGCCCGACAATCCACCGCACCGAATTCGATTCTGAATTAGGTTTCCAGTCGGCCTCCTGTTCGGTGAGGCCCTTAAGGTTTCCCCAGAGTGAATTGTACTCCCAGTTGCTCATGTTCTGTAGCAACTTGATCCCCTGCACCGAGTACTCAAAGTCAGGGGGCAGCGATGGTAGCCCGGCCATCAGAAAAGGCGAAACGGCACAGGCAGCAGTGCCTTTGCGGAGAAATGTGCGTCGGGAATGACGTTCCATGACAAGGTTAATAAAAGGGTGAGACATAGTCAAACTCGTTAAACTTCTTCGCTAATGAGGGGCTTGATTCCCTCGGCCATTTCGGGCGTAACGGTCACACCGTGAACGGTGCTGGCATGGTTGGCGGCCTGCGCGAGGACTTCCTCGGTGGTAGCGGCATGAATCTCGGCGTTGCAATCGAACCCGACATCGCGGCATTTGAGCGTTTTCATTGTTGGTTATTGGTTTTGGGGGGGTGATAAAATCAATACGTAAACATCCGGTCGCTGTCGGCGGCTAACTGAACCAGCTTGGTGGGTAGAGCAAACTCGGCGGACTTGCCTTGTATATCGGCATCGGTTACGCCCCGCGCTTTCGACGAATTGCCCGACAGATAAAATTTCCCACCGGCTTTCACAATAGCGTCGAAATGTTCGCGGAGTTTACCCGTGCCGAGACCCTCCACTTTGTCGAGTTGGGCGTTCTGGAGCAGCACGACGGCATCGCCCGCCAAGAACAATGAAACGGTATGGCCTTCGGCGAGGGCGGTTTTGGCAACCAGAAAACCAAGCGAGGCCTTTGTTGAGTTGTCTGGACCACAGGTGATGTGAACGAGGAATTTCATTTTCGAAGCGGGGTTAGCCTGCCCCTGTACAGCAAAAGAAGCCAGGGTCAGGAATACGAAAAATAGGGTTGTTTTCATGCGAGACAGGGTGATTAGGGATGAATCATACAGGTTCAGATATAGTCGGAAAGCTCATTCAAAGGTCGCTTACAAGCAGGCCACCGCGCAATGGGAGATTTCCCCTTTTTGATAGGGTATTTTCCCGTATCTGTTTTGCGGCCAACTGACGACACAAAGGTGGTAAGACCCCAAGTGATGCGCCATCCCCCGAAAGGGGTATTTTTCGGTAAGTTTAAGTCGAATACTTTTGGTGGCGTATTGGAGAACCGACCATGAAAAAAAGCCTGTACCTATTGATCAGCCTAATCTGGGTGACTACCCTTGCTGGTTGGGGGCAATCCATTAAGCCAGTTTTGGTTGGAAATGAACAGGAGTGGTCGCTGAACAACCACGCTTTTTTGTTCACTACGCTAGACATACTCACGCCCAAGCAGGCATTTGCTGCTGTTCATGAAGGCCGACCGACTGTAATAACCGAAAGCCATATAAGTCTTGGACTTCAGGCAGGATACGTGTGGCTCTATTTTCGGCTTAAAAACTACGGCACTAACAAAACCGTTGTATTTTCCATCGACCGCATCGACATTCATCATGTTCAATGCTTTCGGCGACGTAACAAGCGTATTGATACGTTGGCTTTAACGGGCGATGCGTTGCCTTTTCAGAACCGGCCTGTTCAAATTAATTACTTCGCTATTCCAATTACTGTTGAAGCTGGAGAGCAATCTGAAATTATCATCCTGCTGGACAAACGGAATGAGTTTATTTCAGGAAATGTAAGACTGTATTCACCTGAGAAACTTTTACAGGCAGTTCGATTCGATTCTGCTGTGGTAGCTTTTTTTCTGGGTGTGGCGGGAGTTATTTTTCTGTTCAACTTTCTGTTGTGGCTCTCTCTCAATGATCCTGTACACCTGTTCTTTATGGCGCACCTAACCTCAATTACGCTGTATGTACTGAGCAGTCTTGGCTACGGTTTTGAATTTATATGGCCCGAATTGCTTTTTAGTAACTCGCTTATTATGACATTATTAGCAGGTCTTTGGGCCAGCACAAATCTGTTTCTAATAAAAAGGTTTTTAGGCCTTAATTCGTTAACCAGCCGGCATGCTAGGGCAACCACTTGGTTAGCTTGGTATATTCTGATCATTTCGTTTGTGGGATGTTCTATAGCATTGTTTCAGGAGCAAAACATCCCTGTGTATATCCTTCAGTTTGGTGAATTTTTACTGATAACTTGGATAATTGCCAATGCCATCCTGCTGTTAGCCATTTTCATTGAACAAATACGAAAGCGGAATCCAGCCGCTTTTCTGTACGCAATTGCACTAAGCTTTACGTTGTCGGGTACGATAATTTACACGCTGACACTCCTGAATCTCTTGAATGCGGGTCACTATACAATTAACTGGTTGCTGCCGGGTTTCTTGTTTGAAGAAGTTGTCCTCGCCTTCGGCCTGACGCTACGCTACAACGCATTCCAAAAACAAAATCTTTCTCTGGGTCTATCATTAGCCGAAACCCGAAACGAGGCTAATGCCCGCATCATCCAAACCCAAGAAACCGAACGCCAGCGTCTTGCTGCCGACCTCCACGACGACCTCGGCGGAACCCTCGCCACCATCCGCCGACGGCTGTCTGATATTCGGCAACACCTGCGCGACCCCCAAGCCGCCAAAGAAATGGATGCCCTCGAACCGCTCATCCAGAAAAGTGGACACGACCTCCGGCGTATTGCCCACAACCTGATGCCGCCCGAATTTGAGCGAATCGGGTTGCGTTCAGCCCTACAACAGTTTGTGGAGAGTCAACCCGCCAACCCGACGCGCTTTTCGTTTCTGGTATCGGGAACGGAGCAGAAACTGCCCCTCGATACAGAATTGAATCTGTACCGGATTGTGTCGGAGCTGGTGCAGAATATTCACAAACACGCGCACGCAAGGCGGGCGGCTGTGCAACTACTCTATTACTACGATCATCTGAGCATCACTGTCGAGGATGATGGGCTGGGAAGCCGGGCGGTAAAAACCAGTGACAAAAAAGAAGGTATTGGGCTAAAAAATAGTAGCTTACGGGCGGAATACATCGGGGCGAAACTATGGAGGGAAGCCAGCGAGAGCGGCACGCTAATCGTTCTGGATGTGTCGTATCCGACCATGCCCGATGCCAACCCCCGAACAAACCCGAATTCTGCTGATTGACGACCATCGACTGTTCAACGATGGGCTGAAAAGTTTGCTCGATGAGCAACCCGATTTGGTCGTTTGCGGGCAGGTGTTCGAGGCAAGCGGTGCATTACCGGCTATTCACCGAACCAGCCCACACCTGATTTTGCTGGATGTTAACTTACAGGGCACTAACGGCACTGACTTGGGGCGCAAAATCCTGACCGACTTTCCGGTGGTTCGGGTGCTAATGCTGACCATGTATAATCAGCCAAAATTAGTGGAAGAAGCCCGGCGAACGGGACTACACGGCTATATGCTGAAGGATGCCACCACGGAAGAGTTGTTGCAGGGAATCCGGGCAGTACTGGCGGGAAACGTGGTTTTCGATGTCAACCTAAACAACCATATTCCCCAACCCGACGATCCGTTTGGCGACGACTTTGCCCGACGGCTAAACCTAACTTTTCGGGAAGTAGAGATTATCAGGCTCATTCGGGAGGGCCTCAATACGGAGCAAATTGCTGACCGGCTTCATGTGGCCCATGAGACCATAAAAACCCACCGCAAGAATATTTATTTCAAACTCGGCATCAATAAAGTAACCGACCTGATTCAGTTTGCCGTTCGCAATGGAATCTAATTGAAAACGAAAGAATTCATTAGGCGAAAGCCGTAATGTTCACTGCTTCCACTTTCTTGATTTCGGGTACAGCACGCAAAATAGTTTCTTCTAAACCGCCCTTAAACGTCATGGCCGACATGGGACAAGTGCCGCACGAACCGAGCAATTCGAGTCGGGCAACCCCATCGTCGGAGACATCGAGCACCTTTACGTTGCCGCCATCTGCTTCGAGGTAAGGCCGCATAGAGTCGAGCGCCCGCTCAATGCGTTCTTTCAGTTCGTTTTTGGTGTCTGT
>Ga0105046_10010093_pt1 | contig 14721 bp, 15 predicted proteins | sample MAT03_FD_78385 | JGI IMG/M metagenome (GOLD analysis project Ga0105046, IMG submission 78385) | Freshwater microbial communities from Lake Fryxell liftoff mats and glacier meltwater in Antarctica - MAT-03 (megahit assembly) | ecosystem: Environmental > Aquatic > Freshwater > Ice > Liftoff... | reverse complement strand
GTTTACAACGAGGCTTTTCTCGATGCTCAATTCTCCTCCGAAGGACTTTTTTTTACCTGTAGGCCTGCTCAATCTTTAGTTTTCCGCCATGTCATCAGTCAGTTATTGAAAGGTGACCACGATTTTGATGCTTTAGCCCCTCAAATCACCGACGAATGGCTAAAGCAAGGAAGGATCAACACTTTTGAAGTGGGTCACCGTTTGGTAACACGGGTCTTTTGTCAGCTTGTGCTCGGCTTAGAAATTCCTTCTGGTTCTCCGCTGACAGAAGCCATTCTTGGCATTAACCAGCACGTTATACCATTTATCAAAAATAAAGTCATAAATTGGCGTGAAATCTTTGAGAGATTTTGACCATCTTTTCGAAGTTAATATTCTGAATATTAACGAGAAAAGATAGTCGAAAGATGCCAAAAAGATCGCGGTAATTTATGACTTTATTTTTGATAAATGGTATGACACGTCCGCTTCACGCATATTGCTTGTTTTCACATCTTTGTAACTGTCCTGCACATTGATGACGATAAAACCCAAGAGCACGCAATAGACCACTGCAATGGCGCTGAGAATATAACTGACAATTCCCTGATCATTGGACAACGTCTCGTGACGAATACAACGGCGAATCCAAAGAAGAAGGGCCAATGCAACCACACATCCGTTAAAATGATGACCGGAACTAGCCATTTCCACGACACGAAACTAAAAAGCTCTAAGTTCACCGCAACCTCAGAACATGCGGATTTTTCTTTGATGTCAAGTTTTAACTATACTATTAGTTAAAAAAATTAAAAAGTTTATTAACTAATTCAATTATTAGACTTAGCTTAAAAAGACTCCTCTTATTGACCGAAACCCTCAGGCATGAGAAAATTACATCCTATGTCCATTCAAATGGCTTATTTAGCGATGATTGCGACCGTCGCCTCTTTTAATTATTTGGTTTTGTTCCCGATCAATGATTGGCTGACATGGGGTGCTTTTCCCTATCCGGTTGCCTTTTTGATTACAGAACTTACCAATAAGTTTCATGGGGTCGAGAAGGCACGCCGTGTTGTTTTTGTCGGTTTTTTAGCCGCCGCCATTCTCTCCATTTGGCTTGCGACACCAAAAATTGCCTTTGCATCCGCCTCCGCTTTTTTGGTTGCCCAATTGTTAGATGTCTCCATTTTCAACCGCCTAAGACATCAACCCTGGTGGTGCGGGATTTTTCTCGCCTCCACGCTGGCTTCGATTGTCGACACTGTGATTTTCTGGAGCCTGGCTTTTTATGGGGAACAGGTTCCTATTGTCACATGGGCTTTGGGTGATTTTGGAGTGAAATTTGGGCTGGATATCCTGATGCTCGTTCCCTTTCGTTTGGCCATTCGACGCCTGGTGGTGGCAACATGAACACCTTAACCATAACATTTTTGGCCGCCTCACTCGCGGCCTTGGCGAATTTTTTCTATCGAAAAAATGGGGAGAAACAAGCAGCGCCTGGCGCCTATCTCGTCTGTTATTACTTTGTCTCCTTTCTCGCGTGTTTTGTGATTTACCCCCACCTTCTCATCCGTCATTTTAACCCCACCGTCGCTTTTTTTGGAGCTTTAGTGGGAATTTTAAACGTCGGGGTGATGTGGTTGACCGCGAAAGCCTTTCAGAAGGGTCCCGCAGGGATGACCTATGCTTTTCAGAATGGAAGCTCGGTCTTTCCCAACCTGATTCTCTTTTTTATCTTCGGAAGCGCTTACGGCTTTGTAGTCACCCTTCCGCAATTGGCCGGGATGGGACTTGTCCTTTTAGGCCTTTATCTCGCTGCGGGCCCTGTGAAAGGGGTCTCAAGAGGATGGTTAGAATTTGTCGTCGCTTGCCTCGTGGTGCAAACCGCCGCCCTGACGCTCATGCAATGGCGTTGCTTACTTTACACCCCGCATGAAAATGGCCACACCTTGATCCCAGCTTCTTTTTCCTCACAAGATGATTGCTGGTTTATGCCCGCCCTTTTCTTAAGTGCTTTGATTTTTCAATTGCTTCTTTTTTATCGCGAAAAACGGTGGATTGAGTCCACGGAACTCCTTTTTGGCACTGCAGGCGGAACCATTAATGCCGTCTCCACCGCACTTTTACTTGTCGCGACACGGACGGCCGCTCCCATTGAAAAAGGGGTGATTTTTCCCCTTTTCGCCGTCGCCGTGATTGTGCTGTGCAACCTATGGGGCTATAAACTCTACAATGAAAAAATCCATGTCAAAGCCAACCTGCTTTGTGCCAGTGGAATTTTGGTGGCGTCCCTCCTTTAATGAGCGCTCCCCTTCTCACCGTTCATGATCTTGAAAAAACGTTTGGCACCCAACACCTTTTCTCAGGCTTAAATTTCTCTATTTTTGAAGAAAAAATCGGCTTACTCGGGCCCAATGGGGCGGGTAAATCTACGCTTTTAAAAATTTTAGCGGGTCTTGAATCTCCCGATAGCGGCTTTATTACTAAGCGGCAGCGTCTCAAAATTGGGTATGCCAGCCAAGCACCCGAATTTCCCGACTTACCCTTGGAAGAGGTGCTAGGAGGCGACTCCGTCCGTGCTCGCATTTTACTGAGTAAAGCCGAATTTTCTGACATCACAGTATGTGCCTCGACGCTGTCGGGAGGTTGGAAAAAGCGGCTCGATATCTGCCGTGCTCTGATGGATGACCCTGATTTACTCCTTCTGGACGAACCGACTAACCACCTCGATTTAGAAGGCATTGAGTGGTTGGAAACCTTTTTACAAAAGGAAAAGCGGGCCACCCTGTTTGTGAGCCATGACCGCTATTTTCTAGAAGCGGTAGGGGGCAAAATGATGGAGATCAACAAGTGCTTTCCGCAAGGCATTTTTGTCGCGGAAGGAAACTTCAGCGATTATCTAGCCAAAAAAGAGGCTTTCTTAGAATCGGAAGCCCGTCGTGAACAAGGCCTCGCCTCTCAACTGCGGGAAGAAATCGCCTGGTTGAGACGCTCACCTAAAGCCCGGACCACAAAATCACGTTCACGCGTCAACGCCGCCTATCAATTGATGGATGAGCATGCCTCTCTTCAAAATCGCAATAAACAAATTAAAGTCGATCTCGATTTTTCTTCTTCCGAACGTGAAACACGGAAACTCTTAGCCGCCAAAAACCTCTCTCAATCGCGTGGAGGGAAACAACTCTTCAAAGGCATAGATCTGACCCTCTCTCCAGGTACACGTCTCGGCATCGTCGGAAAAAACGGAACGGGTAAATCCACCCTCCTCAAAACCCTCTCGGGAGAACTCCCTCCAGAAGCCGGCACTCTCAAATATGCCGACGACCTTAAAATTGTCTATTTTGATCAACACCGCGAAAAACTTCCCCCCAATCTTTCTCTCCGAGAAGCCCTCTCCCCAAACAGCGACATGGTGAATTACCGCGGTCGTCCTATCCACGTCAATGGATGGGCCAAAAAATTTCTCTTCGATCCTGATCGTCTGGGACTTCCTCTCCACGTGCTTTCAGGTGGCGAACGGGCCCGTATTTTAATTGCCCGTTTGATGCTTGAACCCGCTGATCTACTTTTTCTCGATGAACCCACCAACGATCTCGATATTCCCACCCTGGAAGTGATCGAAGAGAACCTCAACGAATTCCCTGGCGCCATTGTTCTCATCACGCACGACCGCTGCCTCATGGACCGCGTATGCACCTCTATCATCGGTCTTGGCGACGGCCGTGAAGACACCCTCTATGCCGATTTTGCCCAGTGGGAAACACACGCCACTGCTTCCAAAGCTGCAGAAGAGAAATCAAAAGCCGCTCCTCCAAAACCCCCTTCCAAATCCAAGCTCCTTTACAAAGAAAAACTCGAACTCGATGCCATGGAAGCGAATATCCTCTCTCTAGAAACAGAAATCGAAACCTTAAAAAACGCCCTCACATCCGCTACAGGCCCATCCCAAACGCTCGCTCTTTACACCTCCTTAAGTCAACAAGAAGCAAAACTCGCCTCCCTCTATTCTCGCTGGCAAATTTTACTAGATAAACAAGCCTCTTATTAAGATTTTTAGAAAAATATCCTTTTAAAGCTATTTATGATATTATTTGCTTATGATTCATATTCGTCATGTAAGCCATCAAGCGGGTGTTGTTTGCCGACAAGTCAAAACGCATTGTATCGATCCTTTAACGCATCTTTTCATACGCATCATCGCCTTATTAGGCGCTTGTCTCCAGTCTACTCTTCGTCGTCGTCCTTTACTTCCTATTGCTATCTTCACTAGGGAGCACATTCGAGAAAGGCTTAGACAAGTTGACGAAAATATAGATGAAGTAGACGCGCTTCTTAACCTTTTTCCAGACCGTAACGGGTTACGTGTTTCTAACCCTAATTATCCCAATCAAAGCACTATTTTCAGGGCTTTAAAAGGTTTTGAAAAATATCAAATCATCTGGCATTTTGCTATTCTTATGGGGTTTCTAACCCCGCAAGAAGCTCTGCAGTATAATCCCACCCCAAGCTTTGTAAATGGACTTATCTTTCGTAACTTTGAGAATACGACACAACTTTCTGCATTTCTTATGATTTTTCAGACAACTTTAAATCATGAACACGTACCAACACCCGCGCAATTAACTACTCTCACCGCATTGTTAACGCATTTGAGCCACATTTCATCTGAGGATCTTCCTGCTTTTTATGCGAAATTTCCCATCCATCTCGACAATATCCTACAGAATTTAATCAAAGAGGCGCGCAGGCTTCTACCACATGACCATGCGTTACTTCTCAATCCAATTGACAACCCAATAGTTGAACCTCAGTTGCCACCTCAACTCGCCAGGTTATTACACGCAGACCATTTGACATTGCTCCGCATCTGTCATGTATATATCAACACACATCGTGCGCTGCTTCCAGCGAAGCTAACTACACTTCCTATAGAACTACAACAACACATTCTTCCTCGCCCATAAAAATCTTCACATCGCACTGTAAGTTTAAAGTAGGGACGTGGAGCAGCTCTCAGTATGTAGGTAAACGTTTATTAAGATTAGTTAAAGAATCCCTATTTAAAATTTATGTGTGTTATAATTTAACTATAATTCATTTTCGTAACATAAGCCATCAAGTAGGTGTTGTTTGCCGACAAGTCAAAAAACATTGTGTGGATCCGTTAACGCGGCTTTTTATGCGCGTCATCGCCCTATTAGGCGCTTGTTTCCAGTCTACTCCTCGTTTAGCTCCTATACCTGCTGTTACTATTCTCACGACTAAACACATTCGCGAGAGGTTGAGAGTAATACGTGCTGATCCAAATCCCCTCGGGACTTTAAGGATGCTTTTTCCTGATCAAAATGGCGTATGGTATTTAGACCGTGCCTATCCTCATCGAGGGATTATTTTCACAGCTTTAAAAGGTTTAGAAAATTACAACCGTTTTTGGAGGATCGTCCGTAGGATGGATTGTATCACCCAAGAAGAAGCCGTACACTATTGCCCTACCCTTATTCTCATAAATGAACTCGTTTTTTTAATGTATTTGATCAAAACCTGGGACCGCTTTCTGCATTTCTTATCGATTTTGAGGCAACTTTAAAAGCCGATCAGGTTCGAACGTCTATGCAAATACTCTCCATAGAGGGCAAAAAAATGGCCCACGGATGTGCATTCCCTTTTATCAAGACGGCTTAAATCCCCTTGTGTCTTGTTCTATACTTCTGTGTAGAAAATTTGAAAAGCTTCTGCTTTGGCCGTGTCATTCTGAGCCAGTTGCTCACGTAAAATTTGGAGGGAGGATTCCCAGGAAGTGGGGGCAGAGCCCGTGGCCGTGCTAAGGATACTGATAACAGGAACAGACATTGTCCACCTCCATTGTGAATGGTTCTATACAAAGCGCAACAAGGTTATAAATATTGAATTAATCGGGTTGTTTTTTGAAATCACAAAATGAGCATGGCATCGCCATAGGAATAGAAACGAAAACGAGACGCAATCGCCAACGCATAGGCCCGCATCGTCAGATCATAGCCGGCAAAAGCGGCTACCAGCATGAGTAGCGTAGAACCGGGAATATGAAAATTGGTGAGAAGGGCGTCGACCTGTTGAAAGTGATACCCTGGGGTAATGAAAATAGATGTTTCAAAATCACCTGGACCTGTGGCAGATTCCAAAGTCCGTAGTGAGGTCGTTCCGACCGCAACGACACGGCCTGTGGTCAACGCAATCGCGTGAGCCGTTTCGGAAGAAAGTGAGGCCCATTCGGTGTGCATTTTGTGATGCTGAATCTCTTCTGTTTGCACTGGTTTAAAGGTACCGGCACCTATGTGGAGAGTCACATAGGACATTTCGAGTCCTTGATCGCGCAATGTGTGCAAAAGCGTGGGGGTAAAGTGAAGTCCTGCTGTGGGAGCTGCCACTGCGCCTGGGTTTTTCGCATACACCGTTTGGTAACGTTCTTTATCTGTGTCATGACGAGATTTGATGTAAGGAGGAAGGGGCATTTGCCCATGCGCTTCTAAAACTTTGTCTAAATCTCCCACGTAGCGCAATCGAATTTGCTTATGTCCATCGGTTAAATTGGCGACAATGATAGCGGAAAAAGTGGAAGAAAAAATCACCTCCGCACCAGGTTGTAAACGTTTTCCGGGATGGGCCAAGGCTTCCCAATCTCCATCTACACGGGGGCGGAGCAAAAGAATTTCAACTTCTCCTCCCGTCGGTTTTTTGCCAAATAAACGGGCTGGAATCACTTTGGTATCATTGAAAACAAGACGGTCTCCCTTTTGAAGAAAGTCACCGATCCGATAAAATTGCGTTTCTGTCAATGTTTGGCGGGTCCGATCGACCACCATGAGACGGGAATGATCGCGCGGCTCAGCAGGCGCATCGGCGATCAACTCCTCGGGTAAGGTGTATTGGTAACTACTCAGTTTCGTAAGGTCGGGCATTATTTCAAACGATCAATCAACTTAATCGCACTGCCTGGGAAGGCTTTGGTTAAAATTTGAGCCGCGTTTTGCCCATTGCGTGCCATCTCTTCCGCTTCATAAAGTGAAATCCGTGAGAAGGTGCTATTTTCTTCTTTGTTGGATTGTCCTCCTGTAGAAGAACCCCACTCCGCTCCAAACACATCCCCATCGCGTACCATCACCATGTTCTTGGTTTCATCGAGCGATTTTTCTATTTCATTATTTTTGTGGATACCACTGGAACCTTCATAACCAAAACGGTGTGCTTCCACAGCCCAAAATGTGTTTTTCGGATTATCGGCGAGATAGTAGGTATTGGTACGAGCGGCAATCACAATTGCATTTAACGCTTCACGCGGAATCGGGCGATCAAATTGGTCACTTAAAATAGAGCGCAGAAAATCTTCGATTGTCACTTCGTTGACGATGCTGAGAGCACCTCCAATGTCATATACGTAGATATTTCCCTTATATTCGATGCCATCCACAAGCGTAGTTGTCATGAGAGAATCGGGCACCACTTTTAACTGATGGATATCGGGAAATTCTTCATCCCATTTCAGCCCATCTGTGATCGGTTGAATGAACTTCCGCTTCCCAATGAAACGGGTGCTGATGTGATCCCCGGTATTGGGATCGTACAATTGATACTTCCCTTTGACTTCTAAAATAACGCCTGGCTGGTCATGCACAATCAAAATCTTGACCGAGGGAGGTTGGGGATTATCTCCTTTCCAAAGCTTAACAAGCCAATTATCAAGCGCTCCTGCTTGGAGGGTGACCACACAGCTCAAAGCGAGCGCCAACAGGCGCCCAAACAGGTTATTCATGTTCGACTCCTAAATGTTCATAAGCAAGCGCTGTCACTTCACGACCGCGCGGTGTCCGTTTGATAAAACCTTGCATGATTAAAAAAGGTTCGTGCACTTCTTCTAAAGTGTCCGCCTCTTCCCCCAATGAGGTCGCGAGGGTGGAAATCCCAACGGGACCTCCCTTGTAATGATGAATCAAGATTTCTAACAACTTTTTATCCATCTCATCAAGACCCCGCTCATCGATTCCAATCATGTTGAGCGCTTCTTTGACGACAATGGTTGAGATGATATTGCCAGCACGCATTTGGGCAAAATCACGCACCCAGCGAAGTAAATTATTCGCGATACGGGGTGTTCCACGGGCACGCAAGGCAATCGCTAAGGCAGCGTCGGGAACAATTTCGATATTTAAAATACGTGCAGAGCGAAGAAGAATCTGCTGCAACACCTCAGGCGTGTAATAGTCGAGGCGGCATGCGAAACCAAAACGGGAGCGTAGTGGTGCGGACAAGAGTCCCATACGCGTCGTGGCCCCTGCAAGGGTAAAACGATTCAGTTTGACTTGTACACTGCGTGCGCTGGGCCCGCTGTCGATCATGAGATCGAGAGCAAAATCTTCCATGGCGCCATACAGATATTCTTCAACCGCTCGATTCAAACGATGGATTTCATCAATAAATAAGACATCGCCTGTTTGGAGATTAGTTAATACACCCGCCAGATCAGCTGGTTTTTCGAGCACAGGGCCTGCAATCGTCACCAAGTGGGTGCCCATTGCTTTAGCTAAAATAGCCGCGAGCGTTGTTTTGCCAAGTCCTGGAGGACCACTGAAAAGGCAGTGATCGAGGGTTTCCCCTCTTTGCTTGGCAGCTCCCATGATCACTTCCAGCCGTTCGCGAATGCCATTCTGTCCTACAAATTCCCCTAAAGATTGGGGACGCAGGGGCATTTCAAAAGGTTGATCGCCTCGGGTAAATGTCGACTCGACAAAGGAGTGCTGCATAAGCCGGTATCATACCCTTAAAAGGCATTTAGGAATACCAGGAGAATGAGGGCAGGAGCGACCCAGCGGAAGCATAGACGGAAGTACCACTGGAGTATCGGATGATCGGTTAAAGCATCGGCTGTTTTCTGCGCGCCATATCCCCAACCAACTAATAAGACGGCGAGCAATCCTCCGAGCGGAATTAAAAGCATGCTCACAAGGCCTTCCATCCCTTCTAAAATGGACGACGACATGGCGGCCGGGACACCGAGTAGAAAAGCACCCAGACCTACGACGCCTGTAGCAGCATGACGGCTCCATCCTCGATTATCGATTAAATAGGCAATCGAAGGTTCAAGAGCTGAAATTTCGGAGGTCAAAGCGGCGATATAAATTAAAATGAAGAAAACAAGCACTAACCATTCTCCATAAGGGATTTGGTTAAAGGTAAGCGGAAGCGTGTTGAAGATCAAAGAGGGGCCCATCGTCGGAGAGGCTCCCACCGAAAAAACCAGGGTAAAGACGGCAATCGATGCTAAAAGAGAAACCAGTGTGTCCATGGCCACAATCGGAAGAACCAAGCCTGGTAAACGCGCATTACGGGGAAGATAGCTGCCATAGGTCACCATCGTCCCTTGACCCAGGCTCAACGTAAAAAAAGCTTGTCCCAACGCGGCCAGCCAAGCCGCAGGTGTTAAAGCTGACCAATCCGGGGCAAACAAAAAGCGTACACCCTCCCAAGCTCCTGGTCTTAAAAGTCCTGCTACTACGAGAAGAGTCAAAATCCCATACAGCAGGGGCATAAAGATTTTACTCGACCACTCAATACCCTTTTTTACACCCGCATAAAGCACTAAAAGCGAACTACTTAGAAAAGCGGCGTGAAGGAAAATCGACCAGCCCTGATTACGGGAAAGAGAGCTGAAATGGGTGGCTGCTTGTTCAGGAGATTCCAGTAAAGTGAGATGTCCTTGAATCGCTTCAAATAAATATCCAAGGATCCAGCCCGCCACCACACTGTAGAAGGCACTGACAATGAATCCCGTAAGAATCGTAAGCCCGCCTGCTTTCCAAAGGGGGTTGGATCCTCCAAGGCGACTAAAGGCGCCCGCTGGATTTGTTTGGGCTGTGCGTCCGATAAAAATTTCTGAAATAAAAACGGGAATGGCAATTAGGGCCAGACAAATTAAATATATAAATATAAAGGCTGCTCCTCCATTAGAACCCACTAAGTAAGGAAAACGCCAAATATTTGCGAGCCCAATCGCCGATCCGGCAGCTGCGAATATAAAACCAATTTTTGAACCCCATTTTTCACGAGACATGGGAGCATTGTTCCAGAAGAGGGCTTTATTGTTAATAATCATCTAAAATTTTATGATAGTGCTGATGAGGTGACACATGAGTGAGCAAGTAAACAATTCGGTATCTTTAGATGAAGTGGAGTTAGAACCCCAACAAAAGTATGGGGATCTTTCGCTCGAATCGTTGGTCATGTTGATCAACACGGAGCGGCTCAAATCAATTGAAGAGAAATCGCACGACGAACTCCTTGAGCTTAAAACACGTCAAGAAAAAGTCCGCAAGCTTCACAACCTTTCTAAAGCCATCAATAAGAACACTAACGAGAAGGGTGAGCTCGATATTTCCAAAGATCTTGAACTCCAGCAGATGCTTAAAGATGCGGAAGAGCTGGGTATTGAAGTGAAAGAGGGGAAACTCAAATTCAAAAAAGAAGAGCGGGACCGGCTCGTAGAAAATATCCGGATGACAACAGAAGATTACAATACTTTAAATGAAATGCAGCTTCAGACGCTCTCTCGTTTAAATAGCGAACGGTATGAATCGTATCAACTCGCCCGTTTAACGATGAAAACCCACGATGATACCATGAAAAAAATTGCCGGTGGGATCGTAGGAAGATAAATGATGGAAGGCCTTTACTCGACAGCTTTTACGTTCTATCAAGGGGGCAAGTACGACGAGGCTGAAGCCTTATTTATCCATCTCACCCAAAAAGCACCTAAGGATGTCCGTTTTTGGATGGGATTGGGAGCCACCCATCAAATGAAAAGCGCCTACTGGTTAGCCATTAAAGCCTATGCACAAGCCGCGCAGTTAAAATCGCATGCCGAACCTTATGTTTTTTCAGCCGAATGTTTCTGGTTAGATCAACAACCGAAGCGCGCTTATCTTGCTCTCCAAGAGGCCAAAAAAAGAATAGAACCTGATTCTCCCCTTCAACAACGCCTTGTGGTTTACCAAAAAACCTGGTTTAATGAATGCGAGGTGGAACATGCCAAGCCCGATTGATTCAAAACCTATCTCTACTAGACTCCCGTTCGAAGCGCTTACCCCTCTCTTAGCAGCTCATTCCACATCAACGCTCACGCTCCCTTTAGACCGTTTGGAATCGCTGAAAGGACACTCTTCAGAAGATGAGCTTTATTCCGCACGGAAAGCTAAACCCCAACTTGCAGCTCCTCATTACGTGGTCCAAACGCAAGTTTACCGTGAATTAGATCGTCTTTTGGTCGAAGCGCTTCAAGAACAATTGAAAAGTCACCAAAAGGGTGCACTCCTTCATTTGGAACAAGCGCAGAGCCAACTGCACCAAAATCAGCAGCTCCAAAAAGAGATTCGAAAAAACCAAGAGGACTTCCACCATAAAACAGGGGTCGCTAACGTCTTGGGAACCTTTGTTACATATATTACAGTCGTCCAAGTAGTCAGTGTGATTGCGATAGCCTCACTTACGTTCGTGACAGGAGGAACTGCGGCTATTATCGCTTATGGTTTCCAAGCCTCTATGATTTTGGTTAGAAGCTTAGGGGAAACCGCCAAAGCCGTTATGCAAAGGCAAATAAAAACACTTGGCAATCAAATGTCTCAAAGCCAAGAAATGCGAGCGCTTAATACGGAAATGATGGCCATTGACACGCAAAGTTTTGCTCAAATCGCCCACTATGAAACAAACGCCTGGAAGCGGTTAAGCGAAATCGCCAAACAACAAATTCAAATAATCCGTTCATTAACGAGAGGGTAATTACTATGAATGAAGCTATTGAAAGCCAAGAGCCTGTTTCCCGTCGTCCTGTCACTAATGTCGCGGCACGCGAACTAGAAGAAAAACAAGCTCTTCTCAGTGCTGAAATTGAAGCCAGATTCGCTGCTGGATATTTTATCAGTCTTGAACTGATTGCCCAGATGTTTTCCATTGTAACCGCTTCTCTTAAAAGTATGAATGCTGAAGAAACCCTTGTCTTTTTAAGAATTGTACAAACTGAGATTAAAGATTTAACGCACATAAAAGCCGCCGGGGTCGCGACTGTCGGTTTTATTTCCCTTGGGGTGATTACAGGCATTGCAGGTGCTATCATGACAAGCCAAGGATATGTGAACGCGGGCGTAGGAGCTCAAGCTGTCAGCGCAGGAGCTCACGGGGCACAGGGTTTCACCAACACGGTCGAAAGCAACCAACGCGCACAAGATCAAGGGTTCCTTCAATTGGATCAGCAAAAATTTCAACACGCTAGACAAGTGGCGAATGAGCTTCTCCAAACGGAGAGAAAGGCAGAAGAAATTCGTAAAGCAGCAGTGGATCAAAAGTTTAACGCTACAAGCGCTATTGCGAACTAATCTTAAACCCCCTTCTGGCCCGAGCTAAAAGGGGGTTTCTTTTGATTTAAAGTGTTTAATTTTCTTGATTTGATAATAAACAGTCGCTTCTCCCCATGTGAAAAGCGCGGGAAAAGCCTTCATGACTTCATAACCGCATGCAGAAGGCAGCGGTTCACTCACTGTCACCACTTTCGTGCCTAAGGGAAGAGCCGCTAGCTTTTGTTCCATCCGTTCCAGTTCTTTCCCTTCCATACAAATGTTATAGAAGTAGTAAAAGGCTCCACCGGGTAAATCGCTTTGCGTCAAATCTTCACACCGAAAGGTGAGGCGGCTCAATTTCATTTGTTGCACGACCGCTTGGGCATGCTCGATAAAAGACGGCACCTGATCGATTCCTACCGTCTCACATCCCCAAACCGTTCTCACAAAGAAAGCCGAGCGTCCTGCACCACAGCCTAAATCAACAAAGATCTCATCTGGTCCTAGGCGACACTCTTCCAAAATCATCGCCATAGTCGTGAGAGGGGTTTCCCCATAGACATAAGGGTTCTCTTCCCCTTTTTCCTGTAAAAATCGTTTGCTGATTAAAAAAGGATTACAACGGAGATAGTGCCAACCCAATAAAAGATCGGCCTTCCGAAAAAGAGGATGCCCATAATAACGGGTCAAAACACGCGCACCTTCCTTCAAGCGCCCACCTAGCACTTTCAGCTGCAAAACCAATAGTTCAGGCCATTCTTTTAAGGGAGGCGTATCCATGCGCACCATTCTAATCCCTCCCTCCAAAAACATCAAAGAGAAACCACATACACAAATCTCTCCTTTTTAAGAAGAAAACCCTGGCTAACATGCGCAAGCTAAAAACTTCATTTCTTTTTCCTCGCTTGAGGATAGAGATTAAGGCTGACTTGCGCAAACTAAAAAGGAGATAAACGACGACCTGCGTGTAAAACTACACGCATAAGGATTGCAGCACCTTTTTAGTTTGCGCAATGAAGCCATACTAAAATAATGGATTTAGTTAAATAAGGAGTGGATGGCGAAGGCCACGAAGAAGAACATGAGGGTAGAGAGCACATCGTTGAGGGCGGTGACGATGGGGCCGGAGGCAACGGCTGGATCAATGCCAAAACGGGCAAAGAAAAAGGGTGAGAAAGAACCGAGTGTGGTGGCGGTCATGCAAGCAGCGAGGATTCCGAAACCCACCTTCATGACAACTTCTAGGGGATTTTCTCCAATGTAATGGAGATCAAAAAAGTTGAGGAAAAAAACCGTAACCGCACAAACAAGGCCAAATAGGGCTCCGATCATTATCCCAATCGATATCTCTTTTAAGATCGCATCACTGCGGGTACGACCAGTCCAATCCCCTGTAGAGAGACCACGAACAAGGAGAGTCGAGGTTTGGATCCCTACGTTGCCGGACATCCCCGTAATAAGAGGAATAAAGAAAGGAACAAAGGCAAACCAGGTGCGTCCATAAAAATGGGAGATAGCGGTGGAAGTGACAAGTCCAGCACAGAGGGTAACCACAAGCCAGGGTGCGCGCCAAAGGAGTCTTTTATAGGTGGGTTCGTTTTCTTCAAAATCTTCGGCAGTACCGGCCATGCTCGCGATGGTTTCATCGGCAATATCGGCCATTGCTTCCACCACGTCTTCGTAGGTGATCACGCCCACCAGTTTATTGTATTCATTCACGACGGGCAGTGCCGGAATTTTATAACGCTCCACCACTTCTACGACCTCATCGCGAGAAGAATCAGGAGCGACTTGATGGAGAATCGGACGCATCACTTGTCGGATGGGGACATGATGGGGATTGACGATGAGGTTGCGCCCTGGAACAAAGCCACAAAGCTCCCCTGCATCGTCGAGAACAAAAATGCGGCGTGTCAAATCAACGCCCGGATTATCCCGAATCGCTTTCGCTACCTCTCCAATTTGGGTATTGAGATTGAAAGCAAAGAATTCATCGGTCATTAAACGGCCCGCGCTCTGACGATCATGCCTTTGCAATTCACGGATACGGGAGGTGGTTTTCGGATCGAGCAAATCGAGTACGCGCTTGAGACGCCGATCGGACATATCGTCCAAAACCCAAACCGCTTCATCGGGAGGCATTTTTTCAACCAACCTTTTAATCTCCTGATCATCCAATTCCCGGAAAATAGCGGCCCGGGTGTTACTCCCCGTATTAATCATAAAAATAATTTTAGATTCTAACTCAGGAAGATTTTCATAGACGATGATACGAGCTGAAGCTGGAAGGCGGGTCACTGCGTGGGCTAAGTCGATCGGATCGTACTCATGGGCAATCTTCGCAATATCGTGCACGACGATTTGCGCGGTTTGCCCGTGG
>Ga0105046_10010092_pt1 | contig 14721 bp, 10 predicted proteins | sample MAT03_FD_78385 | JGI IMG/M metagenome (GOLD analysis project Ga0105046, IMG submission 78385) | Freshwater microbial communities from Lake Fryxell liftoff mats and glacier meltwater in Antarctica - MAT-03 (megahit assembly) | ecosystem: Environmental > Aquatic > Freshwater > Ice > Liftoff... | reverse complement strand
CGCGGCATCACGCTCGAAAAGGGCGCGTACCCAAAGACCTCAACTCCGGGCGGGAGATTGGTCGGAGCCGTCTCCGGGGCGCGTCCGACCAGCAACATTCCGCGCCGGCCCATGATCCTGCAAGCCTCCGCCGCGGCGTGATAGAATAGCCCCGCCACATGCACCGCGGCCGTGCCAAGCGAGAAGAGGATCGGTGCCTCGCCCGAGCCAAGAAATCGCTCGACTTCGGCGGGCGGATGTTCCTGTTCCTGCGCCCGATCATGCCACGGCACGCCGGTGATCACAGAATCCTTAGGATCCGAGGCAAGCGGGCCGCGCATGATCGGCGACCAAAGCCCCAGCACTGCGGCACCAGCCCGAGCCTGTCCCGTGAAGAAGTCCCTGGATGCGGGCAAGCCCACCGACCCGCGGAACCTGTTGATCGTCGGATCCATTCGCATCCGGATCGCCAGCGGAATGAGCGCGCCCGTCAGACGGCTGAACCATCTCGGGGCAAACGTCGACATGAGCGGGTTGACAAGGATCGGGTCGCCCGTGCTCTGCCACATCATCGGCGCGAGCACGCCCGTCGCGCACGGCACATCGAGCCGCTCGCAGACCCATGGCACAGACAGACAAATGTGGTGGTGCAGCACCATGTCGATGCGCTCGCGACGGATCAGCCCCGGCAGCATCGCCAGCGTCGCGCGCATGTGCGGCATCATCAGCCGCTCCATCACAATGCCGGGCCCGCGCCAGTGGTGCATGACGTCGGGCATCGACGCGAGCTGGCGAAGATCAAAAGCCTCACCAATGGGCTGGAATCGGACATTCTCTTCCTCGACCACGCGCCGGTAATACTCATTCGCAGCGAGCAACACCTCGTGGCCACGCTGGGCCATCGACCGCGCAATCCCGAGAAAGGGATGGATGTCCCCGTGCGAACCCGCAGTTGTAATGAGGATCCGCATCCAGCCAAGCGTACGGCCCGAGGTTCAACTTGGAGGCCAAAGCAGGGAAATGAAACACAGGCTCGGTCTTCGCGGCCCGGGCGATGCCTACTTGTCCTTCTCCGCGAGCTTGTCGAAGAAGTACTTTTCCGCCGCTCGGTACCGGCCCATGGCCTCGGTCAGAACCTGTGTGGCCTCGCCGATGTCCTGGGCCGTCGGGTCGTTGGCCTGGCGGCGAGCGGTCGCGATATCGAGCGATTCCGCCGCCGCACGCACGTCCGAGGAGGCCTCGGCATACGAGCGTGTCGCGTCGTACAGAACCTGCACCTCGAGCTCCTTGGTCGAGGGTGCGTGGAGCAGTCGCCACGGCTGGCTCCGCACCTCGACGCTCGTGAGCTTGAGCTGGTCGGACATGATGCGCATGTTCGCGAGCGTGCGCCGGATGCTGGGTGTCTGTTCACCAAGCAGCGCGCTCAGGCGATTGATCGCCTCGGAGGCCGTCGCGAGCGACGTTCGCGCCTCGCGGAACGCGCCGCTCACGAGATCCATTAGCTCGGTATCAACGCGAGCCGCCGCGGACTTTGCGTTCAGGCTCGCCTCGTCGATGTTCACCAAAATCTGGTCGATGCGCTGGCGATTGTCGTCCACCGCCGCGCGAGCCGAAGTTACCACGCCCCGCGCCTCATCCACACCAAGGTCGATCTTCGCAAGGATCGGATCGACCTTCGCAGAGGCACTCTCGACATTGACCGCGATGGCATCGATGCGCTTGGACCATTCTGCCGCGCGGGCTCGAAGGTCCGCGATCAGCACTCGCGCTTCATCGATGCTGGTCTGAACACCTGGGCCGGACTTCTCCACCAGCGATTGCACTTCGGCCACGGTCTTATCGAGATTCGCAACCGCGTTGCGAAGCTGGTTGGCCTGATCGGGCCCGAAGCCCGCGTCCGCGAGAAACGCTGGCGGCGCGATCATTCCAGCGATGATCTCCGCCTCCTCGACCTGCGGCCCCACACCCTGGTGTGGCTGCTTGGACGCATCAATCGTCGCCGGATCGCCGATCGACGAGATGTTGATCGACGACAGCGACCCCAGCAGCGGCTTCTCGAGCGCGATTCGCGCGTTCTCAAAGATCGGAAGGTCGCCGCGTATCGCTATATCAACCAGCACCGCCGTCGGGAACTGCCGCGGCAGGTCGCTGGCCGTGCGGGCCAGCCCATCAGTCTTCTCAAACCGCACGCGCTTGACCTTGCCAACCTCCTGCCCACCAAGAAGCACCGCCGAACCCTCACGCAGGCCCGCCGTGCCCTGATCCAGCCGGAATCGCACGGTGAAGTTCGTCCAGCCCGCCCCGCTCGCGCTGCCCCAGCCCGACAGCATGAAGCTGACCCAGACCCCAAGAAGGAGCCCGCCCACGACGAACCCGCCAGCCAAAATGTTGTTTCGAGAGGAGGCCATGGTTGGCTAGCGTAGCGAGTTTGAAAGCCCGCGACCGAGACCGACCCAAACACTCTCGCGGCGAGTTTCAACCACGCGTGGATCGGATGCTCGGCTCGCTCGCCAGCCGAACCTCGCCAAGAAGCTGCCGCTCCAAGAGACCCGTGTTGGCACGGGCCGTGATCGGTCCTTCGGCGTCGCCTCGCAGAAACTGGCGGATCAGCCGCCCGCGGTCGTCAAGCTCCCGGCCCTCCTCGTCGCTCGTCTTGCGGACCTTGTCAAACCAGTCTCGTGTCTCCACCGCGATCATGCGGCCGCCATCAAGCATCGCCATGCGATCCGCGATCGCAAACGCCGAGTCCATCTCGTGCGTCACCACAACGCTCGTGACGCCCAGCCGCTTGGAGAGCGAGATGATGAGCTGATCAATCTGTGCGCTCGTCACAGGATCCAACCCCGCCGAAGGCTCGTCATAGAAGAGAATCTCCGGATCGAGCGCGAGCGCGCGAGCCAGGCCCGCCCGCTTCTTCATGCCGCCGGAGATCTGCGAAGGATACTTGGACTCATGCTCCAGCAGGCCAACGAGCTCGAGCTTGATCCGCACCTGAATGTCGATCAGATTGGCGGGGAGGTCGGTGTGCTCCTGGATCGGGAGCGCCACGTTCTCGTAGAGCGTCATTGAGTTAAAGAGCGCGCCACTCTGAAACAAGATCCCGAATCGCTTTCGGACCTCATCGAGCGACTCGGTATCGCCCGTGCAGACGTCGCTGCCCAGGATCATGATCTTGCCGCGATCAGGCCGGAACGACCCGATCATGAGGCGAAGCAGAGTCGACTTGCCCGAGCCCGACCCACCCATGATCACCATCGTCTCGCCACGCCGCACGTCAAAGCTGATGGAGTCCAGCACGGTGCGCCCATCAAAGAGCTTTGCAACCTCCGAACAGGAAATGACAATGTCATGGTCGTCGGGCATGGAGTTCTCGAGATCAACGCGTCATTAGGCTCCTGAGCGTAGCGACCGCCGCGGGTCGCCACGACTCAACCGTGATCCAAACGCAATCCCAGGTAGCATCGGCCTTGACACCGGGCGCCACACGCCACCTGGTCGCCCATCTTCCGAAGCACGGAAGCCTGGATACTTGGAGCGTGCCACGGCGTGCCACGCGACTTCTTCGCGTTTCTCGTTAAGGCCGAAGGCCTTTACTCTCGTGGCCGTCTACATGCGACAGCGCACCTTCACGCGCCCATCGCGACGCCAAGAACGGTCGGGACGACCGTGCCACCCCAATACGCCGCCCGCGCGGTGCTCACCCCCCCGGCAACACTTCCGGAATCGCCGGCACCACCACCGGCGGCGGCAGCGAAAGGTCCCGCGCCGGATCAATGATCCAGATCAGATCGCCCCCGTCCATCGGCGCAATCGCCGCGTTCACCACGCGTCCATAGCTGAGCTGCGGGTTCGGCTGCGAGTGATCAAACGCAATCAGAAGCGCGGCGTCGCCCTTCTCAAACCGCAGCGGAATCGCGAGGATGCTGCTCTTGCCGAACTGCACGTACTTCTGCTGAACCGCGGGCGGGAGGCGGCCCGCCTGCAAGTATCCTTCGACCCATGCCCAAGCGCCGCCCCGCGCACCCCTGATCGGCCCCAACGCGTCCAGCGACCGCTCGCGGAACGAAACAAGCTCATCCTTCGTGATCGCGTTGGCCGACTCGACCGTCAGCACGCCCACCAGCTCGGACTGATCGTCGCGCTGCCCGATCTCCACCACCTTCTGATACGCGCCCGCGGCGTACGCAACCTGAGACAGAAGCACGAGCGCTATGCTCCCTCCAACCGCCGCAATCAGGCCCGTCACAACCCCTGCCGCCGCGGCTCCCCATCCCCGCAGCCGCCCCTCGGATCGCCGGATCATCATGAACGCCGCGATTCCAAGCCCAAGAGCCACAAGCCCGCCCACAGGACCGACAAACGGCAAGCAGCACCCCAGCAGCGTCAGAATCCCAACGACCATCGAGAAGAGCGCAAGCAAACTCACACGCGCGGGCCGCGGCGTGCCAATCGCGTCGTCGAAGTCTGAAGGATCACGCGGAAGCTCGAGTCTGCCGCTTGGAATCTGGGTCATGCGCACATCGTTGTCGCGCCGCCGCGTGCGGGCCAGTCGCAAGAGCGATCCGCACACATCAATCTCGATCCCCGGGCCACTACTTCTCCGTGCTTTTCATCCCCGACCCACCGCCCAGTCCCCAATCCCTTCTCTGTCGCTCTTGCTCCGTGTCCGGCACTCCTCTCCCCAGCCTCAGACTCGCTGACACAAAAAGTTCAAATCTGGGCTTGCGTGGGCGCTCGCAACTCGTCACACTCTCCCTGCGGCGTCGCGCTGCGCCCGTGCGGATCCTCCGCACGCGCATCGACCCCCACCGCGCCACTTCAAGGGGACTCACCGTGATCGACCAGCTCATCAGCACCGTCAAGCCTCAGATCGTCGCAGCGCTCAGCTCCAAGCTTGGCCTCTCGCCGCAGGCCGCGGAACAGTTCATGGGCAAGGCGCTGCCGATGCTCCAGAACTACATGACCAGCGGCAAGGTGGATGCCGCGGCCCTGATGGCGGCGGTGTCGGGCGCTGGTGGTGGTGCCACAGATGGTACGAGCTCGCTCCTCAAGGGATTTGATGCTGGCCCGCTGGCCGCGATAGTCGGTGGCGACGCGAACAAAGCGCAGGCGTGTATCGGCGCCATCGCCGGTCCCATCCTCACCCACCTCACGAACGCACCAAACTCGCCCGAACTCATCGGCCAACTGCTCGGCGGCGGCGACGCAGCCAGCAAGGGCGGCCTTGGCGGCCTCATCAGCAACTTCGCGGGCGGCCTCCTCGGCGGCAAGAAGTAGCTGTTGCGACACGCGCGACACGCGCGACACGCCAAAGTCCGACGTTCCAGCTCCCGCAGCTCTCCGCCGCGAGATGCTGACTTGGTGGAACCGCTCGCATCGTCTCCGCGCGCTCCTTGGACGTAAACACTCAATCGGCGCCCTCGCGCAGCGCCGCAGCACGCGCGCCCGCCCGATGGTGTGAATCTTTCGCGAACGCTGGGCCCGCGTGCAAATGGAGTTGTGATCGCCTCGAAAGAGTTGTGCCTCGCCACGTTGACACGGCGCGTCGGGGCCAGTACGTTCTCCGCTGTGTCGGCGGTGCGCCGTGGTGGGCGGCCCGCTGACTCGTCCGTCCTGCTTTGTCTGAGTTGAATGGTGTGGTCCGAATCTTCTGGTTTAATTCTTGTGAGTTGATCCTTGTGGGTGGTTGGTGGACGTTCGAACATTCGTGCGACATTCGGCGCGGACGCGGCACTACACGAGGTGCCGCGAACGTCTGCGCCGACATGTCGGGAGCGTGCAGCAGCGATGAAGGGACCAAGCGTGATCGAAACCGACCGGGCCATCTGGGAGGCAATGCTCTCGCACTTGCGAGCGCACAATCCAACGATCTGCCGCCAGTGGTTCGAGGAGCTCTCGCCCCTTGGCGTCGGTGCCGGTGCGCTCCAGCTTCGTACGCTCTCCTCGCTCCATCGCGACTACCTTAAAAAACAATGCGCCGACGCCTTCAACGACGCGGCTCGCACCGTCTCGGGCCGCCTCCTCTCCGTGCGATTCCTCGGGCCTGAGGACGAGGTCATCCCGCCGCCAACGCCGCCAGCCGCCCCCCGAAAAGCAGCCCCCCCATCGGTCATGCGCTCGCCCGATCCCTCTCGCGACGTGGCCGCGCCGGTCCCCTTCCGCCACGGCGACGACGGACGAACACGCGCCACCAGCGATCTCGCCGCAAAGCCGTCACCAGCAGATGAAGCCCCGCTCGAAAGCGAGCCCAACCAGCACGCACGCCACGCGCGACATGCAGGCCACGACGGTCATGCAGGCGAATCCGGTAACAACGGCGCGGCCGACACACACAGCCACAACGGTGAAGCAGCGCGCGCCAGCACGCCGCCGATGCGTGAGGATGAGACTCGCCAGCCCCCCCACCGCGATGATTCCACGCAAGCAATGGATCGCGCGCGTGACCAACACGATCAACACGATCAGCCCGATCAGCCCGAACGACCCGATCAAAGCAGCCAGCACGAAGACTCCAACGCTCGCGATCCCCACACGCAAGAGCCGCCGCTGGTGATCGTTCCCGGCCGCACACCCGTCGCCGCAAGCCCTGCGCCCAACACGCCCGACGCCCCACACGCCCCCTACACGCGCCAGCCTCCGCCCCGCTCGCGCTCCTGGTCCGGCCCCGTGCCGCAGCGATACGAGTCTCTTGTCGTCAATCCCGACAACGCCTTCGACACCTTCGTTGTCGGGCCCGCAAACCGCCTCGCGCACGCCGCGGCGATGGCTGTCGTCACCAATCCCGGCCGCGTCTACAACCCCTTCTTCGTCCACGGCGGCGTCGGGCTCGGCAAGACGCACCTGCTCCAGGCCGTCTGTCTCAAGCTCGTCGAGGCCAACCCGCGCCTTGTTCTCTACTACACATCCTGCGAAAACTTCGTCACGCAGTACGTCGAGAGCGTGCAGTCCGGCGAGATGTCCGACTTCCGCCACCGCTTCCGCGATGTCGACGTCCTCGTCATCGACGACATCCACTTCCTGACCAAACGCGACCAGTCGCAGGAAGAATTCTTCCACACCTTCAACAGCCTCTACCAGGCCCACAAGCAGATCATCCTCTCCTCCGATGCGCCGCCCGAAGACATCCCGCAACTCGAAGACCGCCTCGTCTCGCGCTTCAAGTGGGGTCTGGTTGCGAAGATCGAGCCGCCCAGCTACGAGACACGCGTCGAGATCCTGAAGACCAAGGCGCGGCTCCGCGGCCTCGAGATGCCCGCCGCCGTCGCCGAGTACATCGCAGGACGCCTCGACACCAACATCCGCGAGCTCGAGGGCGCCGTCGTCAAGCTGCAGATCCAGGCCGTCGTCGAGAAACGCCCGATCGATCTTGAGCTCGCGCGCGCCGCGCTCGGTGATGTCCCCGCGCCGGTCGTCGGAGAGCCCACGATCCAGACCATCATCGGCGCCGTTACCGAGCACTACTCGATCAGGCTCGCGGACCTCCAGAGCAAGCACCGCCAACGCTCCATCGCGCTGCCCAGGCAGGTCTGCATGTTCCTCGCGCGCCGCTGCACGCGCCACTCACTGGAAGAAATCGGCGGCTTCTTCGGCGGCCGCGACCACACCACGGTGATGCACGCCATCCGCACCGTGGAGGCCCGGCGCGAGATAGACGCCGAGTTCGAGAACGTGCTGCGCGTCCTCGAAGAACGCGTGCGAGCGTCAAAGCACTGACTGATCTGAGCCCTGGTCAGGGCACTGATCAGAGCCCTGATCAGAGCACTAAGAAAGCCCTCCCTCGCGGTCGAGCTGCACATGCGCGCGATCACAACACCGCGTGGGCTGGCGGCGGCATCTCGTCCGACACGCGCTCGCGCCTGATCTTCTCTTCGCCAGGCGTCGCCGTCAGCAGGTGCTGGTCCTCATTGATGCGCGTCAAAAGATGCACTGGCCGGCCCCACAGCATCGCCATCGCACGCAGCACCTCGCCCGCCTTCGCGGCCTCGATCTCAACGCCCGTGTACTTATGCGCCAGCACCAGCTCGCCGCGGTTCAGGTAGTTCGCGTCCACGACGTACACGAACGGCTGCCCCGCGTTGGTCAGTTGGTGCAGCAGCGTCTGCTTCACGCGGTTGAAGTCGCGGCTCACAACCCTGATCTCGCCCGTCTGCGGATCGCGCTTGTGCTGGTACATCTTGTGCTTCTCGACGAACTCCTCGGTCAGGAACTCGTCGATGAACGACACGTCGTTGTAGATGCTCCGCACCTCGAAAATCTTGGCGCGCCCGCGCAAACTCCCGTCGTTGTGCACCGACTTATCACCCAGACCATCCAGCCGCTCCCACTCAGCGCCGTGCTGGCCCGTGTCCCATCGCCGCTCGATGTCCTTGAAGAGCTCAACGCCGATCTTGTACGGATTGAACCCGCCCGGCGGCATGTGCACCACGCCGCTGTGCTGGTCCGCGTAGTGGATGATCTCACGCGCTTCCAGAAAGTGCTGTGTCATCAGGCGGCTGTGCCAGTACGTCGCCCATCCCTCGTTCATGATCTTCGTCATGCCCTGGGGCGCGAAGTAGTACGCCTCATCGCGGATCAGCGAGAGGATGTCCTGCTGCCACGGCTCAAGGTTCGCGTTGCGCAGCAGGAAGAGCATCACGTCGCGCACCGGCTCTTCGGGAAACCGTGACCGCTGCGCCTCGGCCTTCTTCAGGAACTCCTCGCGCTGCCGCTCCATCTCCGCGCGCGGGTTGATGAAAGGATCCATGTAGTCCTTGGCCACGAACTTGTCGGCCTCGAACGGGTCCGGCCGGGGCGCCTCTTCGCTGGACCTTGACCGCCCCGCCCGCGCTGCGCGGTACGCGCTGTGCGGGTCGATCAGGTTATCAATCGCGAGGCACGCGTCGACGAAGCGCTCGACGTTCTCCGAGCCGTACCGCTCGGCGTGCCGACGCACACGAGTGGCGTGGTTGGCCATCTCGTTCATCATCTTGCGGTTGGTCTTGCTGAACCAGAAGTTGTGCTTGAAGAAGTCGGCGTGCCCATAGACGTGCGTCATCACCAGCTTCTGGTCCGTGACGGCATTGGACTCCTGCAGGTACGCGTAGCACGGATCGTTGTTGATCACCATCTCGTAGATGCGGCCAAGGCCGTACGCGTCGCGCTTGCTGAGCTTCTCGTACTCCATACCCCAGCGCCAGTGCGGATAGCGCGTCGGGAAGCCGCCGTACGCCGCGATCTGGTTCATGATGTCAAAGGGCAGCACCTCGAAGACGACCTCGAAGAAATCAAGCCCGTACTCGATTGCCTTGGCCTTGATGCGCTGCATGTGGCTCAGCAGCTCGGGCGACAGATCCGTGTGCGGCGTGATCGGCATGGTCGGCTCCCGGTCGTTGGCCAGCTCCAGCGAGGCTTCACCGCCTTCGTTATCGGCGATTCAGCCACCCTTCCATACGCCGAAACCAGCGATCGGGTGCAGCGAGGTTGCCATCGCTCCTCAGCGAATCAAACTCGCGAAGAGCAGCACGTTCGCCAGGCTCGCTCCAAAGCCCGCTACCGCGACCAGCGTCCGTGCCGATCTGGCCCATCGACGGACCCGACGGTTGAAGACCAGCAGCATCAGGAGCACGCCTCCTTGCACCAGTGCGCCGAGGAGCAGAATCAACAACTGTTCCCCTGGGCCGAAGTTGCCGATGCGAATGGACACGATCAGCAAGTACACCAGCAGCAGAGCGCTGAACCCCGCCCCGAGCGCCCACCCGACAACGCCGACCAGAAAGAGGCCCACGCGCGGGTCCACCAGCGCGATGCGCAGCGCAATCTCCTGATTGCACTCCGGGCACATGCCGCCGACAAGCCCGCGCAGGTTGTACCCGCACGATGGGCACTCGGCGTCGCGCGTCGCGAGGAACTCACGCAGGGCTTGTGCGTTGTCGATCATCGGATCCTCCGACTTCTGCTACCGACGGTGGCGCACTCTGGTTCCAGTTTCCTATCCGCGTCAGTACATCATCTCCTCAAGGAACCAGTAGACGTGCGTGCCGGCGTAGATCGCGAAGGTCAGCATCGCGAACCGCGCCAGCCGCGAGAGCGATCCGGCGCGAAGCCTGGCTCGCCCCGCGCGCGTTTGCGTGGCTCGCAGCGTGAGGACCATTCCCACCGCTGCGGCGATCAGCAGCGTGGCGCTCCACCCAACTCGGAACCAGGTTTCGCCGGTCACAAACTCGTACCACTGGGGCCAGGCGACATCTTCGGCCGCGGGCATCGGGCCGCTGGACGGAACCGGATCCACCAGCAGCGTCTCGCTCGGCGGCGGCGTGAGCGATCGGAATCTCACGGGCGTGTTGGTCGGCAGCGTTGCGTAGCCCCGGATGATGACGATGTTGCGGATCGTGTTCATCGTGCTCGCCAGCAGCAGCCAGCCGAAGGCCAGAACCAAGAACGCGGTCCAGCCGTGCGGCGAGCTGGCGGTCTGCACCGAGAGCGCGAGCGCGTGGCCGCACTCGGGACATGCCGCGGCTTTCACGCCGCGCAGGTTGTACGCGCACACCGGGCACACAACGTCCCGCTCGTGAAGAAACTCGGCCAGCGGCGTCGGGGGTGGATCTGCCTGGGCCATGTCGGCAGTGTACCGGCGGGCGGCATCGCCGCAGCAGAAAAAAAGACCCGGGGGCACACGCCCACGGGCCTTGCTTGGAAACGAGGGTCAGGCTTGGACCGGTCAGTTGCCGATGGTCACAACGCCGCCGCAGGGGATGATGTCCATCTGCTTGGAGATGGTGCCGATGAAGGTGGTGTACGTGCCGGTAACAACGTGGAGTGTGGGCCGCTCGGACGCGCCCGCCGAGGGAACATCGATCAGGGCGACACCCTCGCTGATGGTGTCGAATGGGAAGCCGAACGTGCCGATCTGGATGATGGGCGTCGGGGGATCCTCATCGACCCAGACGTCGAAGCTGCCGAACTCGAACGCCTCGACCGTGCGTGCGGTGTTGTCCAGGGTGCGGGCGTTGTCGCGGGTGGCGCTGCCGGTGGCGACGCCAAGATAGTTGATGCCGGGGTTGGACCAGTACGCGATGCGCTGGTAGGGACCGTTGCTGGTGTTGTACGCCATGACGGTGCGGTATGAGGAACTGCCGGAAGTCCAGCGGTTGCCGTAGCTGTAGGTATAGAGGGGGCAGCTGCCAGCGTCTTCGGGATTGTGGGCGCAGCCCTGTCCGTGGCCGTGCTCGTGGGGGTAGCTGAAGTTGCCCGACGCACATTCCCAATTGACGCTGATGTACGCGGCTTGGGTCGTGGTCTCGCAGAATGCGAAGCCGCACCACTGGCCGGCGTCGTCGTCGTCAACCCAGATGGAGCACATGTCGGCGTTGACCTCATCGCGCGTGATGTTGATCCAGTCGTAGAAGCCGTCGCCGGGATCACGAAGCCGGTCGCGGTGATCGGTCAGCGCGCCCGACTCGTTGTATGTGACCTCGCCGCGCCAGACGAGGCGGTAGCGGGCGTTGACGTTGCTGTTGTCGTACGTCATGTTGGCGGTGTCGACGCCAAGCTGCACCTCGGCGTTGATGGCGTTGGTGCCGCCAGCGGCGGCGCGAGCGAGGTTGGTGTAGACGACCATGACGTCAAAGACAGGCTGGACGTTGGTGCAGCTGCCGCGCGATCCGTAACCTCCGGCCTCCGGGCCAGCTTCGGGCGGGAGGACGCCAAACTTGTTCTCCCAAGACTCGGGGATCGGATCAAAGCCCACTCCCGGAGCATCTGGAGGAACGGCTGTTGCGCCGCCGCACTCGCCGTAGAGGCTGTCGTCGATGTTGCAGACAAGATGCACGAGCTGTCCGAGCGCGTTTGGACCGACGTGCTTCATCTTGAAGTGCAGGTTGGCGGTGGGGATGCGGATGTCGCCCGCGATCGCATCGAGCTCGCGCACGAGGATGAAGAGCGAGCCCGGCGCTGAGCGCACGGTGCCCGAGAGCGTGTACCGGTCCTCATCGCGGCGTTCCAGCGAGCCGACGACGAGGTCCACCGGCGCACCTTCAGCCACCGTGATGCGGACGATGTCGCCCGGACGCGCGGCATCAAGATGATCCAAGCGCACAGCTACTGGATGCGTCGCGCGGGTGTGCTTGAGGCTGGTGGCGCCCGCTGGCGCTTCTGCGGGCGCGAAGACCTCGATCAGGACGGGAGCCGCCACCGCCGCGGCGGCGAGATCATCCTGGACAGCACCCTGGGGGCGCGGTTCCTGGCCTGCGGCGATCCCGCCCGCGAAGATGGGCAGCATCACGGCGAGCGGGAGCAGGCGATTCAGAGTGCGAAGCTTTGCGGAGAAGATCATGGAAAGTCCTTTCCTCGCGCGGGAGCTCAAAAGACCGCTCGCGCCCTTCCGGGCGCGAGCGAGTAGGAGGTTGTGATCAGTTGCCGATCGTGACGGGGCCGCCGCAGGCCGTGATCGTCATGACCTTGCTGATGGTGCCGGTGTAGTTGGTGGAGCCTTCCTTGATGTAGAGGTTGGGGAACTCGCTGGCGCCGCTGACATGGTTGTCGAGGTTGGTGACGCCCTCGGCCACGGAGTTGTACGGCAGGGAGAAGGTGCCGATCTCAGCGGGGAAGCCGCCAAAGCTGAAGTCGACGAAGATGTCCCAGCGGGTGGTCTCGAAGGCCTCGCAGGTGCCCTTGCGCTCCTCGATCACGCGCTCATTGTCGGCGAGCGCGGTGCCGGTGGGGGTTCCCAGGTACGTGCGGCTTGGGTTGGAGAAGTAGGGGATGCGGTCGCCGGGGGAGTAGGCCATGACGGTGCGGTACTGGTTGCCGTCGGAGCCGTTGAAGCGCCAGCCGAAGGCATAGTTGGAGTAGCCGCAGCTGCCGTTGGCGATGTCGTGCCCGCAGCCTTGGTTGTGCCCGATCTCGTGCGCGTAGGTCAGGCCGCCTGCGGCACAATCCCACGTCGCCACCGAGTACCCGCGGTTTGCCGCGGAGGTACACCACGCCAAGCCGCAGTATTGAGTATCGGCGACGAAGAGGGTGCAGAAGTCGGCGTTGTTGGTGTCGCGATTGGTGCGAGCCGTCGTCCAGGGCGCTGAGCTACCCAGACCGCTCGTCCCGGTCAGACGGTCGAGGTGATCGTTGTAGGTGCCCACTTCGTTGTACGTGATTTCGTAGCGGCTCACCAGCCGCATGCGAGCGGAGATGGGGCTGTTGTCGTAGGCCTCGTTGGTGCGATCAATCGCGAGCTGGATCTCGGCCTGGATCGCGCTCGTGCCGCCCGCGGCGAGGCGCGCCACGTCGGTGTAGATGATCATGGCGTCGAAGACCACCAGCGGCGCGACGCACGCGCCTGTCGTAGCGCCGCCGCTGTTCTCGCCGTTGCGATCCTCGCCGGTGAACCTCGGGAGGTTGAGCAGCTCCTCGGCCTCTGGTGCCCAGTCCTCGGGCACCTCGCCGGGAAGGAGAGGCTCGGACTTCTTCGCGCCGCCGCAGGGCGCGTACTTCATGTCATCGATGTTGCAGACCAGGTGGACGCCGTTGGCGGCATACTTGGTCTTGTAATGAACGCCCCAGGTGGGGGCGGTGATGTCGCTTGCGACGGCGTCTTCTTGCACGGAGAAGATGACGCTGGTGCCCTCGGCACCGTCGATGGTGCCGAAGACCGAGAAGGTTGCGTCGGGGCGGCGCTCGACCTTTGTCACGGTCATGGTAAACGAGCGAAGGGGATCGACGTTGAGCTCGATCTTGGTGCCAGCGTTCGAGGAAGCGAGCAGGCCCGTGTCGATGAGCGCTGGCATGTGGGCGATGGACTGACGCAGTGGCGTGGCACCCTCTGGTGCGACCGCCGGGAGGAAGAGCTTGGGAAGCTCCGCCTGCGCGAGGGCCGAGCCCGCGCTAAGCACAAGGGCGAGGGACGCCCCAATCAGGATCGCGAGGGTGCCGGACCGCCCGCGCGTGAAGTTCATGTTCATCGTGAAATTCCTTTCTTAGTCATCGTTGGAACAGGTGCGTAGACGTGTTCGCGCGATCACTGGAGGTTCACGAGGACCAGGACCATGCCCTTCTGGCCGATCTCGAGCTTGGTCATGGCCTTGCCGATGGTGGCGCCATGGGCCTTGCTGCTATCGACCACAGGCATCGCGTAGCCGGGAGTGTCGCTGGTCGTGAGGAGATCGCCAGCCTCGACGGCCTTCTCGGAAGCGTCGACATAGGTCCAGACGCGGCCGGTGAGGGCCACGGCGTGGGGGTTCTTCGCGCCCTCGAAATCGCCCAGGATCATGCCTGCGGCGAGATCCTTGGCACCGGAGATGACGCCCGCGACGCGCTTGTTGTACGCGCCCGTGGCGAGCTCCATGCCGCCGTCGTGCTGGTCATCGATCATGACGACCATGCCGGGAAGGATCTCGGTGGTCTGGCAGTTGAACTCGAACTTCTCGGCAAGGTCGGCCCCGCCGCGGATCGTGATGACGCCGACGCTGGCAGTGCCTTGGACATAGAGGGCCACGCCGCCGGAAACGCCGGTGTCAAAGTACCCGCCGTATCCGCCCGAGCTGAAGCCCCAGACGCCGACGCCGGGGCCAGAGACCGTGCCGTAGACACCACGGCTGAGGTTGCTGTCGCCACCGGAGAAGAAGCCGCCGTAGCAGACTTCGTTGGTGGTGCGCGGAACGGCTTGGCCGTAGACGCCCGAGCCGTCGAGGGTGGTGCCGTAGACGCCCAAGCCCTCGCCGGTCGTGGAAGCCGAGATGCCGCGGCCAGCACCACGATGCTCGGCGCGGATGG
>Ga0105046_10010089_pt1 | contig 14725 bp, 14 predicted proteins | sample MAT03_FD_78385 | JGI IMG/M metagenome (GOLD analysis project Ga0105046, IMG submission 78385) | Freshwater microbial communities from Lake Fryxell liftoff mats and glacier meltwater in Antarctica - MAT-03 (megahit assembly) | ecosystem: Environmental > Aquatic > Freshwater > Ice > Liftoff... | reverse complement strand
TTCCAGGTCGTGTCCACATGCAGCAGCGGAAATGGCGGCACGGCCGGGAAGAAGGCCTTGCGCGCCAAGTGCACCATCACCGCGCTGTCCTTGCCCACCGAATACAGCATCACCGGCCGCTCGGCCTCGGCCACCACTTCGCGAAGGATGTGGATACTTTCGGCTTCGAGGCGTTGCAGGTGGGTGAGGGGTGACAGGGTGGGCATTCAAGTCGAAGCACGTGGCGAATCGCATCGTATTCGCACCTGGCCAACTACGGCTCAGATTCGGCAGTGTGCTGGGCTGGGGTCGATTCGAAAAGCTTCCGCGTTGTCGACACGCCGCGCCGTCCGCTGGCGTCGGCGGTCGCGCGCATCGGTCCTTGGCGATCGAATCTGCGGCGATATCAGCGCCTGCATCGTCAGCTACTTTGCAGCGTCTCGATCTGCCGCAGCGTCCGGGGCCTGCAGCAGTTCCGACGTGTTGCCAACGATCTCTTCGACGGTGGTCTCGCCTGCGGCTGCTTTTCGCCACCCGTCGGCCCAGGGCACGCTCTGCTTGAGATTGTGTGCCGATGCTTCTAGATCGCGCGCTGTGACGCCGGGTCGAATAAGTTGCGACATCGACGTGTCGACCGCGATCAAATCGTAGATGCCGACGCGACCGAGGTAACCGGACTGCGAGCACTTGTCGCAGCCCACCGGGCGCATGGGTCTTGCCGTCGCCGGGTCGATGTGCAGCCGATCCAGCCTTTCACGCAGCGGCGCCGGGCACTCGCCGGCATCCTGTTTGCAGTCAGGGCACAGGCGACGAACCAGGCGCTGCGCCATCACCCCTTTGAGACTGTCAGCCAGAAGGTAGCTGTCCACCCCCATGTCCAGAAGCCGGGTGACGGCGCCCGCGGCGGTGTTGGTGTGCAATGTCGAGAGCACCAGATGACCGGTCAACGCGGCCTGGGTCGCGATCTGGGCCGTGATGCCATCACGGATTTCGCCGATGAGGATCACGTCCGGGTCGTGGCGGAGTATCGAGCGCAAGGCCTGAGGAAAATCCAGGCCAATATCTGCATTCACCTGAATTTGACTGATTCCAGGCAGCTTGTATTCGACCGGGTCTTCGACCGTCACTATCTTGTCGGTCTTCTTGCCAAGTAAATCGATCGCGGTATAGAGAGTGGTACTCTTGCCCGAGCCAGTCGGACCCGTGACGAGTATCAGGCCGTTAGGCATCGCCAGCCAACGCTGCAACAGTTGGGCGTCATCTTCACCCATGCCCAGGTCTGCAAGACGGGTCGGCGCCCGCTCCTGACGCAGCAGCCGCAGCACAACGGACTCCCCGCGAACCATGGGAATGACGGAGACGCGGACATCGAAGCTGATCCCGTTGACGCGCGCGTCCAGACGCCCATCCTGCGGCAGCCGTCGTTCGGCAATGTCCATCGAAGCCAAGATCTTCACCCGGCAGACCACCGCCTCGTACGGGATGCTGGTGTAGCGCTCGAGCTCCCGCATGGTGCCGTCCACGCGGACCCGCGCAACGAAGCCCTGGGTGTCCGGCTCGAGGTGGAGGTCGGATGCACGCAGGGTCACAGCCCTGGACATCGCGGAATTGACAAGTTCGATGACAGGGCCTTCCTCCGCCAATTCCCTGAGATGCTGGAGGTCCAGATTGCCGCCAACCCGTGTCCCGAGATTCGCAGCGGGCTCCATGCAGGAAAGGAAGTCGGATGGTGCCGCCAGAGCCCCTTCAACGGCGCCGCGGAATCTGAAATTCATCTCTGTCAGGTACTCGACCAGCAGCGGGCTGGGTGATCCCGCAAGAATCACGGCCCACAGCGGCCTTGCTAATGACATTGTCCCGCTTTCCGGGGGCGTGGCGGGCGACTGTTCTGCAGCGTGACGCAGGAATGCCACCCGCTGATCCTTGCACCAAGCTGCACTCAATCCAAGTGCCGCACACCCCTCCATCAGTCTGGAGTGGGCCGCGTGAAGGTGCCCGCGGCTCCACAGTGGTGCCTGCAGCCGCCGGGCAATGGCCGGCAAGGCAACTTGTTCCGAGATAACGGCGCCGCGGAGCAGCACAGCCAGGAGCGTGGTCGGTACGGCCGAGCCCGACAGGACCTGGCCTGCGTCGCCCAGCGCCTTGCTGGTCAGGATTTGCTCGTCTAGCAGAATCGATGCAATGCGATCATCTGTCAGGCCGATGATCAGCCGGTCGAGCGCGACGATGGGCTCAGCCGTCTCGTCGCCGGTGACGGTGGTGGCGTAGTCAGCGATCACTTTAGTGGTCGTCCCACCTTGATCTGCCGCTCGGTCCGATACCAACCGGCAGGCGTCTTGGCCAAGGCCACCAATGTCTGTGTTTCGACGAGCGTGGCATTCACCACCAAGACTGGCGCGGAGTTGGGGCCGAGGCTGGCAATGCCCAACTGCTCCAGGCCGCCCTGTTCATTCGCGGCACGGCTAAAGAGAGCCAGTGTCTGAGTGAAACGCGCGGAGCTGCGCACGCGAATGCCGACCTTGCCGGGCAAGACGATTTCGTCGAACTCAAGCGTGACGTCGGGTGACGGTTGAGGCCACTGCGTCATTCCCATTGTCTGCCAGAGGGGTGGCAGTGGGCCTGGGGGTGGTGTTTGACCCGAAGCCACCGAAGTGGCAAGCCCCAGGAGTACGACCAGAAGCCTGCACCAGCGCTTTTTCTCAACAAGAGCAACGATACGAACAGGTTCGATCATCTGGGATGCCTGCTGAGGCGCCTGGTGTGAAAAAGGGTGCTGCAGAAACGAAGAAAGGCCCCGAAGGGCCTTTCGAAATCATGCCTGAGGCATCAGTTCTGGGTACCGGCAGGGCCGGCGCCGTCGTCCTGGCCGCCCGAAGCTTCAACCCAGTTACCACCCGGCTGAACAATGTAGTTCTGCGCGCGCAGGCTGTTGGTGTTGCCCGTGATGACCAAACGCGGGTTCGATGCGGACAGAGGGGGCGAGATGCCCATCAAGGCTTCAATCGCTGTGTTGAACAGCGTCACGCTTCCGCCAGCAGCGATATTCGGAACGATCGTGCTAGTGGCCGAAGTGCTGCCATCGGCGTACACGAAGTAAGCCGTGATCGGGGTCGCAACCGACCCGGAGTTGATGATGCGAATCTGCTGGTTCCAGCCGAACGCATTGGCAGCCGCCGGGCTGTAGTTACGAATGAAGATCACGCCACCGTTGATCGTCGCCCGGGCCAGCGGGGCGGGGCAGCTCGGGCCTGCAGCGTAGTCTGCCACGTCGGTCAGAGCAATACGATTTTGAATCGCGTAACCAGAGAACTGGCTCTGTGGAACGTTGCCCGCTGTGCCAGACAATCTGTAGCAGATCGTGTAGGTCCTCGCGCGGTTGGCTACGCTCGTGATACCGCCGAGGGGAATCGTGTAAGTCCGCGTGACTGCGCCGGTTCCAGTAACCACTGGCGCAGGCAACGCAATCACAGCACCAGCTGCGATAGCCGGTAGAGCAGAAGGATCGGCCGTGCAAGCCGTGTTGGCAGTGTCGTCGATCAGGTACAGCGAGCTTCCGGTACCGAATCCAGCCGAGGCCGTCACGCCCAGCGTGGCACCATTGTCGCTCGCAGAGACGGAGACAGCGGGAACAGCCACACCCAATCTGTAGTCGAGCGTTGGGTCTGCAGCACTACCCTGCAGACCTGCCACGTCTGAGAACCTGAACGTGCCGATGGGAGCATCCAGCACATTGACGACAGTACCGTTGTTCAAAGTCCGTGCAAATTTGCTCGCTGCCGGTGCAGCAGCAGGGCGCACTGTGGTCAACACGTCGAGCACAGGATTGGCCGTCGGCGTGATGGCGCCGGTGACAGCTTGGCCTGCAACTACCACCGTTCCGGTGTTGCCGCCAGGGTTCAAGTCCACCTCAGTGCCGTTGGCGGCGAAGTATCGAGCCGTGACACTGATCGTGCCAGTGGTGAAGCCACAACCGTTGTCATTTACGCCGGTTGCAATCAGGGCTGCGCCGGCGCCGTTGATGATCGCCCCGGAGAGCTGAAAGAACGTATTCGCTGCCGACGTGTTCACACCCGCGGTGCCGATGATCGAATACGTCAGCACCGTGTTGCCAACGGACAGAGCAGATGTGTACAGCTCTGTGACAAACGGAGCCAGAGTATTCTGATTGATCTGTACGAGGAGACCCGCAGTGTTCCAGGTGGCGCCATTGGTCAGCGTGAAACTGATCGAATACGGATTGCCGGAGACCACACCTTGAGTGGTGGAGTTGACTCCGATGTTGTTCAGAGTGATCGCTCCGACAGCAGGGAGTTGCTCGGTTGCCAGCGTGGTCGGAGAGTTGCCGACGATAGTCAGCGCATTAGCCTGGTGTGCAAGGCCGAAAGCGCAAACGACGGCAGCACTAACCATCTTAAGCTTGAAATTCATAGGAAATCCTTCATGAAGTTAATGCGTGTTGACTAGCAACAAGTTAGCGCTTCGGACAGGCTGTGTCACAGGTACGGACCGCTGTATACGGCTCTCTTCCTCGGCTAAGCGAGTGTAGCATCACGGTTTGAGGTCACCGCAAGGGCCGTTCCACCTTTCCGTATGTTTTTGGCAACGCAGAGTTGAGGTATTCCGCGGCGCCGCCAGCGACAGGTTAGCCCTTGGCGGTTTCCCGCAGGTGGTGGGTTCGGGGCGTCACAGCGGCGGCAGTTGAGCGGGGCTCCACGCGACACGGGCTGTCCCCGCGGAATCCGACTTTTAGCGACGAGGCGTTTCTGAGCATGGTGATCGATCTTTGGCTTGACAGATGGTTCTTCGGGTCTTGCACGGGCCCGGGTCGGCTGATCGGTTGCCCCTCATGACCACCTCAGCGCGGTTCAACTACCGTGCCGCAGACGCCGAGGGCCGGCAGCGAGCGGGCTCGGTGGACAGCGACGACGAGTCTTCAGCTGTGGCTGCCTTGGCACTGCAAGGGCTCCGTGTTTTCGAAATCACACCCAGCGCGGGCCAGGCGCAGAGCATCGTAGCTGAAGAGCCCACGTTTCCGATTTTTGGCGTGGGCAGCAAGATCACGGTATTGCAGCGTGTCTGGCTATTCGACGAGTTGGCCACGCTGCTGGAGTCAGGCGTCGTCCTGGCCGAGGCGGTGGATGGCCTGCGGGCAGGCGAGGGAGCGACCGCCCTGGGCCGCGCGCTGGGCAAAGTCAATGCCACGCTGCGCGCAGGCACCCCGCTTTCTATTGCGCTGGCAGCCGAGGGTCTTGGGCTGCCGCGCTATGTAATCGAGCTGGTACGTGCTGGCGAGTCCACAGGCCGCCTCGCCGGCGCGGCCCGCGCCGCCGCGCAGCAACAGTTGGCGGATTTTGAATTCGGGCGAGAGGTTCGTAACGCGCTGGTCTATCCGGCAGTCTTGCTAGGAAGCGGCATCCTGGCAATGTTGGTCGTGTTCGTCTTCGTGGTGCCGAAGTTCGCGACGATTCTCGACAACCCGAAGGCGGACCTGCCGATCGTCAGCCTGTGGGTCTTGCACGGGGGCGTATGGCTCGCATCCCACCTGGAATGGGTCGCTGCCGCCGTGGCGGCGATGGTCGGGGCGGCGCTTTGGGCCAGCCGGAACGGCCAGGCAAGGCAGTGGGCGTGGGATCTGGCTGCCACTTTGCCGTGGCTGCGGGACTGGGTCACTGATGCCGAGTCCTACCGCTGGAGCGCAATGCTTGCCTTGCTGACGCAAAACCGGGTGAACCTGCTCGAGGCGCTGGCCCAGGCCAACAGCACCTTGCGTGGACGCAACATGGCTTTCAAGGGGCAGCGCGTGGCGGATGCGGTTCGGCAGGGCCGGTCGCTGGCAGCCGCGGTTTCCGAGCAAGGTATGCTGTCATCCGCGGCCAACTCGCTGGTTCGAGTAGGCGAGCGGTCCGGCACGCTGGACCGAGCCCTGAGCACGCTGGCGGGCCGCTACCGCAGCGCCAGCCAGCAGCGGATCAAGCGGTTTCTCGTGCTGCTGGAACCCGTCACCATTCTGCTGATCTCGCTGGTACTTGGCGGCATCATGATTTCGGTGATTCTTGCAGTCACGAGCCTGACGAACGTAATCGGATAGCGATGGAAGAATTCTGCAAACGCAGGGTGCACGGCAATCGCGGCCAACGCGGCTTCACCTTGCTCGAGATGCTGGTCGTGATGGTGCTGATCGGCCTGCTGGCGGGGCTGGTGGGGCCGCGCCTGTTCGGACGGGTGGAAACCTCCAAGCTGCAAAGTACCCTGGTGCAGATCAAACTGCTGGAGAACTCAGTGGCGGTGATGGCCCTGGATATCAACGGGCCGCCGCCGCCGACCGCAGGTTTGCAATGGCTGACGGTGAAGCCCGAAGTGGAGCCAGCAAGGTCGCTCTGGAGGGGGCCGTACATAGATGGCGCTCTGCCCAAGGACGCGTGGGGCAATCCGTTCCTTTATCAGGTCCCCGGCCTGAACGGGCGCGACTTTTCAGTCATATCCCAGGGCTCGGATGGCGCCGCTGGCGGTACCGGTGCAGCGGCCGACCTGGCGTCGAAGTAACAGAGTGAAGCCAACGGGTATAGGCACGCACGATCAGGGCGGTTTCACCTTGATCGAGGCCTTGGCCTCGCTCGTGCTGCTGGGTCTGCTGGCCGGGGTGGTATTCCCGAACATGAGCCGCTGGTATGACGCGATCGTCGCACGACAACTCTTGTCCGAACTGACGACCCAGGTTCGGCAGCTGGCTGCGGTTGCGGTCTTCACCGGCCGAGATTTCTCGCTTGCCGACGTGGCCGGCGGGTCGAAACTCGTGGCCAGCCCCTACCGTTTGAACCTGCCTGCGGGGTGGGCAGTGCGAGATGCAGGCGATCTGCGCTTCCTGCGAACGGGAATGTGCCGGCCGGGGGCGGCTTGGCTGCGCGGAGAGGCAGGGCGCGAGATTCGCGTCTCCGGCAATGCGCTGTGCGAGGTCGAGTTGACTTTGGAACCAGCGCCCCTGCGGCCGGTGAGGCAGTGAGAGGCCCGAGACCTGGCCACCCCCGCGGCCGGTGGCGGCACGGTGTGCGAGGGGTGGCGCTCCTGGAAATGCTGGTCGCGTTGACAGTTCTGGCGACGGCCGGCGCCATCCTCTTCGGCTGGGTCTTCCAGAGCAGTGTGCAACTGCAGCGCCTCAACAACCAGCAACTGCTGGCTCTGGCCCAGTTGCAGGCGCTGCAGTTCGTGGGCGGCGTGAATCCGGCCATCACGCCCCAGGGCAGGCAGGCATTTGTCGGTTTCGTACTGAATTGGGAAGCCAGCGCCCGGACACCCATGCGCCAGGTGCTGGACGGGAGGGACGGGCCGCTGCCGAGCCAGATCGCGATCTTCGATGTCAGGCTCACCTTGCGCCGGGAGGGGGAGGCCAATCCCTGGCATGAATTCAAGACCCAGTTGCCCGGTTGGCGCAGCGATGCCGGCGGCGGCGGGCCACCGAGCCTGATTGGCATTTCTGGTGTCACTGCCAAATGAGACCAGTACGCTCCTCAAGCGGCGGCCAGCGCGGCTTGACACTGATCGAGCTGCTTCTGACGTTCTTGATCTTTTCGCTGGTGATCGCAATCTTCTCGCAGGCCGTCTTCCAGATCAGCCTGTTCGCGCGGTCTTCGGCCCGCACGACGTCGATGTGGCAACAGCGCTGGGCAACGGGCTTTGCACTCGATGACTATTTTTCCGGCCTGGTGGTCCCTGGCGCTGGCACAGACAATCTGGCCGCCATCGGGGGGCCGGATCAGTTCGCGACCTGGTGGGTCGAGCGGGCTGGCGAAGAGGCGGGTCTTCCAGTACGCGTCAGGCTGTCTTTGCGTTCTTTAGGCGGTGACGGACGCGATGGCCGATGGGGCATGTACCTGGGTCGTGGCGACGCGACTGACGAGCTTGCCGCACGGTGGGAATACCGTGTCAGCTTCCGTTACATCGACTCGAAAGGGTCGATGTTTACCGCCTGGCCGCCGCCACTGCAGCGTGCGCGGGGGGTTCAGGATGAGGCGCTGCCGCGTGCCGTTTGGGTGGTGGACGATCGCGGGGCGATCGCCCATGCGTGGCATTTTGGCGGGCTTACCCAGCCGAATTTGGCACAGCGCCGCAATGCGTTCGGGCCAAGCTCAAGCTTGGCCATGCCCTGAGAGGTGAGTGGATGAGAAGACCAGCTCCATCGAGGGGATTTGCGCTGGCCGCGGTGTTGTGGCTGCTCGCTGGGGTGACGATTTTGGTCAGTGGGGTCGGCGTCTCACTGCTCGCCGTGGCCCGGACCAATCGCGATCTCGATGCACGCGTTCGGCTCATCGTGGCGGAACAGCAGGCGACGGCCTCATTGTTGTACGTGATGCTGACTTCCAAGACGCTTGGGGTGGGAGCCAACGTGGGCGCCGCCGTCTTGCCCCTGGACGGCAGTGTGTCCCTGGCCATGGACAATGGGGCCGTCGTCGAACTGCAGGACTTGCAAGGCCTGATCGGCCTGAACGCAGCCAGTGGCGAGGACCTTCGACGCCTCGTCGGCCAATGCGGTGCCAACGCCGAGCAGGCCGATTCGCTGGTGGACAGGCTGCTGGACTACACCGACGAAGATTCGCTCAAAAGGACCAACGGCGCCGAAGCCTTTGAATACGCGAGCATCGGCCGGACACCACCGCGCAACCGTGCGCTCACTTCCCGCGCGGAACTGCGGCAGGTGCTGGGTTGGGAGACCTTTCGGTCCGCATGGGTCGAGAGCGGTTGCGATGAACTCGTCAGCCTGTCTTCCGCCACGGCCGTCAACCTCTGGACCGCGCCCGAACGGGTCCTTACCGCCATGGGGATGGATCCCCGCAGCGCTGCGCTGGCGACCTCCGAGCGCGGCCGTGATGCCCAGTTGCAGCGACTCTCGCCGCTGCTGCTGTCCTTCCGCGATCTGCAGGGCACGGGCCCGGCAGCCATGGGCCGCTTCAGCGTCCGCAGCCGCGGCGACGTCCGTCTCACAGTCACGCTGCCGCCAAGCGGGCTGGCGCGCCGCGTGGTGATCTTCAGAGGTGGCGTCGATCATGTTGTACCGTTCCTGATCTCTGAACAAGACTGGGTTCCGGCAAAATCGGACGCTGCCGACGTCGACCAGGCGCCTGGTATGGCAACCCGACAGCTCTTGCTCGAGGGCTATGTCTCTGCCGCGGCGGCAAGGACCGAAACGAATGCTCTTCAAACACCCCTGCTACCTTTTCAGCGACCTTGATGGCGAACCGATGCTCGCGGGCAGCCGCTGGGGCCGCGTCGCCATGGTGGTGCTGGCGCGGCACCTTTGCGTGCATTTTTCGCTGGACGTGAGGGGAGTACCGGCGCGGCGCACGCAAGCCTTCGTCAGTCTCAACGCCGCGCGTCACGTTCCCTTCGCCGAGTCGGATGGGGCTTACGTTCGCCAAGGTGAGACCGTGCAAGTCTGGGCCTGGCCGCGCGCACTGCGCGAGAAGGCGAGCAGGATTGCAGGGTTGGATGCTGTGGTGCTTCCGGAGTCGCTGCTGGAGCCGGTCAAGGCAGACGGCGTCATATTTCGCGATTGCGTTGCCGGGGTCGAAGCGTTGCGTTTCGAGCGGGGGCTGCTGAAGGATTCGGCGTGGTGGGCTGTTTCTCCTACAACACAGGACAGGGCTCGCTGGGCTGGCGAGAACACCGCAATGGTGATCTCCCCGAGTGCGCTGGCGAGCGGTGCCCCGGTCAGGGTTTGGGCGCGCGGGTGGCGGCCCCTGCCCGGCGCCCGGTCGGCGCCGCAGGTTCGCGCCAGGTTTCTCCTTCTGCGCGAGCAGGGTGTGGTGATCCTGGGCTGGGGCGCCGTGTCGGTGGCCGCCGCCAGCCTCGGTTGGACTTATGGTGAGGCGCGGGCGCTGAAGTCTGAGGTCGCACAGTCGCAGCAAGCGATGGAGCGCGCACTCCGTCGCGCTCAGGCTGTCGACGCCTCGCGTAGCGCCCTCCAAGGGGACGGGCGGAGTCTCGACGAGCGTTGGGTGGACGCGGCGCGCAGCGCCTCGCGCAGTTTCGATGTGTTGCTTGCATGGGCGGCGATTGCTCCCCAGCTGGTCGAGGCGGGGTTGCTCGTGCGCGAATTCACTTTCGAACGGGATCTCGTCAGGTTGACCTTGGTTTCAGGGTACGAGACCGAGGTGGACCTCATCAGCGCAGTCACAGCGTTGGAATCGTCGGGTCTTTGGAGCAATGTCGAATTGATCGACTTGAGCAACCCATTGGCCGTGCGACTGAGTGCGCGTCCGAGCGAAGCTATGTTTGGCCCGGTGCCGCGATGAATTCGGCCACGTCGCGCACTCTCGGCTTGGCGCTGATGGGCGTCTCGGTGGTCGTATGGGCGTGGTCGTTTGACTTGAGCGAGCAGAACGCCTCGCTTCGGCTGTCTCTGGCCCAAACCCGGTTGCAGACCGAGCGTCTGGCGCAGGTGGCGTCGCCGCAAGCGGCGGACACGCGTCATCGCTATGCGGACCTCAAGGAGTCCGAGGCGAAGCGATGGCGCAGCGCTGCGGCTGGATACGGCAGCGATGCGCAGAACCTTGCCGCTGCTTTGGGGCGAGTGAAAGTCTGGTGTGCATCTTCCGGGTTGCCGGAGTGCCAGGTGACAAAGTCGAATGTCGCTGGCACAGGCGCTCAAGTGCCGGCTCTGGCCGCTGTGGGTGCCACGGCAGCGGCGTCGGCGGCATCGACGGGCATCGCATTTTCGTCGTCAGCAGTGCGACTGACAGCGACGTTCTCTGCGGAGGCCACGCGCCGACTGCTCAAGCTTGCGACGGAGTGTGCCTGCCTCTTTCGGCTGGAAAGATTCAGCGTGCAGCAGAATCGACTCGAAATGGACATCGTCTTCTTTCACAACCGCGATGAAGTACGGCCCGCGTCCTTGCCAGGGGTCCCGGGGCCATCGCCGGCCATGAGGCCGTCAAGTTGAAGTACGCGTTGGGCCGCGGTCTGCCACCGGCGATGCGTTGGCAAGTCATGGCGCTGCTCGTAGCGTGCCTGGCAGGCGTCGTGGGGCTCGTGACCGGACATTGGTGGGCGGCGTCGACGACCGCGGCTCAGGTGAGTCCAGTCAAATCGGCGACGGCCACTGAGGTAGCGCCGCCCGGCGCCTTGCGTGGCGACGACCCCGCCGGAGCCCGAACCGTTTCGAGAAGCATCGGAGCGGGCGGTGCGCCGGAAGACGCGATGTGGGAGGCCACGTCGCGGGCCGAACCCGCGATCAATCCGGGCAGCGGGGCGACGCTGCCAGAGGGCTGGCGTTTCGGCGGGTTCTTTGCCACCGAGAAGGGGCCGGCCGCCATCGTAGTATTCGATGGCGCAACGCCTCCGTTGTATATGTACGTAGGTGATCGACTGCCGAACAAGGCCTCGATCACTGCGATCGAGCCGGATGCGGTGACCGTCCGCACCCTGATCAACAAACGATGGGTCCTGGTGACTCTCGATCTCTGAACACCAAGCGTTCCCACATGAAGATGTCCCTATTGGTGTTGCTTGCGGCGACGCTGCTGACGAGTTGCGCATTTCCGCAGGCGACGGTTCCGCAGCGTTTCGAACGCGGAACATCGGCTGTTCCTGCCGGCCTCGGAGAGTCGGTTCAGGATGCTGCTGGCCCCGCCGAGGTGCCGAGAATGAAGGTAACCAACGCCCCCGTTGCGGAACTCGGCGCGGCGGCTCCCGCCCAGGGGCAGGCGGGCAACGTCGGGCCTGGCGCCAGCGAGGCCATCGTCGTCAACGTCGACCAGATGACGATCAAGAACTTTGCACAGTTCGTCTTTGGCAATCTGCTGAAGAAGACGGTGGCACTCGACGCGAAGATCGAACAACGCACCGATCTCATCACGATACGAACCGACAACCCCCAGACAGCCCGTCAGTTCGCAGATACCGCCAAACTGTTGCTTCAAGGTTTTGGCGTCTCGGTGACGGAGTTCGACTCGCTGGTCCGGGTCACTTCCGCCGACAACCGGAATGCGGAACTGCCGCTTCTTCGGCGCGGTAGAGCCTCCGCAGATACCCCCAGTGCGCTGAGGCCCGTCTTTCATCTTGTCGAACTGGAAGCGACGCGGTCGACGGAGATGATCAACTGGCTGAAGTTGATGTTCGGACAGCGCGCCGAGTTCCAGGATGATCAGACACGCAATTCCATCCTGGTTTCCGGGGCACCGGAGAGCGTCGCGGCGGCACTCGACATGGTGCGCGTTCTGGATCAGCCACGGATGCGCGGCAGGATCTCCAAGCGGATCACACCCGGCTATCTGACGGCAACCGAGCTCGTTGCACGCCTGACGGAAATCCTGACGGCCCAGGGCTACGCCGTCTCAGGGCAGGCGTCGACCGGTCCGTTTTCGGCAATCATGCTGGTGCCGGTGGCAAGCCTCAACACGGTCTTCCTCTTCACGGCGAATCAGTCGGCGGCTGAACATGTCGTTCGCTGGGCTGCAGAAATCGACCAAGCGCCACCCTCGGCAGCGGGCAACAGCTTCGTCAGTTTTCCCGTTCGCTATTCCGACGCCCAATCCCTTGCCAAGACGATGACCGAGCTGATAGCCGCGGGCGCGACGACGGTGGCGGCAGCAGCGGTACCGGGCGGCCCGCAGGCGCCCGTGGTCGCCCGTCCGCCGTCGCGGGTTGTCGTGAATGGTGCCACCAACAGCCTCATCATCCAGGGCGGCTCCCCGGAGGAGCAGCGCCAATGGCGCGGTTTGCTGGCCGAACTGGACAAGCCGGTCAAGTCCGCGCTGATTGATGTGGTCGTTGCCGAAGTCACACTGGGTGCCAAAGAGCAACTTGGCGTTGAGTGGGGCGGCTCGGGTTCGGTCGGCAACGGCACGCTCAGGGGGGGGACGCTGAATGGATTGGGCCTGGGCACTGCGGGGCTCACGCTTGCATTCCTCAATAGCCCTGGGAGCTTGCGCGCGGCGCTGAATTTTCTTGGCAGTTCGAGCGACGCCAAGGTGCTGTCGAGTCCCAAGCTGCTAGCGCGCAACGCCGAGACCGCGACCATCACAGTCGGACAAGAGGTCCCGATCGTCACCAGTCAGCAGAGTACGAATACAACGACTTCGCCCGGCGGGACGCCGACTGGCGTGCTGCAGACAATTCAGTATCGATCGACGGGTGTCATCCTTCGGGTGAAGCCGATAATTTTGGCGGGCGGCCGGCTCGACCTTGAGCTGACACAGGAGGTAAGCAGCGCCGCACAGACCACGACTGGTGTGACCACGAGCCCGACGATCGCCACGCGGCGCGTGGAAACCAAGCTCTCGTTGCGCGATGGTGGCACGGTCATGATTGCCGGGCTCATCTCCGAAAACAGCAGCATCGGTAACTCAGGAATTCCGGGGCTGAAGAATCTACCGGGCGTTGGCGCGCTCTTCAGGAACGAGAACAAGAGCCGCGACAAGACGGAACTCATCATTCTGATCACTGCCCACGTGTTGAATGACGACTTCGAGGCAGAGTCGATCACTGAAGGCTTCCGCCGCTCGATGTCGCCATGGTTGAACGGTTCTTCGTACGGTGAATCCGGCGTTTCCGAACGTGGGGCCGCAGGCGGCAATAGGCTGGAGCGGAGTGCGACGACGGACCCGCGCGGTGCACTCGGATCGAATGCGGTGGCAGTTCCTGCGACAGCGCCTGAACCCTTGAAGGCGGCAGTCCGTGTCCCACTTCAGCCGGATTCCACTGTGATCGAGGCGCCCAGTGGGGCAGCGCGGCCGCCGCAACCGTCACCGGCCCCCGTTCCAGGGCAGTCTCCAGCGGCAGCACCCGTCAGGATCGAGACGCCGCGTGGCGTGATCCAAGGTACACCCGTCACGGACCCCAAGCTGTTGGAGGAATTGAACAAGGGCCTGCGGAAGTAATAACGAGGAGCATTCAGATGGCGGTCGCAGTGATCAGTGACGGGTTGGACAAGACCCATGAATGGTGGGAGAACTACTTCGCAGAAGGTGGGGGGTGGGAGAAGAACGGGGGTCGCGAGCAGTCGCGACTGTTCGCCGAACACTTTGTCAGATTGCTGAAGATCGACCGCCAGAGTTCTTTCACCCTGCTCGACGTCGGATGCGCATTGGGCGACTCGATCGAGGTCTTCAGTCGGACCTTTCCCAACGCGCGCTTGAAGGGTCTCGATTTTTCTGCGACTGCCGTGGCACGCTGCCGCACACAGTTCGGGCATCTGGCGGCGTTCGAGATCGGCGACATTGATTCTGTCGTCGGCCAGTTCGACTTCATCTATTGCTCGAACACCCTCGAGCATTTTCACAATTACATCGACAAGGCTCGATCAATGGCGGCTCATTGCCAACGGCTTTGCGTCCTGGTGCCGTACAAGGAGCTATACGACGGACGCCCGCTTCAACCCAGGTCGAGCGAGCATCATCAGGCGACGTTCAACGATGAGTCATTCGACGCGCTCATGCGCGAAGGCGTGGCGCGTCAGATCGACCGGTTCGTGTTCTCCGCTCCCGGAGCCTGGGGCTGGACGCCATCCGACAAGATCATGCAGCCGCTCAAGAACATTCTCCGACCGATGCTTGGCAAAGTCGTCGTTTCCGAACCTTTTCAGGTTTTCTACGACATCAGGATGTAGATATGGGCGTGTCGGCGGGTGGCGGGACGCTCAGGGCGCCGAACGTGCACGCAGTCGATAGACGAATTGTGAGACGCGTTTCGGGCTCAGACGAACCATCAATCGGATGACCGGGAACAGCAAGCGCCAGTGCGGCCCCCACAGCCG
>Ga0105046_10010087_pt1 | contig 14725 bp, 9 predicted proteins | sample MAT03_FD_78385 | JGI IMG/M metagenome (GOLD analysis project Ga0105046, IMG submission 78385) | Freshwater microbial communities from Lake Fryxell liftoff mats and glacier meltwater in Antarctica - MAT-03 (megahit assembly) | ecosystem: Environmental > Aquatic > Freshwater > Ice > Liftoff... | reverse complement strand
TCGTCGCGACCGCAGGTGCTTCATGGATGTATTTTTGGAAAAAACGGCTGTAAAAGTGGATCAGATGGATGTACTTCCTCCTGCTGATGAATCGGATCAACCCCATCAACCCCATCAACCCTATCAACCCTATCAACTCTATCAACCCTATCAACCTCATCAACCCCATCAACCCCATCAACCTCATCAACCCCATCAACCCCATCAACCCCATCAACCTCATCAACCCCATCAACCCCATCAACCCTATCAACCTCATCAACCCCATCAACCTCATCAACAAAAAACATGACTGACAACAAATTCGACGTAGCCATCATCGGCGCAGGCATCGTAGGCCTCGCAACCGCCTACGCGGCGGCTTGCAAAGGACTCAAAACCATCGTATTCGAGCGCAATTCCAGGGCTGTGGGCGCCTCCGTACGCAACTTTGGCCTGGTGTGGCCCATCGGCCAACCGGCGGGCAAGTTGCTGGACCGAGCCATGTTAAGCCGGGAGATTTGGCTCGACATCGCAGCAGAAGGCGGTGTGCAGGTGAAACAAAACGGTTCGCTGCAACTCGCTTACCACGACGACGAAGTGGCCGTCCTGCATGACTTTTGGAAAAATGCCGACAGCGCAGGTTATCAGGTCAAAATGCTGACGCCCAATGAAGTGGCTGCTCATAGTTCCGCAGTAAAGACCGACGGCCTGAAAGCTGGTTTGTGGAGTGCGACGGAATGCACCGTGTCGCCCCGGCAGGCGATCCCAAATTTGGCGACATACCTGGAAAAAGAACTGGACGTCGTGTTCCACTTTGGCTCGGCAGTGACCCATGTAGACGCCGGCATGCTTTCTGATTTTTATAACATCTGGCAAGCCGAACGGATTTTCGTTTGTTCTGGCAGCGATTTCGAGACGCTCTACCCGCGCATTTTCCGGGAAAGCGGCATCACAAAATGCAAACTTCAAATGCTCCGCACCGCACCGCAGCCCGGCGACTGGCAACTGGGCCCCTCCCTCTGCGCCGGCCTGACGCTGCTGCACTATTCGTCGTTCGCACACTTGGCGAGCCTCAGCCCGGTCCGCGACCGCTACAACCGCCAGAATCCCGATTTCGCCCGCTATGGTGTGCACGTGCTGGTGTCGCAAAACCACGGCGGCGAGATCATACTCGGCGACAGCCATGAGTATGGCTGGGACGTGTCGCCGTTCGACAGCGAGGAGATCAACCGGCTGATCCTGGATTACCTGGGCACTTTTGCGGATTTTCCCCACCCGGCCATCGCCGAAACCTGGCACGGCGTATACCCCAAACTGCCGGGCCAAACAGATTTTGTGACCGAAGCAGAACCCGGCGTTTGGATCGTGAACGGCTTGAGCGGCGCAGGTATGACGATGAGCTTTGGGCTGGCCAAAGAGATTGTTTGATCGCATCCTACACACGCGCTCCCGAAACGGGATGAAGGAACTACCAAATTTATCCAAAATCTCCTCGGACATTTGCGCTGTTAAAAAGAACACAGCAACAACAATGACCAGATTTTCATCCTTTCTTTTCTTCTCGATATTTTTTGCCGCAACAGTGCTCGCTCAAAGCCCCGTCAACGGCGTCACTGTTTACGGTAAAGTGCAGGACGCGCAGACAAAAACCGCGCTTCCCTACCTGACCCTCGTGCTGAAAACTGAAAAAGACAGTGTCTTCACAGCCGGTACGCTGACCGACCAGACTGGTGTGTTCACGTTTACAGGACTAAAAAAAGGGGCCTACCTGCTCGAAGCCAGTTTTTTGGGCTTCCAACCCAAGCGGCAACGGGTGCTGGTGGGCGAGTTGAGCGCATTCCTCGACCTGGGCACTTTGCAAATGACCGAGGAGACGAAAACACTGGACGAGGTGGTGATTACTTCCAAGGCAGACGAAGTTTCGGGTAAAATGGACAGAAAAACCTTTACGGTTGCCGACAATGTCAGCCAATCGGGCGGCTCGGTCCTGCAAGCGATGTCCAATTTGCCGGGCGTGGTCGTCGGGCAGGACGGCAAGGTGCAGTTGCGCGGCAGCGATAAAGTGGCCGTTTTGATTGACGGAAAGCAGACCGCTCTGACCGGCTATGGTTCCCAGACCGGCCTGGACAACCTGCCCGCTTCCGCGTTGGAACGGATCGAAATCATCAATAACCCCACTGCCAAATACGACGCCAATGCCAGCGCGGGCATTATCAACCTCATTTTCAAAAAACAGGAACAGGAAGGTTTCAACGGCAAAGTCGGCATGATGGCAGGCGCGGGCGCTTTGTGGATTAAAAAAGAGAATCTGCCGACCATTCGACCGCAGTTTCAACGAACACCCAAGTTAAACCCTTCATTTTCAATTAATTATCGAAAGAAAGCAACCAATGTCTTTTTGCAGGGCGATTGGCTGTATGCTCCGACCCTGAACAAAAATGAGTTCTCCACCCGCAGTTACGACGACGGGACGGTCATTTTCCAGCAGGTGAAACGCAACCGTCGAACCGACTATGCGACGGCCAAGACGGGGTTTGACCATACGTTCGACGCCCGGAACACCTTGAGTATTTCGGGCCTTTTTAACCGCGAAAAAATCCTGGACAACGGCGACAATCCCTACTTCGAAGGAACTTTGGAAAACCGTTATCGCCTGTGGCAATTTTTGGAGGACGAAGTGAAGTACACCGCGCTGAGTACCGCAATTTTTACCCATAAGTTCCGCCAACCGGGCCACATCCTCCTGTTCACAGGCAACTACTCCTTTCACCGGGAGGACGAACAGTACTTTTTCACCAACACATTGCCCACTTTCACCGGGCAGGATGCTTTCAAATTGCTCTCCGATGAGCATGTGTGGGACTTCAACGCAGACTACACCAAACCACTCAAACAAGGGCGCCTCGAAGCAGGCTTCAAAGGGCGTTTCCGCTCGATCCCGGTCAATATGCAGTTTTTTGCGGGGGAAAACTCTCCGCTCGATACGGGCGCAGGCGGCTGGGCGAATTATTCCGAAAAAATACCGGCCCTCTACGGCAACTATGTTTTTGAGAGCGAAAAAATTGAACTCGAAGGCGGGTTGCGGGTCGAAATGGTACAGGTGGACTACCAGGTGAATCCCAATCATAACACCTATAAAAGCGACGGTTACCGTTATTTTCAGCCCTTCCCGAATGTGCGCGCAGCCTTCAAAATAAACGACCGCAACAAAATTTCGCTCTTTTTCAACCGGCGTGTGGACCGGCCGAACGAAGTAGATATCCGCATCTTCCCAAAATACGACGAGCCGGAACTGATCAAAGTAGGCAATCCGACCCTGCAACCGCAGTTCACTAGGTCCGCCGAACTGGGCTACAAAAATACTTATGCACGGGGCAGTTTTTACGCGGCGGCTTACCATCGAATCATTGACGCGACCATTACCCGCATTGTGACCCAGGCGCCGGGCAGTGTGCTGTTGTACAATGTTTTTCAGAATGCCGGGCGCAGCTGGAATACGGGCGTGGAAATGGTGTGGCAGCAAACCGTGTCCCAAAGGTTATCCTTGAGCATCAATGGGAACGTTTATCGCAACACATTCGGGGCTTTTTCGGTGGTCAACCGATACCCTGTGCCCACGACCTATTCGGCTGAAAAACAGCAACTCGTTTCCGGGAATTTCAAACTGAACGCCACGGTCAAACTTCCCGGAAAATGGGAAACGCAAATTTCAAGCGTCTATCTCGCACCTGATTTATTGCCGCAAGGCCGCATCGGCAGCCGCTACGCGCTGGACTTTGGTTTGAAAAAAAGCATCCAGCGCGGCAGGGGTGAATGGGTGCTGAATGCCACTGACCTGCTCAACACGATGCAAATACGCAAAACAATCCAGGGGACCGGCTTCACGCTGAAAAGCACGGATTATTACGAAACGCAGGTGGTTCGGATTGGGTACAACCGGAAATTTTGACCCGTAGCATCTCATGTCCGACGTACTGCTTAGGAATGCTGCTGAAACGCCGCAAAACACCTCAATTTTTCCCGCGTTTTTCCTGAATAAAATCCTCCACATGGTCCAACTTGGGCGACTCCAGCAGCGATTTCCAGTCGAATTTTGCATCGAACGGCGTAAGGAGTTTTTGAGGATCGAGTACACGCGGGTCCTCTGGCAACGCCGAATAGGGTGAAAAATCGGGCTGATCTGTGAAAAAATCGCTCAAATCAGTCGCCGCTGCATCGTATTGGTTGAGGTAAGGCACCCCGAGGACGTTCCAGAATGTTTTGAATATGCTGCCGAAACTCGTGTGGGTATGACTCACATGGTTCTTTTTGGCATAAGGCGAGATCACCATGAGCACGCTGCGGTGGGCATCCACGTGGTCCTGGCCATCCTGCGCATCGTCTTCCGTGACAACGATCGCCATCTCTTTCCAGTAAGGCGTGTGCGACAGAAATTCCACCACCCGGCCCAGGGCGAGATCATTGTCGGCCATATAACTTTCGCGGAACGGATAACCTGCCTGCGGCCGCTCGCCCGCACCGTGGTCCTGGGGCAACATCAGGGTCAGCACCTGGGGCATTTTTTGCTTGCCCGTCATCCATTTTTCTTTAAACTCCTGCATGAATATGTCGGCCCGGAACTGGTCGGGGATGGCCATGTTGAAGGTCGCGTACTTTTGAGAACTGCGCGTGTACAGCGGTCCGGGGATCGGGAAATTGACCAGCACTTTCTGACCATAGTATTTCATCGTGGAATCGGTGAGATTGGAACCCATTTCCGTACCGAATCCAAAGTTGTAGAATGAAATATCGTTGCGCTCCAGGTGGTCCCACAGCGACCCTGCTTCGTTGTAATCTTCCGGAAAAATTGCGCCCGCGCCGCCCGTCCAGGCGTATTGGCCTTTGGCCTTGCTGCCCCGTTTCACATCGCGGTGGCCGCCGTACTCTGCCGCCACGTTGGTCTCCATCCACTCGTTCGGATAGGTGTTGGCGAGCCAGCGGTGGCCGTCGGCGGAATGGTCGCTGTCCACATAAAAATTATCGGATACGCCGAACTGATGCGCGAGCGCGAGGTGGTTGGGCATGACCGTCGCCTTTTCTACGGTTCTTGTTTTGTCTTTGTTGGAGAATGTGCGCTCGTATCCGTAGCGGGCAATGGCAGGATCGCCCTGTCCGTTTTTCAATTGGCCGAACACCTCGTCATAGGTGCGGTTCTCTTTGGAAATGAATACGATATGTTTGATCGGGCTGCGCTGTTGGCCGGGGAACAGTGGAATGGTATTGTTAACCGGAGTTGGCTTTTCAGTCGCTTTCGCGAGTGCCTGAACGCGAAAATTATTGTCCAGCACCTGTTGGGTCCACTTTGGCAGATCCGCGTCCGCCGGAATATCGAGCATGGTGACCGAGCCATGCATCAGGTGCCCGACATAGCTCCCTTCCGGTCCCTCTTTGAACGTATAGCCGCCGTTGGGCCCGCTGCCATAGCCTTTCGCATTGGCTACGATGAGTTTTTTGCCGTCAGGTGACACTGCTAATTTGGAAGGAAACCAGCCCACGGGCAGATGCCCGATGACGAGGCTCGTAGCGGCTCCTTTAGGTGCCGCAATATCTGCGGTGCCTAAAGGAGCCGCTACATCAATCACCGCCACCGCATTGATGCCCGATTCTGCGACATACAACCGTTTTTTATCGGGCGATAGTGCCAGCCCAAACGGGATCACGCCGCGATGCCGGGCGAGTTGCGGCAGCGGCTGGAGGAAAATGTTTTGCACCACTTTACCCTGCGCCGGATCAATCACCGACACGCAGTCATTGTTGCCATTGCTCACGAACACATATTGATCGGTCGCCACCAGCGAATTGGGGCTGGCACCGCCTACCGCCGGGATGCCCTCGATTTTTTCGCCGACCAGAAAGCCGGTCTTGATGCGGTGCGTCACTTTGGGCGTTGCACCTGCCACATCCACGGCCCATACCGAAAAGGATTCTGGGGCATTCGGGTCACCCAGTGCAGGCACCTCCAGATTGCCTTTTTTGTAGCCTTCGCGCATTTCCTTCGAGCCATACGCCGAGGTCGGAAAATCAGCGCTCGTTCCTTTCAAGTCGTTCTCTTTCAGGTTATTGAGGGGTTTGTATTCGAACATCCCGACGTTGGCGACGTACACGGTTTTTTCATCGGGCGACAACGTCACGCCGAACGGATAGCGACCGACCGGGACATAGTGGCGAACCTTGCGGGTGCGGGTGTCGGCCACCACCAGGCGGAAATTGCTCTGATCGCAGACATAGAGCGTGCTGCCGTCGCGGGTCAGCACAAGGTCGCCGAGATAGCCGTCGGGGTTGTCTGGTTGGGCGCAGAGGATGGAGTCGAGTTTAGCACCGGAGCGCAGGTCGTAGCGAAACAGTTTGTTGGCGCTGCCACCCGACACCCAGACCGAGCGGTTGTCGGGCGTAACCGCGAGGCCCATGAACACATCTTCGAGCAGGTTGGGGTCATTCATCGCGCCCTCTGGCACCTGCCTTATTCTGGGCTGTCCGCTGGCAGGATTTTCCAATATCGTGATCGAGAAGGGCCGGTTGCCGGAGTTGGCCGTCACAGCCACGGAGCCGTCGGGCGAGAGCGCCAGTCCGTAGGGATGGGGGGCGATGCGCACGGTGCTGCCCATGGGTTGTACGATGCGACCGTTCGGGATGATGGTCTCACCAGCAGCGTTGACCTGGCAGTAGCGATCGCCGGCGGGCGAAGTGACGCGCCAGTTGCCATGCCGCTGCCGGGCAGATTTGGGGGACTGGCAGGCTGCTGTCCATATAAGAGCGGCGGCGAGAGCAAAAAGGGTAAGTGCTTTCATGAATACTGTTTGAGGGGGTGAAGGTCAGACAGCGATCGGCTTGTGGCATAAATTTTTACGTGAAATGAATATGAAGTTAGTATTCGTCTCTAAGGAACAGTGAGGCGGCTTTTTCTATTTGTGAGGTATTTTCACCCAATATTTCCCACAAAGGCTGGTTTGCCGCACATCGGCGTTATTTCCATCTACCTTTACCCTATGGAATTTGATCAAACACTCCTTAAAACACTCTCCAACCTGGGCATTCCTGCACTCAATACCATGCAGGAAATCGCCTTGCCCGCTATTCAAAACCATCCCAACGTCACCTTGCTGGCACCTACGGGCTCTGGAAAAACGCTGGCTTTCCTGCTGCCGGTTTTGAGCCAACTCAAGCCCGATGTGACCGGTGTTCAATGCCTGATTATGTCGCCCACCCGGGAGTTGGCCATTCAGATCGAGCGCGTGTGGCAGAAAATGGCTACGGGTTTCAAGGTAAACACCTGTTATGGCGGGCATTCGATGCAAATCGAAATACAGAACCTGAGCCAACCACCCGCCCTGCTGATCGGAACCCCCGGCCGGATCGTGGAACACATGTACCGGAATACGTTTTCCTGGAAAGAGATTCGCATCCTGGTGCTGGACGAGTTCGACAAATCGCTGGCGATGGGTTTTCAGGAACAAATGGCAGATATCATCCAGGAGTTGCACACGCTGGAAAAACGCATCCTGGTGTCGGCGACCGGTAAACTGCTCATTCCGGCTTTTACCGGGGTGATCCATCCGAAAGTGTTGAATTTTTATACGGAGCCTGAAAAATCTACCGACGGCCTGGTCGTCAAAATGGTGATCTCCGCCAACGGGGACAAGGATACCACACTCTATCAATTGCTCTGCTTTTTGGGCAGCGAGCCAACCCTGATTTTTTGCAACCAACGCGACAGCACCGAAAGGGTGCGGGAGTTTCTGGAAGACCTGGGCATCCCGTGCGCGGCTTTTCACGGCGGACTCGACCAGCCCGACCGGGAGAAAATACTCGTGCAGTTTCGAAACGGAAGCATCATTTTCCTGGTCGCTTCTGACCTGGCAGCCCGGGGTCTGGATATTCCGGAAGTAAGAAACGTCGTTCATTTTGAACTGCCACAGAAGCAGAATGACTTCCTGCACCGCAACGGTCGCACCGCCCGCATGCACGCAGAAGGTTCCGCCTACCTGATCCTGCACCACGACGAACCGTTGCCGGCCTACCTGCCGGAAACGCCCCTGCTGCTCGAATTACCGGAAACGGAAACCCGTCCGGAGCCTTCGCCATGGGTTACCCTCTACATCAGTGGCGGCAAAAAAGATAAACTCAGCCGCATAGATATCGTGGGGTTTTTGTCTAAAAAGGGAAATTTGCAGAAGGAAGACATCGGAAAAATTGAGATTATGGACTTCATGTCCTTTGTAGCAGTGAAAAAAGATATCGCAGCCGGGTTGTTGAAAGCGATTCAGTCTGAAAAGATGAAAGGCAAAAAGTACAAGATCGTGGTGACGACGTGAATGCGTCCAATCTCCATTTAACCTTGCCTTAATCTGCCTCGTTTTACCTTCGCGCAAAACGAATACCCATGTGCGTCTTTGCCCTCCGCTCTACCCTTGTCGGAATCTTGATTGCTTTGGCCCAACACCTGGAGGCTCAAATCGTCCCGGATTCCCTCCCGGCAGCGTCTGCCTACCGCCAGACCCTTTCCGAATTAGTCGTAACCGCCCAGCGCAGTGCTACGCCACGTTTCAGGACGCCCCAGGCCATCGAAGTGTTGCACGAAAAACCTATGCGCGTCCGCCAGCCACGGACCGCATCGGAAGCCCTGGCACTCGTACCGGGCGTTTTTGTGCAAAAAACCAACCACGGCGGCGGATCGCCCTTTTTACGCGGCCTGACCGGCAACCAAACCTTGCTGCTGGTGGATGGCATCCGGCTCAGCAATGCCACGTTTCGCTATGGGCCGAACCAGTATTTCAACACGATTGACCTGTTTGCTATCGAAAAAATAGAAGTCCTGCGCGGAAGCGGCTCTGTGCAGTACGGGTCCGACGCGCTGGGCGGCACGATCCAGGCGTTCAGCCGCGAGCTGGGCTTTTCCGAAAAAAATGACTGGAGCGGTGCGCTGCTTCTGCGCGGCGCCACACAAAACATGGAACAAAGCCTGCGCGCGCAAGTCCAGCATACTGCCCGGCACATCGCTTTTACCGGCGGCCTCAGTGGACGCAACTTTGGCGACCTGATAGGCGGCGACACCACCGGGCGGCAGGTGCCGGGCGGCTACCGCGAACTGGATTTCGACCTGAAAGGAAAAATCAAACTCTCCGGGGCTGCCGTGTTGACACTGGCCCACCAGAACGTCCACCAGCAAAAAGTGCCTGTTTTTCACAAAGTGCAGTTGGAAAATTTCGCTCTCAATCAATTCGATCCACAACGCCGCGCCCTGACCTACGTCCGGCTCCAACAGACCCTGAATCAGGGCGTCTGGAAATCGCTGACCCTCACGGCTTCGCTGCACCAGACCGAAGAAGGCCGCGACAGCCGCAAAAACGGCTCCTCCGTGCTGCGCACAGAAAACGACCAGGTCCGCTCGCTGGGCTTTATCGCAGAAGCCACTACAGCATCCGGGCAGAGGTGGTCGGCCAGCAGCGGCTTCGAGGTGTACAGCGACCGGGTGAACAGCGGGCGCAGTGACCTCGACCAGTCCAGCGGCACAGCAACTGCCAAGCGCGGTTTGTATCCCGATGGCGCGACCCTGACAAGCCTTGCCGGATTCAGCCTCCACGAGTTTGATTTTTCGAAGTGGCATTTTACGGCCGGCGCACGGTGGAACCTGTTTGTCATTCAGGTAAAAGACGAGGCCATTGGCGCGGCGCGGCTGACTCCTTCCGCCCTGGTAGGCAATGCGGCCGTATTGCGCAAGTTGGGCAAACATTCCAACCTGTTCGCTTCTGTCAATACAGGCTTCCGTTCACCCAACATTGATGACCTCGGGACTTTGGGCATTGTTGATTTTCGCTTCGAAACCCCCAACTACGACCTCCGCCCGGAACGCTCTGTTCATTACCAAATCGGCTATAAATTACAGACCAACAGGCTGCAAGGGGAATGCTACGTTTATCGAAATGAACTGCACGACCTGATCACACGCATCAAGCAGGACACGCAGACACAACAAGGTTATCCACTTTATCAGAAAGAGAATGCCGAACGTGCTTATGTACAAGGCATCGAAACGGCCTGGAAGTTTGCTTTTGCAAAGCACTGGTCAGCGCAAGCCACCCTGACCTATACCTATGGCCAAAATATCGCCGCCCGCGAACCAATGCGGCGCATTCCGCCGATTTTCGGGCGATTGGGGATAGATTTTACACCCGGTGCCTGGTGGTTCGGTGCAGAAGTTTTTGCCGCAGGCCAGCAAGACCGCCTCGCAAAAGGGGACACAGAGGACAATCGAATCCCCAAAGGCGGTACACCCGGATGGAAGGTACTGAATGTACACGCAGGGTACGAGTGGCGGTTTTTGAACCTGCGATTAACAGCACTTAACTTGTTCGACCAGGACTACCGGACGCACGGTTCCGGGGTGAATGGATATGGCAGATCGGTGTTTGTGACTTTAGGCGCTCGCTTATGAGCATTGTCGAAGCGTGCGAGTGCCGGGTCCGGCAATTGGCGTATGAATCTGGGGCCATATTTTTCCTTCCTCTGCGTTGCTCGTCGGTTAAAATGTCCCGCATTTCGCCCTTCTCGCAGCGATAGGTCTGTGCCTCGACGTCGAATTGGCGTGATCCGCCGTTTGATCATTTTATGAAGAGATAATATCGAGGTCATATCCAATATAGACAGCCCTTGTTCTTTTGAGGAAAATTTGTCTATCTACTATGTCATTCCAACGTATTTCTCTCCCTCCAGAAGCATTGTTGACCGCGTTCCGCGAAGCCGCGCAAGATTTGTTGTATTCAAGCGAAACGGATGCGCTCATTATCGTTCAATCCGTTTTGTCTGAAGAAACGGATGAGTATTTTTCTGGTCAGGACCTTGAAAAACTCTTCTACGAAGAAGATGAAAACACCAGTAAACCCGTCAATATCACTTGGGCAGAGGCACATCGTGCCGACAGCAACGGCACACGCTCCTTTTTCCGCCATCGTCTGGATTTTATCACTACCCACCCCGACAACAACGTGGCGTTTCATCTGCCCGCAGAGCGCCAGGACGCGCTGCGCTGGCGCCGCTTGCGCGATCTCCTGTTCGATAATTTGGTGAATATGCGCTATTTCCGGGTTGAACTGGCCGAGCCTAACACCGCGCAGAAAGACATCTATTGGGTAGGCCGCCATGTTGAAATTAATGTTAATCCAGATACCAACGAACTGGAAACCAACCTTTTAGACTGGATAGTTCTCTCGACCTATGTGATTGAAACATAGAGCATATCTCCATGAATTGAAACAATCAGCGATAGTACCTCAGAGACTATGTGCTATCGCTGACATCAAAATCTGGTTGCCACTATATTAATTTTACAATCCAAAAGTAAACTTAACATTAAGTTTGAGTTAAGTTTTGGAAATTTGCAGCTTGATTTAACCACATTCCTATTCACATTATCATGAAAAATACTGATCAGAAGTCAGAAAGCAGCACCAACACAAGTTCCACAGCGACTGACACGCTCCAAAAAAAAGTAGTTAGTGCCGAAAAAAGCGCCCAAAAAGCATGGGAAGACCACGAAAAAAAGGTTGCTGCCTATGAAGATGCGTTGAAACAACAATCGGATAAAATCACTCTCTTAGGCTACTTGGCTGCCACCAAAATTGCCAAGTTTACCTACAAGATCAAACGCGTGGAGTACAAACTGGCAAAGGCCAATTGGAAAGCAGATAAAAAGGCCGCTGAAAAGCCCGGTAAGGTCGCCAAGGTCGCCAAAAAGCAAGCCTCCGACAAAACCAACTATAAAGCTCCCAAAGACACCACTTCTAAAGGGAAAAACAGCTCAGGGGCGGTGGTTTCGGCTGCCGGTACTAAAAAGGGCAAAAAGCATACAAAGGCGCAAGCGTAATCTCCCCGCGTTGTTGGCGTTGCGCTGCCATGGGTGCTCCAAGGAGCGGCTACATCAAATTTTCTATCCAGTCCAAATCTGGCGCTTTCCCTCCGGCTACCTTGGCCTGTTCGTCCAGGCGGCGGAGTTGCAGGTGCTTCCCGAACAATGGGTCAGTCTCCGTCCTCTTCTTTTGAATATCGCAAGAAGGCTCCCCTGCGCGGTGCCGGCATTTCAGTGTGCTCGCCTTTGATGGCTTTCCAAAGTACTTCATTGAATTCCAGATCCGGTACCCGATCTTCCTGGGTCAGGTCAAAAACTTCTGATCGGCGCTGAAGGTCGTTCATGGCAATGTTCACTTCATTGAGGTCAACATTGGAAGGGCGGGCGCGAAACGGGGTGAAATCGGCATTTTTGGTGAAACACCGCCACATCGGTGTCGCAGCCGCATCGTGCTGGCTCATCGGCGGCAGCCCGATAATAAGCTCCAGGGTTCGAAGCATGGAGTTGGTGCTGTACATGGTGTGGTCGGCAAAACGGCGGCGTGTGTACGGGCTGACCACGAAGGCGATGGAACGGTGTGCATCCAGGTGGTCGGCGCCGTTCTGCGCATCGTCTTCGAGCACGAATACCGCCGACTCTTTCCACACCGGACTGTTGGACAAGTGCTCGATGAACTGTCCCAACGCCAAATCATTGTCGGCCATCTGTGCGAATGGCGAAGGAGCGCCTTTGCGCAATCCTTCGGTATGGTCGTTGATCAACCGCAAAGTGCTGAGCTGTGGCAGCGCACCGGCCACTACCAGCGAATCAAAATCGCGCTTCCATTGTGTTACTCGTGTCGTATCGCGCACCCTCGTGTCCCAGGAGGTGAAATAAGGACAAAAATGTCCTTCCAGCGCGGCGATATTCGGTTTGAAATCATCGGCAAACTCCCCGTAGGTGCGGTAGGAAATCCCGGCCCGGCGGCAGTAGTCCCAGATGAACCCGCCCTGTGGGTGCGCGATCGGATTCTGACCTTCGTATACGTAATCTCCACCACGACTGCCGTAACTGGTTACCCAGGTCTTTTCGGTATAGTCATTGGCGTATGCGGCTGTACTCCAGTTGTGCCCATCGGCACTGACTTCGGCAGCGACGTAGAAGTTGTCGAGCAGTACAAATTCGCGGGCAAGCGCATGGTGGTTGGGCGTTATTTTTTCCGGGAAAAGGCAGAGCGACGTGTCCCCATTGCCTTCTGACAGGTCTCCCAGCACCTGATCATACGTGCGATTTTCCTTGATGATGTAAAAAACGTATTTGATGGGAGACGCATCTCCGACGCGCTGCGGAATAGGATTGCCCGGCTCACCTTCCGTCCATTTTTCGCGTTCTTTTGTATAAGGCGAATTGCGGTAAACCTGCCGCGTATACCCGGCCAACCTGGTTTCGTTTGGCGTGGCGATGATGCTCATCGTGCCGCGCATCAGACCGCCGATATACTGTTCCTCCTGATCACCTTTCTGGTAATCCACTTTCAGTTTTCGGCGGATCGGATTGGGACCGTTTGGGTTGGGAAAGGACGAAAAACCTTTGCCATTGGCAACAAAGATCTGTTTGCCAACCATCCGAACACAAGTCGGGTACCAGCCAGTCGGAACAAATCCCGTGGAGCGGCTATCCTTTAACTTCGATACATCGAATACGGCCAGACAATTGTTGTCGGCATTGGCGATGTAGAGCGTTTTTTCATTCGGTGAAAGTGCCACACTGTTGGAAGTTGAACCAGTGGGCGAATTGGGGTAAAGGGTAGCGACCAGGATTTCTACTACTTTGTTTTGGGTCAAATCTACCACGCTCACCGAGTTGTCATCCGCGCAGGCAACATAAGCCAAAGTACCTTCTTTATTGATGATTACATCGTTGGGATTGTCGCCGACCGGGATTTTCGTTTTTATTCTGCGGGTGTCCGTATTCCAAACGATGAGTTCGTTGGCGCCCCAGTGGGTGATATAGAGTTGCTTCCGGTCGGGCGAAAGAACGCAGGCATACAGTTCTTTCCCGATGGAGTCCCGTTGGAGGATGGCTTTGGTGCGCGTATCCACCACATAGAGGCTGTGGTTTTCTTTGGTGACCACATACAGCAAATTGCGTCGGTCGTCCACGCATAACCCGGCAGGGGAAATACGCACTGGCCAAGGTTTGCCCAATTGGATGGTGTCGCGCAGCACCAGTTTTTGTTTTTCAACAGCATACCGCAGGATAGCGTTGCTGTTGCCCCCGGATACATAGAGGGTTTTGGAGTCATCCCCAAAAGAGAGTCCAAGCCACGCCATCGGGATTTCAAAAGAATGCAGCAGTTTTCCCTTCTTTGCGTCAATGAGTTGGAGCGACTGCTTGCCTTGTCCGTTGTTGGTGACCGCCAGGTATTTTTTATTTGGCGACACCGCGATGTTCAATGGCAGGTCTCCCAGTGGCAATGATTTTCCAACCGGTGAGAGCGACCAGCCATTGGGCAGCAGCATGGTTGGACTTCCCGCCAGTTGTCCGGGTTTTTGTGCAAAAAGGGAAGCGCAGCAAAAAAGGGCGAGCACAAGGAAGGTAGAAATTCGCATGACTTCAATCGTGAAATTTGGCTGAAAAATGTGTGCGCAATCAAGGGGTTTGGTCGTTGTAGGTCAAGCAACTGCACGTCTTGCATTCTCAATAATTTTCTGGCAAAACTGGCATGTCTCGAAATAAGTATTTTGCCATACTACTGGACATTTTTGTATCACCCGACGACACGACGTCACAACGTCAATTTCTTAAATCATTTAAAGTCAAATCGTCGTGTGGTTGGTAACTATCCAGCCGACTCGTCCCAGCGGGACGCTATCTTTGTAG
>Ga0105046_10010086_pt1 | contig 14726 bp, 13 predicted proteins | sample MAT03_FD_78385 | JGI IMG/M metagenome (GOLD analysis project Ga0105046, IMG submission 78385) | Freshwater microbial communities from Lake Fryxell liftoff mats and glacier meltwater in Antarctica - MAT-03 (megahit assembly) | ecosystem: Environmental > Aquatic > Freshwater > Ice > Liftoff... | reverse complement strand
GAGCGTTTTTGCTACCATAAATTATCTCGGAGATTTACTGTAAAAAGACAAAATATACTCCAGGGTGATTGGGCAATATCAGCCACACGGATAATATATTTTTCCCCAATTGAACCTTGGTTTCTAAAATCTCATAACTTGCCCTCACTTAATACATACACCAAATGGTTCACCATCTTTCTACCACACCGCAAAGCCTTTTTGAACAAATGGAAAGGCAGTTTCTAAAACCAAGAATGGACCGAAAACCGGTTCACTATTTCTGTGGAAATAGTCTTGGTCTCCAGCCTATTATGGCCCGTCACTATGTAAGTGAAGTGCTCAATGATTGGTCTGAACTGGCGGTTGACGGGCACTTTTATGCCATCAACCGTTGGTACGATTACCACAAACAATTGCTTCCAAACCTTGCCCGCATTGCCGGTGCAGAGCAAACAGAAGTAACTGCTATGGGCACTTTAACGGGCAATTTGCATTTGCTCATGGTTTCTTTTTACAAACCAAAAGGCAAGCGAACCAAGATATTGATGGAAGCAAGCGCATTTCCTTCAGATCAATATTTGGTTGAAACGCAGGTACGTTTTCATGGCCTCAATCCGGATGAACACATCATAGAAATAAAACCTAGAAATGGAGAATGGATCATTCGGACTGAAGACATACTTAAAACGATAAAGGAAAATGGAGAAGAAATAGCTGTCGTTCTCTTTTCTGGTGTTCAATACCTTACGGGTCAGGTTTTTGAATTGGAGCAAATTGCAAAAGCTGCCCATCAGGTTGGGGCTTATGTTGGTTTTGATTTGGCCCATGCCATTGGGAATATAAACCTGAAGTTGCATAAATGGAATGTAGATTTTGCTGCATGGTGCAGCTACAAATACCTGAATGCAGGTCCGGGCGCAATTGCTGGTATTTTTGTCCACGAAAATCATGGAAGTCGATCCGATCTCAACCGCTTCGGAGGCTGGTGGGGCTATGATGAGGAAACCAGATTTCTTATGGAAAAAGGATTTAAACCCATGCAAGGTGCTCAGGGATGGCAACTTAGCAATGAAAATGTAATGTCTATGGCCTCTCTTCGGGCCTCACTTGAGCTCTACGAACAGGTGCCCATCGATTGGCTTTTTGAACAAAGAAAAGAGCTGGGTTTTCACCTTGAAGATGTACTATTGAAATTTTCTGATTTGCAAATCATTAGTCCGCAAAGACGTGGTGCCCAAATTTCAATTTTAGTAAAAAATGGAAAGGGGAAGGCTCTTTTTCAACATTTGCATAGCAACAAAATTCTTGGTGACTGGAGGGAGCCAGATATTATTAGACTTGCTGCTTCGCCCATGTACAACACACATAATGAAATAGATCAGATAGAAGCTGCATTGAAATCATTTTTTGCCAATGCTTCAATCCAAAGTGGTAAAAAGTCCAAAATGGAGGCAGTGATTGGATGAGTTTTTGGAACCGCTATCAGGAATATAGAAGACTTCTCATTGTAGAAGGAAAACAGAAACGAAAGTTTTATACTTTTCTGGAAGGCCCTCAAAACAGGCCCAATGAGTTTCTGTTTGCATTCAGGGTTTTTTGGGAGATTTTAGGTGGGATCCGAAAATTGCATTTTATAGGTCCCTGCATCACTGTTTTTGGTTCTGCCAGATTTGGTGAAGACCATCCTTACTACATAGCTGCAAGAAAATTTGGAAGTCTGATTGCAAAATCAGGATTCGCAACCTTGACAGGTGGTGGTCCCGGAATTATGGAAGCCGCAAACAGGGGCGCATTCGAGAATGGTGGCTTATCGATAGGTTGCAACATCATCCTCCCGCATGAACAAAAAGAAAACCCCTATTTGGATCGCTATTTTGATTTCAGATATTTCTTTGTCAGAAAAACTTTGCTTGTTAAATACAGCTTTGGCTTCGCCATATTTCCAGGTGGTTTTGGAACATTGGATGAGCTTTTTGAAACTTTAACACTTATCCAAACCAAAAAAATAGAAGGGTTCCCTGTGGTTTTGTTCGGAACAGATTATTGGCAGCCCATATTGGATATGATGAAAAAAATGGCTGCGCAGGAAACAATTTTAGAAACGGATTTGAGTTTATTTCTGATCACAGACTCTGTGGAGGAAGCCGCAGAGTTTATCTGGAAAGAAACCTTTTCCAAGTTTGAGATTCAAAAAAGAAGGGCGATTAAACCCATATCCGTATTTTTCGAAAATGCAATATTTAAGAGATTTAGAAGGTAACCTAATTCAAAAAAAAGCCAATGGATGTAAGAGCAAAGTTTTTAGGCGCAAATAGAACGGTGACTGGTTCCAAGCATTTGCTGGAAATAGACGACTATAAATTACTGATAGACTGTGGAATGTTTCAGGGAATGAAGATTTTGCGTCTTCGAAATTGGGAGCAATTTCCTGTTGAACCTGGCACCATAGACGCCATGATTTTAACTCATGCACATATTGACCATACAGGCTATTTGCCCCGTTTGGTTCGTGATGGATTTTCAGGACCTATTTATTGTACCAACGCAACGGCAGATCTTGCCACTTTGTTGCTGCGGGATTCTGCCAAACTTCAGGTGGAGGAGGCTGAATACAGAAAACGAAAAGGATTTTCCACACACCCAGATCCGGAGCCACTTTATAATGAAAAGGATGTAGAGCGGGTTTTGCCTTTGTTTCAAACCATCAACTACGAGGAGAAATTTGAAATTCAACCCAATGTATTTGCAGAGTTTTTAAGGGCTGGGCATATTTTGGGCGCTACCATGATCAGGGTAACAGTTCAAGGAAAAGAGCACCAAAAGACAATCTTATTTTCTGGCGATATTGGACGCTACAACGATCCGCTCCATCCGATTCCTGCCGTTGTAAAATCGGCTGATATTCTATTTATGGAATCAACCTATGCCAATAAAATTCCGGTAGAAGTTGATATTCTTGAAGAGTTGGCGGTTAAGCTCAAAAATGCATTGGATAGAGGTGGTTGTGTGGTGATTCCTGCCTTCGCTGTTGGGCGGACTCAAATGATTTTATACTATCTGAGGCAATTGTTCAAATCGGGAAAAATGGAATCTTGCCCTGTGTATGTAGATAGCCCAATGGCCATTGCTGCCACTAAACTGTATAAATTCTATCTAGACGAAAACTTTCCAGGCAATAAGTTGGATGAGAATCTTTTCGATTTTCCTCAGCTGCATTATGTTACCGAACAAACCCAATCTGTTGGTTTGAATGAAATTAAGTCAGGCGCCATCATCATTTCTGCAAGCGGAATGGCTACAGGAGGCCGAATATTACACCATCTGGCCAACCGTGTTCCAAGGAAAAATGACACCATATTATTTATTGGTTTTCAGGTAGAAGGAACACGAGGCAGAGATTTGCTGGATGGCCGTAGTGAAATTCGAATTTTCGGAGAAATTTTCCCTGTCTATTGTGATGTACAAAAGGTAGAAGGTTTTTCTGCACATGCCGATAGAAGCGAGCTCCGTCAATGGCTAAATGGCTTTGAATCAAGTCCAAAAATGACTTTTATTGTGCATGGAGAAATAGATGCAGCCGTGGCCATGCAAAACTATATCAAAGATAAATTGGGTTGGAATGCCATGGTGCCCGAGTATCTGGAAAGCTATAAGTTGTTTACAGGAATTTAGACAGAAGAGGAGGCATTCGGTTTTTAAGAGTATGTGAATAAAGTACAATGTAGAAATCTAACTTTCATCTGCTTGTTTGGTAAGAATCAATTTAAATATCTTTGCCGCAATAAATTCGAATAAAAATCAATAAAATGCAACAATTCATACTGCAGGCAAAGCACTCAAATCAAATCAAAATTCACTTTTTATCAATCCCTTTTTTGTTCCTCCTCGCTTCTTTTTCAGCAGTTGCACAAGATGTTATTTTGAAGAAAAACGGCGATGAAGTGAAGAGTCTTGTAACCGAAGTCACAGACGAAGCCATCAAGTATCATAAATTTGACAATCCAACCGGTCCTGTTTACAGCATCAAGAAAGCGGAGGTCTTTATGATTACTTATAAAAATGGATCGAAAGATGTCTTTAAGGAAGAGGCCCAAAAGGAAAAGAAATCAGAGGAAAGCGAGTCGAGTTCTAGTGATGAAGGCGAAAAGCCAGAAAAGGCAAATCCGGATAAAGCGAGAATAGATGCTTGTGCAAGCAATGTGTATAGTCAAATAATTAACTGCTGCTCAGGCAGAAAGGAAAATGCAAGATTTGAAATATACTATGATGGAATTTTGAAAAACCCTGAAAATGGTGAGCTTAAAATTCCGATTAAAGTAAGTTGGGAAGGTGCATTCGAAGCTACAAAATGGGTTAAAGGCATTGCAATTTCATATCCTGACAAACACCTCGGTTGGCTGCATCAATCCAATTCAGGTGGTTTGGGAATGGGTTGTGCAAAAAAGTGTATTGTCAAGTAAAAGGGTTTGGCAAATAGTATATTTCAAATTTTTAAGATTTTTACACACTAATTTTGTTGTTAAGTTACATTTTTCAACTAACCTTGTGCAAAATTTAAATAATGAAAAAAATAAATCTAATTCTCTCTCTTGCAGCTTGCTCATTGTTGGCAACCAGCTGCAGTACTCGTCTTATTGACTTTACTGTAATAAGCTCGAAGAACGTTACTTTACGTCTTCCAGATGATGCAAAAGGTCCAAGAACTGTTGGAAAAGACATGAAAACATGTGGTGCTCCTCAGTTAAAGTCTGCAGTAGATAAGGCAATCGAAACTGCTGGCCCGGGTTATGACGCACTTATTGATGGTGTTGTTTTTTCTCGTCAAGGTTTCATGAGTCAAGGATGGGTAGTAGAAGGTACTCCTGTTAAAACATCAAAATTGAAAGCATCTAACTAATTAGTTGCCAATTTTATCAAAAACGGATCCAGAAATGGTTCCGTTTTTTTTATGCCTACATCAATCGTATCAGATATACTTTTTGATCTGATCCTCCCGCGGCAGCCCATTTTCCATCTGCCGAAACAGCCATTGTTACCAGCTTTTCTTTTGCCTCAGTAAATACTGCAAGCAATTCCAAATCCTCTAGTTTCCAGATCTTGAGCGTTTTATCCAATGAAACTGTAAAAAGGAGTTTTTTATTTTTCGATATCGCAGAGTAGCTAATTCCACCGTTATGCGCCATTTTTTTTGCCAATAGTTTTTTACCGGTTCCAGCTTCTGAGATCACAATTTGACTATCTAATGCAATAGAAACGATTTTACTGTCATGGTCGAAAAAATGACAGCCATAAATCCAATCATTGTGGCATTGAAACTGATTGACCAAACTGCCACTTGGAAGTTCCCATATTTTCAAACAGTTGGCATGTGAACCAGTAAGCAACAGGTTTCCATCTGAGGAAAACGAGAGTGCGTCTGTCCACATGTTTTCTTTGAGCGGTCTTTCATTTGAAAGTGAAGGAAAATCCATCAATGAAAGTGATTTTTCTTTCCAACTCGTTGCTGCGATTTGCTTGCCATTGGGCGAAACGGCAATGTTCTCAACAAAAGCTGGAAAAATTTCCTTTTGGTATTTTTTACGCCACTTCTTGGTTTCGTAAACCCGAATGTGGGCATATTGGCCTACAGCAAGAAAATCCCCATTTAAGGAAAACGCCAAACTTGTTGGCGCACTTCCAAATTTAGTTATTGTTCGGGTTACTTTTTTAGTTGAAAGGTCCCAGATTTTCAAACTTTCATCCTGGCTACCAGATACCAGAAATTTGCCATCCGGAGAAAAAGCCAAAGAAGAAATGCCTGCTGAATGCCCTGAAAGCACAAAAAATTCTTCAATCTTTATGTTTTCCTGACAAAAACAGAACAGAGGATTTGCTAAAAGTAGGAGGGAGAATAGTTTTTTTGTTGTCATAAATTAAGGATTTCAAAGACGATTTCTTCTAGTTTGATTTTGTTTTTCTCTGTTAGTTCCTGGTTCCGGCGTCGTACCAATCCATCTGTTTGATTGACACCTCCAATAAAAAACAACCGCAATAAATGTAGGTTAAAGGTAGCTGCTGTAAAATAATTTTGAGTCAAAATATTGGCAGTGAGGTATCCGGCAGCAGCCATTTGAATGCCAAGATTGGTAAATCCCTTTCTTGGACTGCCAGCATAGAAAATGCCTGCTGACGGTAAAAACATAGAGAGATTTCTTGCTTTTCTAATCGATTTTAATGGCAGATTAGAAATTTGAATTACTTCGTTCCTATATTTTTCTTTGAGCTCAAAACCAATAGATTTCTCCGCAAAATTTTGAGTTAGATAGTTTTCTAATTTGGTTTGAGAAAGCCGGTACTCTCCTGTTTTTATCAAAGAAACCAACAGAATTGAAGTCATTAATTTTCTTTGATTGAAAGAAAGTGTGTCGTTTTCAATGGCCAAACAAACTTCAATGGCTTTTTGAGGAAAGTCCAACAACATGTCAACTAAGGCCAATTGGATCTTATAATCAATGCGTTGGGATTCATTCATTTCTTTTTGATCCAACCTAAACAGAGTTTTAAAACCCAAATCCCACTTTCTTTCCTTTTTATAGAATTGAAACAACTCCCATTTCAATTCATTTGCCTTTTGTTGGCTTTCAGCTTTCCATATTTTGTATTCAATTTCCAGGATATATCTTTCAGAAACATCTTGTTTGTAGATGCCGTTCCCAGCCTGAATTGCGGCAGAGCAAGTCAAAATATTAATAAGCAGAAAGAAGGCCCACTTTTGCATCTTGATGAATGGCATCTATTTTTTCCTGATAATTTAATTTTGGCAAGTACACCGACCCATAGATTCCACCAACATAATATGCTGATGCCAAACCTCCAAAAAACCAAAATTGAGGATTTTTTATTCCATGTCGCAGATAGTTTTCAGTGGCAAGCCCAGCGAGCAAGGTCACTCTAATAAAGGTGGCCAGACCTTGCGCATTGCTGCCGGCATACACTTTTCCCAAGCCGGGCACAATGGCTGAAAGGGCGCCAGCAATCCAGGGAGATTTCTTTTTCAATTTTGATTTTTCTCTTGATAGAAATTCAAGTTGAGCCATTTCTTTTTGAAGATTGGGTTTGGTGAGTTTCAGCTTCCTATCTTCATTGCCAAGTGGTGTCGGTTTGCCAATGATTAAGGCAGTTCCCTGTTCCAGAAAGTATTTAAATTCATTGGTATTTTCATTGTCAGTCAAGGGTAGATTGGATAATATTCCATTCGCTTTTTTGAAATCATTCCTCTTTATACACTTTTGAGCGACCAAAAAATTTGATCTCATATAAAGCGATGAGCTATCACTTACTTTTAAAAAATAGATCTCAGAAATCGAATCCTTCTTTTGCTGATCATACGCCATTGCCATAAAAAAATACAGACTATCTTTTTGGCTGTACGAAAGATCTTTGCGCTCTTCTAAACTCGACAAGGCGAAAGTAATGGCCATGTCAGGCGAACTTTGAATCAACAAGTGCTGCGTAAAACCCAGTATATCATTGGTTTTGATTTGCGAAACCTGACAAAATAGCCTTAAAGAAAATAGGAAAAAGAAAGAAAAATACCTCAGGCTCAATGTTCCAAATGATAAAATGATGGAAAATCATCGACTTTTCCTTTCTCATTAAACCTAACAGGATGTACGTCCACAATAGAAAGTTTGTTGCACCTAACCATTCTGTCGATTGCCAGTGCTGAGCCCTTGATCAGTCCAAATCTGGATAAAGAAGACTTAGCGAAATTTGAGCAACTCATTTGATACGGACAATTTGAAGCGATTTGGCCTGACATTACCTTTTGATAGCCAAAAAGAGCACTCGAAAGTAAAAGCGAAATGGGATTGTATCTGGAAATAAAGGACTTACCAATCAAGCCAAAACCTGGTTTCGAAGGACTTACCTTTTTTGGAGTTTCAAGAGTTTTTTCACGGACAAGTTCAAGATCAGAACCAATTTGATCTTGCGAAAAACCAATCAAACCAAAACCAAAAAACATTAGAAATAGAACAATTCGCATAAATATTCTTATGACAATCAATAGCTTATCCCCATATTATAAAACATAAATCCCCATTTTATAGCCACCTCTTCCAGTACTTTTGAAATCGGCTTTCCTGCGCCGTGCCCTGCTTTCCGTCCAATCCGGATCAAAGTTGGATTCGGACCTGCGTTCGCCTCCTGAATGGCGGCAATGAATTTGAAAGAGTGGGCAGGTACAACCCGGTCGTCGTGGTCGGCGGTAGTTACCAAAGTAGCTGGGTAATTTGTTCCTGGTTTTGTATTGTGAAGTGGCGAATATTTCATCAGAAATGGAAATTGGCTGGCTGAATCGCTTGATCCATATTCCACCACCCAGCCCCAGCCAATGGTGAATTTATGAAAACGCAACATATCCAAAACACCAACCGCAGGGAATGCAACTTTAAAAAGATCAGGTCGTTGGGTTATGCATGCACCAACCAAAAGCCCACCATTCGACCCGCCTTCAATGGCCAGTTTGTCTTTTGATGTGTAGCCTTTTGCAATCAAATATTCAGCTGCAGCAATGAAATCATCAAAAACGTTTTGCTTCTTTTCCAGCATTCCAGCTTTGTGCCAGGCCTCTCCAAATTCGCCTCCACCTCTCAGATTGGCAAGTACATACACACCTCCATTTTCTAAAAAAGGCAAGTTATTAACTGAAAAAGCAGGCGTTAAAGAAATGTTGAATCCACCATAGCCATATAATAAGGTTGGATTTTTTCCATCCAATTCGATGCCTTTTTTGTGGATAATAAACATCGGAACCATGCTGGCATCTTTACTTGAGAAAAACTCCTGCTTCACCTCAAATCCACTCGGATCGAATTCAATTTCAGGCTTTCTAAAAACAACGGAAGTTCCTGTAAGCAGGTCAAATTTGAAAATGGTAGCTGGGTAATTGAATGAAGTGAAAGTATAAAAACAGGTTGTATCTTCAGGCTCTCCTGCAAATCCGCCCGCAGAACCAATTCCAGGCAATTCTACTTTTCTTTCAAGTTTACCTGTTTGGGCATATTGTTCAATTTGGGTTGAAACATTTTTCAGGTATTGGGCAAATAACTTTCCACCGCATGAACGAACAGCCTGAAGCAAATCGGCTCGTTCCGGAATGATGGTTTTAAACTTTCCGGCCACCGGATTTTTCAGATCCATTACCACCAATTTATAATTTGGTGCATTTTCATCTGTCAGAATAAAGGCTTTATCACCTGTTATTTCAACAACTTCATAATTGTATTTAAACCCTTCACAGATTGTAATTAATTTTGAATTGACCTGGCTTAGATTCTTAAGCATCAACTCATTGCCCGAGGTTCCTTCAGAACCAGAAACGATCAGGTATTTGGCATCTCTGGAAACCAAAGAACCAAAATAGCGCAATGGATGTTCCTTATCAATATATATTAGCTGGTCAGCAGATTGCGGCGATCCTAACTTGTGAAAGTATATTTTGTGGAACTCATTTTTGTTTGAAAACGCTTTGCCTTTCGCTGGTTTGTCATAGCCGGAATAGTAAAATCCTCCATTGCCCCAAGCCGCTCCGCTAAACTTGACCCATTCAATTTTGTCTGCCAACTTTTTTCCTGTCGCTACTTCATAGACCACAAGCTCCTGCCAATCGCTGCCAGATTTTGACATGGACACTGCTGTATATTTATCGTCTAAAGATGCGCCTGACAGATCTGCTGTCACCGTTCCATCCTTCGAGAGCGTGTTGGGGTCAATAAATACTTCCGGTTTTCCATTTAAGCCCAGTTGTTTATAAATGATGGATTGGTTTTGCAGGCCATCATTTTTTCTGAAAAAGTAAAATTGTCCAACCCGATTTGGCGCAGAATATCTGGCGTGGTTATACAATTTTTCTAATCTGCTTTTTATTTTTCCTATAAATGGAATTTGTGCTAAATATTTGTCTGTAACTGCATTTTGCTGGTCAATCCAACTTTCTACTTCCTGTGCAGTATCATCTTCCAGCCATCGATATGGATCCAAAACCGCAGTGCCATGGTAGTCGTCTTTTTGATCTGTTTTGCCTGTTTTCGGGTATTGAATTGGGTTTATCGTTTGGCCCATTGACATATTTAAAATACTAAAACAGATGAAGGCAAAAAGAGTAGTTTTCGGTTTAAAATTATAAAATAAACTCACCATGAAGCAATTACGGTTTCACCACCGACAGTAATTTGATCTAGCACAACTTCAACTTTTGCATCCAATGGAATAAAAACATCGACCCGAGATCCGAATTTGATGAATCCATATTCATGGCCTTGTTTCACTTTATCTCCGGGTTTTACATACCAACAAATTCTGCGTGCAAGTGCACCAGCAATCTGTCGCATCAGGATTTCTTTGCCATTTCCTTCATGCCGAACTACGTAGGAAGTGCGTTCGTTTTCTGTGCTCGATTTTGGATGCCAGGCCACCAAATATTTTCCCGGATGGTATTTAAAATAAGTGACCATTCCGCCAATTCCATTCACGTTGTTGTGTACATTTAGCGGTGACATAAAAATGCTTATTTGCCTTCTGCTTTCTTTAAGATATTCAATTTCAAACACTTCCTCGATCACAACCACTTTTCCATCGCAGGGCGCAACAATTTTATTGTCATCGATGGTCAGATTCTTTTCTGGAATTCTGAAAAAGTTAAGAAGTAAAAGATAAGTAAGGGCGCAAAGCACACTCAACACGTAAAACGAAATGCCTTCACCAAAATAATGATGAACTGTTATTGGCAAACCTGCCAGCACAACCGCCCCAAAGACAAGGGTTTGAGTGCCTTCTTTATGAAGTTTCATATTGATTTTCAGGGCGAAAATAAAGGAATTGCCGAAAGATTGCCTAGAAAAGGTTTTAAGTATTTATTGACCAATGGTTTATCCTTTTCCCTTTACTTTCATTTTTGATTAAAACTTTATTGGCCGAATCAAAAATGAACCGACTCAGATCGAATGGCAATGCTGGTTTTTTCACTAAAACTTATAGGAATATCCTGCTCGTAGCACCTGCGTTTCTTTGTAATCTGTGCTGGAATATTTAAAAGTATTTCCAGTCACATCTCTTCTCACAACCAAAGTATTGAAAATATCGGTTGCGTTTACAAATAGCTCGCCTTTGCCATTCTGAACTTTTCGCTTCAGGCCAAAATCAATGGAAAATCTGGCATTTGTTTTTCCCTGAGGAACAATGTCTGGCGCCAAAAAGATGGCAGTTAGCTGAAGATCCGTTTTTTTATCCAAATGGAAAAGAGAATTCAACTTGGCGTTTCCCGAATAGATTTCTGAAAGTGGAACCGTAAATGTATTTTTTTCCGGATAGATATTGTTCACTAAAAATGCATCAATTTGGTTGTGGTATGCATTTAGGTTAACATTGAAAGAAAACCAGCTTGCCATTTCTTTAGACAAAACCAATTCACAACCAGTTTGATAGCTGGCGCCAGCATTTTGAAAAATGGAAAAAATCAATGGATTTCCAGGCAAGCTGCTTGCTACCCTTGTTATGGTTCCCGTGGCAAATCTATGGTAGGCAGCGGCATAGACATAGCCTTTGGTCCAGTTGGATTTGTAGCCCAATTCAATGCCATTTGTAAATTGAGGGCGAAGGGCAGGATTTCCAACTTTTATAATTTCAGCGTCGTCATATTTTGGAAAAATGCGGATGTCTACCTCATTTGGCCTATCCACCCTGCGGTTGAAAAACAGCGAAAGCTTGTTGTCGTCGTTTAGCTTCCATGCAATTCTTAAATTTGGAAAGGGCTGGGTATATTCATATCCATTGCTTTTGTAGGTGCTGTGGTTTGGATTTACCTCGTAGCGCAACTTCACATATTCAATGCGCAATCCCAATTCAGCCTCCCATTTGCTGTTTTCAATCACATAGTTTCCATAAACCGCCGGGATCAGTTCTTTGTAATTTGCCCAGCCTCCCGCATTGGTGTCCAGTGGTGAATTCAGGCCTGGAATAAATTGCATGTTGGTGGGAATATTCCGTTGGCGAAGTTTTATGCCTGCTTCTATATGTCCGTATTTTAAAGGACGGATGTAGTCCAGATTCCAGTCGGCTACTTTTTCATCAGACAGTAATTTGAAGGCATCCTTTCCTCTGAATGTGGGCATTATGTTGTCAAAAAAGTACTTTTCATCCTCTCTGTGAAATGTGTAATTGAAGCCCGCGTTGAGCAAATGTCCCGGCTGTTCAAATTTGTGCTGATAACTTACTGAACCCATCGCTGTTGTTTTTAGCTCATCTTCCAGAAATTGCCAAAGCCTTTTTCTTTCCGAAAAATCACCATTGAAAAAGGGCTGGTCACCTCGGTCTATGATGCGCTCTGTGCCAAACAAAGCTGAAAATGTCAACATGTTTTGTTCGTTCAAAGTCCAATCTAATCCAGTTTTTACGGTTGCAAAATGCGTATTCCGGTTCCGTTTAAGTTGCTGATTGATCACAGTTCCGTCGTCATAGGTTCGGGTTGTGAACTCGTTTTTGTTTAAGGTTTCGGTAAACAGATAATCGCCCAAAAAGAAAAGGTTTACTTTTCCTTTGTTGTAATTCAAAGAAAATGAGGGATTTACCTTTGGCGTGAATTGGTATTGCGGTCTGATGTCGGGGTAATTCGATTTTCTCAGCCAAAACGAACCCAATCCGCCCGCCAAACCCGCTTTTCCATGGAGGCCTTCAGATTTATCCTTTTTGAAAACGAGGTTGATGATTCCCGCATTTCCATTGGCATCGAATTTGGCAGATGGATTGTTGATGATTTCAATTTTCTCAATCCCCGATGCTGGAATGTTATCCAAACCCGATTGGCCACCCATACCAGTTAAAGCAGTTTGCTTGCCATCAATGAGCACCATAACCTTGTCGTTTCCTCTGAGCTGCACCTTGTTGTCCTGCACAGAAATGCCGGGCAGATTTTGCATAGCTTGCAATACAGAACCACCACTTTGGCTGATGTTGTCAGCCACAGAATATACTTTCTTATCCATCTTGCCAGAAACGGCATCTTGCTTGCCTTCAATGGTGACTTCGCCGAGCGTTGCGCCCGTTTCTACAAGTTCTATTGCCGGTATTTCGAGATACTCCGATAGGCTCCCAACAAACAAGCTTTGTCGTTTGGTTTGGTACCCAAGTGACAGAACCTCAATATAATATCTACCCGATTTTACTTTCGTTAAAGAAAATCTTCCTTCAATATCGCCAATGGAACCGGCAATTAATGAGCTGTCTTTTTCTGACTTGAGCAAAACCTGTGTGAACGGTAGTTTTTCTTTTGTGCTTTTGTCTTTTACCAAACCCGAAACGGTTATGCTGCTGACCTGGCCAAATGAGAAAATAGATATTCCAAACAGGAAGAATTGGCACAGAACAAACTTGAATGGAATTCTTGTGATTGATTGTTTTTTCATAAAGTGAATTGCTTTAAAATCCATTGGTTTAAAATAGGATATATCAAAAAACCAGCCCTTATTTATATGAGGGCTGGTTTTGAGAAAACATCAAATTTTACTTTTTGGATTTTTCCTCCATTTTCGATTCTACTTTTTCTTCTAAAAATTTACCGGTAGAATCAAAAATCAGTTCCATTTCACTTTCCCCTTTTTCTACTTCAACTTCAAAAAGATTGCCTTTGGTAGAATGCTCCACCTTTTCGGCTTCATCTATGTGGTAGCCAGTGTAATTTTTGGCTATATACTCTAAAGCAGAAACTGGCAAATCAGATTTTTCAATCTCTGTTTCTGTTTCAATCCAATTGCCAGTAGCATCAAATTTGGCAGAATGCTCCACTTTGCCAAGCTTGAATTCTGCTTCAAATTCTTTGTCATTTTCTTTTTCCCATTTTACACCCGTAGCGGCTGGAAATTTGACTTTGAAAGCTGCCTTAATTGGTTCAGGAAGGTTTGCCATTTTGATTTTTTGGGCCAATGTGACGACATTGACAGCAAGACATAATACAAAGGCCAGAATGATATTTTTCATTTTGATATGTTGTTGATTATTAAAAGAATGATTTGATTTTTCCCGAAAAGAAATCAGGAATAAAAATGTCTAAAATGGTTTACAACCGGAGGCCTGAAGCAAACTTTCAAGCATTCGAATACATATTGATTTTCCCAAATGGGGAAGATTTTGTTGTTTAAAATTTCCGGCATATTTAATGGCAATTGGCAATTAAATATTTGAAAAAAGAGAGGCTGAAAATTTTGGTTGCCAGCGAGATTGGCCTCATGCGGTTTCTGCTCGTCATTGCCCTGATGGCTGTCAAAAATGGCATCTATGCAAATGAGATGATCTGTCACAAAATCGATTAGGTTCATGTCTTTGTCTTCGTGGGCTTTGCATTCCGCATACATTTTTGGCAATTGACCCACAAGGGCAAAATTTCCTCCTGGTAAGCAAACTGCGCCCAAAAGAAAATAGAAACCAAAAAGTGTAATGAATACAATCCGCATAGAATGTGCAATCTGGTATTTCTTATGGCCTGAAACAAGCTTTTTTTGCAAACTAATTGAAAGCTAATTTGATCTGAAACCATAATTCATTCCATGGCTGGAAAAAATTAAGGTTCATCTTTCTTCATCAAAAAAACAGGGCAAACGCATTTGAAATTCCATGTGTGCTGCATATTGGATTTCGGCTCCAGCGGAGCCAACTGTGTATAGAAAAACAGAAAACAAGAAATAGAAAGCTCCATCGGAGCGGCCCTTTGG
>Ga0105046_10010084_pt1 | contig 14729 bp, 15 predicted proteins | sample MAT03_FD_78385 | JGI IMG/M metagenome (GOLD analysis project Ga0105046, IMG submission 78385) | Freshwater microbial communities from Lake Fryxell liftoff mats and glacier meltwater in Antarctica - MAT-03 (megahit assembly) | ecosystem: Environmental > Aquatic > Freshwater > Ice > Liftoff... | reverse complement strand
TTCAGTTGCGGCGATCACGGCCCCTACACGGTGGCCGGTCAGGCGGTAAGCCTTTGAAAAGCTGTAAAGATGGATGAAGGTGTCGGGCCAGTCGGGGGCGGTGAACAAACCATGCGGGGGCCCGGTGCGGCTGTCGAAGTCGCGGTAGGTCTCATCGACGATCAAGGCGAGCCCGCGCGCGCGGGTGAGGTCGCGAAAGGCGGTCAGGGTAGCGGCGGGGTATTCGGCACCGCCGGGATTGTTGGGCGATACCAAGACGATACAGCGGGTTCTTGAGGTGATCAGGGTCGCGGCCAGTCCTGCGTCAGGGATCAGGCCGGGGCCGGTGGGCAGGGGGACGGTGGTGACGCCTGCCATGTCGAGCCACATTTTATGGTTGAAATACCATGGGGTTGGCAGAATAACCTCATCCCCTGCACCGGCAAGGGTGCTCATCACGGCGGTGAAGGCCTGATTGCAGCCTTGGGTGATCGCGACCTGGTCCGGGTCGATCTGACCCCCATAGCTGGCAGACCATTGCACTGCGACCTCTGCCCGTAGGGCTGGCAGGCCCAGAACCGGGCCGTAAAGATGGGCGGCGGGGTCGTTCAGGGCGGCCTCGGCAATCGCCTGACGCAAAGCCAAGGGCGGGCTTTCGACCGGGGCGGCTTGCGACACATTGATCAAAGGGCGGTCGGGCGGGAACACCACGCCCGAAAGCCAGCGCCGCGCCTCCATCACCGGGGGGGCGTCGGTGGCGGCCATGGCCGGATTGAGCGGGTGGATCATCGCGAATTCCCCTGTCTGCTTTGCGTGCACCTTGTGTACACCCTCTGTGCATACACCAGATGCAGCCTAATCGGTGCCCCGGTACGGCTGGACATATTGCAGGGCCATGTCCCATGGGAAGAAAATCCAGGTGTCCTGACTGACTTCGGTGATGTAGCTGTCGACCATCGGCTTGCCGGAGGGTTTGGCGTAGACCGTGGCAAAATGCGCGTTGGGGTAGAGGCGGCGGACCAGTTCCAGCGTCTTGCCGGTATCGACCAGATCATCGACGATCAGAATGCCGGTGCCGTCGCCCATCAGCACCTCTTGCGGCGATTTCGTCACCACGGCAGCCATCTGCGACTGGTGGCTGTAGCTTCTGACGCTGATCGTGTCGACCACGCGGATGTCGAGTTCGCGGGCCACGATCATCGCGGGCACGAGGCCGCCGCGGGTGATGCCGACCACGGCTTTCCATGCGCCGTTGTCGGGGCCTTTTCCGTCGAGCCGCCAAGCCAGGGCGCGGGCGTCGCGGTGGATCTGATCCCACGAGACGTGGAAGCCTTTTTCGTGCGGGAGGCGGTCGTTCATGGGCGGCTCCTTTGGCTGAGGGCGAAGCGGGGGCCAGCCCCCGCACCCCCGGGATATTTAGGGACAGAAAATGGAAGTCATCGGAGGGCAACCTTTATCCCGAGGATGGCGGTGTTCAAGCTGTGGCCGGGCGCGGATTTCAGGTTGATACAGCCTTGCCGGGTCTTTTCCAGCGAGAAGATGCGGGCTGCGACGGTGTTCGAGGCCGATCGGGGGTGAAGACGACGGCGAGCAGGGCGGCATCGACCCCGGGGGAATGTGCCGGTGTCTGCGGTCAGCGTCAGGCCGGTGCGGAAACCTTCGCTGACGCCGGTGCGGGAGGTCATCAGGACGGCGTAACCGGGGGCGGCGAACAGCGACAGGGCTGCGAAGGCCGTCAGGGTCATTGGCTGGTGTCTTTGCGGCCCGTCACCACGTCGATGTCGGGGGCGTCGACCGCCTTCATGCCGACGACGTGGTAGCCTGCGTCGACATGCAGGTTTTCGCCGGTGGTGCCCGATCCGAGGTCCGAGAGCAGGTAGAGCGCGGCCTTGCCGACTTCTTCCTGGGTCACGTTGCGGCGGAGGGGGGAGTTCAGTTCGTTCCACTTCATGATGTAGCGGAAATCGCCGATGCCGGAGGCGGCCAGCGTCTTGATCGGGCCTGCCGAGATCGCGTTGACCCGGATGCCGTCGCGGCCGAGGTCTTCGGCGATGTATTTCACCGATGCCTCGAGGGCTGCCTTGGCGACGCCCATCACGTTGTAATGCGGCATGACCTTTTCCGCGCCATAGTAGGTCAGGGTCAGCAGGCTGCCGCCGGGGCCCATCATGGCGCAGGCCCGCTGACAGACGGCGGTGAAGGAATAGACCGAGATATCCATCGTCATGCGGAAGTTGGCGGCAGAGGTGTCGACGTAGCGGCCGCGCAATTCGTTCTTGTCGGAAAAGCCGATGGCGTGGACGACGAAATCGAGCCGGCCCCAGGTGTCTTTGAGATGGGCGAACAGGGCGTCGAGCGAGGTTTCGCTGCTGACGTCGCATTCTGCCATGACGGTCGCGCCGATCGAGGCCATGAGCGGTTCTACCCGCTTTTTCAAGGCTTCGCCCTGATAGGAAAAGGCAAGTTCCGCGCCGTGGTCGGCCAGCGCCCTGGCGATGCCCCACGCGATGGATTTGTCATTGGCAAGGCCCATGATCAGGCCGCGTTTGCCGGCCATCAGCCCGCCCGCCACAACTTTGGTTGACATCCCGCGTCCCCGCCTAGTTTCTGCTTGCGCCTGACGTGTAGGCGATAGACGCAGGCGCATCAAGGCAGCGCAGGGAGAGATGACCATGGATCGGACCGGGATTTTTGCAGGGGATGATCCCTTTGCCATCGCAAAGGCCTGGCTGGCCGAGGCGGAGGCGGCAGAGCCCAACGACCCGAACGCGATTGCGTTGTCGACCGTCGATGCGGACGGCATGCCGAACGTGCGGATGGTGCTGCTGAAAGACATCGAGGATGCGGCGTTTGTCTTTTACACCAACTACCGCTCGGTAAAGGCGCAAGAGGTCACCGGGGCGGGCAAGGCGGCGTTTGTGATGCACTGGAAATCGCTGCGCCGGCAGGTGCGGGTGCGCGGGGCTGTCACCCGCGAAGACGGCCCGCAGGCCGATGCCTATTACAACAGCCGCAGTCTGAAGTCGCGGTTGGGGGCCTGGGCGTCGGATCAGTCGCAGCCGCTGGAGAGCCGGATGACCTTGATGGGCGAGGTGGCGAAGATCACGCTGCAGCACGGGACCGATCCACAGCGCCCGCCATTCTGGGGCGGATTCCGCATCACCCCGGTCGAGATCGAATTCTGGGCCGACGGCACGTTCCGACTGCACGACCGGTTTCGTTGGACGCGGGCCGCGGAAGGGGCGGATTGGACTGTGCAGCGGCTGAATCCGTGACTTTTCCTATTTTTCCTTTCGGATGGCTGCGAAAGATCGCGTGATGGTGCGGCCGGGCACCGCGATTGCCCTTGCAACACTTGATACGATGACGGCAGAAGTGTTTTGGGCTTTATCTGGGGTTGGGGCCTTGGTCATGAGTGAAGAAGAACCGATCGTCGAGATCGTGCATGGCGTGGTGAAGTGGTTCGACCCTGCGAAGGGGTTCGGCTTTATCGTGGGCGACGGCACGACGGCGGATATTTTGCTGCATGCCAATGTGTTGCGGAACTTTGGCCAGGGGTCGGTGGCCGATGGTGCAGGCATCACGGTCAGGGCGCAGGCCACGCAGCGCGGGTTTCAGGCGGTCGAGGTCTTGCGGATCGATCCGCCCGAGGGGGCGGGGTTCGCGCTGGCCGAGGAGGCGTCGCCCACCACGGCGGACGAATTGCTGGCGCTGCCGTTGGAACCGGCGCGGGTCAAGTGGTTCGACAAGGTCAAGGGGTTCGGTTTTGCCAATGTCTTTGGCCGCACCGAGGATGTGTTCGTTCACGTCGAAGTGCTTCGGATTTCGGGCTTTGCCGATCTACAAGCCGGCGAGGCGGTGTGTCTGCGCATCGTCGAAGGCAAGCGGGGCCGGATGGCCGTTCAGGTGGTGTCATGGGAAGCTTCTTCGCGGCAATCGGGCTGATCCTAGCATCGGGCGTCGCGGCCCATGCCGACTGCAGCCCAGAAGAGATCGAGGTGCGCGGCATGGGTGGTGTGGCGCGGTTTTCGGTCGAAGTCGCCGATGACGATGCCGAACGCGCGCTGGGGTTGATGAACCGCGACCGGATGGCGTCGTCTGCGGGCATGCTGTTCGTGTTTCAGGCGCCGCGCACGGCGACATTCTGGATGAAAGACACGCTGATCCCGCTGGACATGATCTTTGCCGATGCGGCGGGCGTGGTGACGGCTGTCCATGCCAACGCCGTGCCGCTGGACAAAAGCCCGATCAATGGCGGGCCGGGCGTGTCGTTCGTGCTGGAAATCAACGGCGGACTGGCGGGCCGGATGGGCATCGCGCCGGGTTCGGTGCTGCGGCATCCGGCAGTGACGCAAGAGAGTGCGGCGTGGAGATGTGTCGAGTAGTGCTTTCCTTTCCCGTGTGGGCTTGCTAAGACCATCTCAGTCGGAGTGTAGCGCAGTCTGGTAGCGCGCCTGGTTTGGGACCAGGATGTCGGGGGTTCAAATCCTCTCACTCCGACCAAAAATCCCGCTTCGTTTGCAGTCGATGCATCGGTGGAAAAGCCGGGGGTTTCACACCCCCGGACCCCCGTGGGATATTTGGACCAGGAGGAATGAAGGCTTTTCAGTCTGGTCGACCGAGTGCGATGCAGTCCGCGTGCTTGTTCCGGGCGGTGCGGAGGGGCATATCTGGGGTCTGGGGTGTCTGGAGGCTGCCATGATCCGGTTTGACAATTCTTATCTGCGCGATCTGGCGGGAGCCTATCTGCGGCTGAACCCGGATGTGGCGCCAAAGCCGCTGGTGTTGGCGTTCAATGACGGGTTGGCGGCGGAGTTGGGGTTGCACCTGTCGCGCGACGAGGCGGCGCGGTGGTTGTCGGGGGCCGAGGTGCCACCGGGGGCCGAGCCGATTGCGATGGCCTATGCCGGGCATCAGTTCGGCGGGTTTTCGCCGCAACTGGGCGACGGGCGGGCGCATTTGCTGGGCGAGATTCTGGGGCCGGACGGGCGGCGGTGGGACCTGCACCTGAAAGGCTCTGGGCGCACGCCGTTTTCGCGCGGGGGGGACGGCAAGGCGGCCGTCGGGCCGATGCTGCGCGAATACCAGATGGGCGAGGCGATGCATGCTTTGGGCATTCCCACGACGCGGGCGCTGGCGGTAGTGGCGACCGGAGAGGCGGTGTTGCGCGAGGCGGGGATGTTGCCGGGGGCGGTTCTGGCGCGGGTGGCGGCCAGTCACATCCGGGTGGGGACGTTCCAGTTCTTTGCCGCGCGGCGCGATCAGACGGGGTTGCAAGCGTTGCTGGATTATACGATTGCGCGGCATGATCCCGGAGTGGATGCCCTGGGGTTGTTCGACCGGGTTGCCGCACGGCAATGCCGGTTGATTGCGCAGTGGATGGGGGTTGGGTTCATCCACGGCGTGATGAACACCGACAACATGGCGCTGTCGGGCGAGACGATCGACTATGGGCCTTGCGCCTTCATGGAAGCCTATGCGCCGGGCGCAGTGTTTTCGTCGATCGACCGGCAGGGGCGCTATGCCTATGCCAATCAACCGCTGATTCTGGCGTGGAATCTGGCGCGGTTGGCCGAGACGTTGCTGCCGTTTTTCGATCCGGACGGCGAGCGGGCGGTGGAGATTGCCAATGACCGGCTGGGCGCGATTGCGGCGGTTTATGAAGGGGAATGGTTGGCGGTAATGCGGGGCAAGCTGGGGCTTGCGGGAGAGGACGCGGGGGATGCGGCGCTGGTGAGCGATCTGCTGGCGGCGATGGAGGCCGAGGGGGCGGACTGGACACTGAGCTTTCTGCGGTTGGGGACGGCGGCGATGGACGGCGGGCTTCGGGCGGCGTTGGAGGGCTGGCTGCACCGGTGGGAGGCGCGGCGTCGGCCTGACTGGGCCGGGGCGATGGGTCGGGTGAACCCTGCCGTCATTCCGCGCAATCACAAGGTGGAAGAGGCATTGGCGGCGGCATCAGAGGGCGATCTGGGGCCGTTTCAGGCGCTGTTGGCAGCCGTGACCGACCCGTTTGCGCCGCTGGCGGGCCGCGAGGCTTTCGGCCTCGCAGCCCCTGCGGGCTTGGCCCCGCACGTCACCTATTGCGGGACCTGAGCGGAGGCGCTTTGGTGTAGCGGTGGCCCTGCGGTCGGGCAAGGGCGGGTTGCGCAGGATTGATCGGGCAGGCCGGGTGCCCGCCCTTGGGAGCCGCGCTGTGCGTGGGGGAAAGTTGAGGAGGTTTTGGCATGGCGGACACGCGGTTTCTGAATCATCTGCGCGAGACTTTGGCGGGCATCGACGCCGAAGGGTTGATGAAGCGCGAGCGATACATCACCTCGGCCCAAGGCGCGCATATCACGGTTGGCGGGCGGGGCATGATCAACCTTTGTGCCAACAATTACCTGGGGTTGGCGGATGACCCTCGTCTGATCGCGGCGGCGGGGGCTGCGATGGAGGGGCGGGGGTTCGGGATGGCGAGCGTCCGCTTCATCTGCGGGTCGCAGGATTTGCATCGGGCCTTGGAAATTCGCCTCGCGGAATATCTGGGGATGGAGGATGCGATCCTGTTCGGGTCGTGTTTCGATGCCAACGGCGGTTTGTTCGAGCCGTTGCTGGGGCCGGAGGATGCGGTGATCTCGGACAGTCTGAACCATGCGTCGATCATCGACGGGGTAAGGCTGTGCAAGGCCAGACGCTATCGGTTCGCCAACAGCGACATGATCGACCTTGAGGTGCAGTTGGCCACGGCGGTCAAGGAGGGCGCGCGGTTCATCCTGATTGCGACGGACGGGGTGTTTTCGATGGACGGGTATCTGGCGAACCTGCCGATGATCGTGGCTTTGGCCGAGAAGTATGGCGCGATGGTGATGGTGGATGATTGCCATGCGACGGGATTCATCGGGCCGAAAGGGGCGGGGACGCCGGCCCATGCCGGGGTGAGCGTCGATATTCTGACGGGGACGTTGGGCAAGGCGTTGGGCGGGGCTTTGGGCGGCTATGTGGCGGCGTCGCAGCCGGTGATTGACGTGCTTCGGCAACGGGCGCGCCCCTATCTGTTTTCCAACGCGCTGCCGCCTGCGGTGGTGGGGGCGGCGCTGGCGGCGCTGGACATCATCGAGGGCGCGGACGACCTGCGCGCGCGGTTGTTCCACAATGCCGCCTATTGGCGCGACGGGTTGGAGGCGTTGGGCTTTCGCGTGTTGCCCGGTGAGCATCCGATCATTCCGGTGATGCTGGGCGAGGCGCCGATTGCGCAGGCGTTTGCGCAGGCGCTGGACCGGCGGGGGGTGATGGTGTCGGCGTTCTTTTATCCCGTGGTGCCGCGTGGCGGGGCGCGGATCAGGACGCAGATGAATGCGGCGCTGACCACCGATGATCTGGATTTCGCACTGGAGGCCTTCGGGGCGGCGGGCAAGGACGTGAGGGCGTTGCGGTGAAGGCCTTGGTCAAGGCGAGGCCCGAGGTCGGCTTGTGGATGGAGACGCGCCCGGTGCCCGACATCGGCCCCGAGGATGTGCTGATCAAGGTGCGCAAGACCGGGATCTGCGGGACGGACATTCATATCTGGAACTGGGATGAGTGGGCGCAGCGCACGGTCCCGGTGCCGCTGGTCACGGGACACGAGTTTGCGGGCGAGATCGTCGCCAAGGGCGCGCTGGTCGAGGGGTTGGAGATCGGGCAGCGCTGTTCGGGCGAGGGGCATCTGATCGGGAAACTCAGCCGTCAGTCGCGGGCGGGGAAGTTCCATCTGGACCCGGCGACGCGGGGCATCGGGGTCAATGAGCCGGGCGCCTTTGCCGAATATCTGCGCCTGCCTGCGTTCAATGTGGTGCCTTTGCCCGATGTGATCGACGACGAGATCGGCGCTATTCTTGATCCGTTGGGCAATGCGGTGCATACCGCGCTGTCGTTCGATCTGGTGGGCGAGGATGTGCTGATCACCGGAGCGGGGCCGATCGGCATCATGGCGGCGGCGGTGGCGCGGCATGTCGGCGCGCGGCATGTGGTGATCACCGATGTGAACCCGGTACGGCTGGAACTCGCTTCGCAGGTGGCGGATGTGACGCCGGTGAATGTGGCGTTGGAAGATCTGAAGGACGTGCAGGCGCGGTTGAAGATGGCCCAAGGGTTCGATGTGGGCATGGAGATGTCGGGCAATCAATCTGCGCTGGACCAGATGATCGAGGCGATGGTGATGGGGGGGCGGATCGCCATGCTGGGCATTCCGCCGGGGAAATCGCCGGTGGACTGGAGCCGGATCGTGTTCAAGGCGATCACCATCAAGGGGGTTTACGGGCGCGAGATTTTCGAGACCTGGTACAAGATGATCGCCATGCTGGAAAACGGGCTGGATGTGCGGCGGGTGATTACCCACCGCTTTCCGGTTGCCGAGTTTGAGGCAGGCTTTGCCGCGATGCGGTCGGGGCAGTCGGGCAAGGTGGTGCTGGACTGGGAGTGAGGCGGGCTTTAGCACGGCAGTCAAAGGGAGCGCGCGATGAACCTGACCTGTTTCAAGGCTTATGACATCCGGGGGCGGTTGGGGGAGGAGTTGAACGAGGGGATCGCCTACCGCGTGGGTCGGGCGTTTGCCGAGGTGATGGGGGCCAAGGCGGTGGTTCTGGGGCGCGACTGCCGCGAGTCGTCGCAGGCTTTGGCGCAGGCGGTGGGGCAGGGGTTGTCGGCGGGGGGCGCGCAGGTGCTGGACCTTGGGCTGGCGGGCACCGAAGAGATGTATGCGGCGGTGACCGAGTTCGGCGCAGATGGCGGGATCGAGGTGACCGCGTCGCATAATCCGATGGATTACAACGGGATGAAGCTGGTGCGGGCGGGGTCGGCGCCCCTGGATGCGGCCAGCGGGCTGGCGGCGATCAAGGCCGCGGCAGAGCGGGCGGCGTGGGGCGATGCGGCGGTAATGCCTGTGCGCGATATCGCGGTGGCAGCGCGGGCGGCTTATGTGGCGCGGGTGATGCGGTTTGTCGATGTGGGTGCGCTGCGGCCTTTGACGGTGCTGGTCAATGCGGGCAACGGGGCGGCGGGTCCGACGTTCGATGCGATTGCCGGGGCGCTGGCGGCGCGGGGTGCGCCGTTGCGGTTCGTGCGGATGCACCACACGCCGGACGGGTCGTTTCCGCACGGCATCCCCAACCCGCTGTTGCCCGAGAATCAGCCGGTGACGGCGCAGGCGGTCGTGGCGGCAGGGGCGGATTTTGGCGTCGCGTGGGACGGCGATTTCGATCGCTGTTTCTTTTTCGACGCGGCGGGGGCGTTCGTGCCCGGAGAATATGTGGTGGGTTTGCTGGCCGCCGCGTTTCTGGCCAAGGAGCCGGGGGCCACGATCATCCACGACCCGCGCGTGATCTGGAACACGCAGGATGTGGTGGCGCAAGCGGGCGGGCGGGCGGTGATGGCGCGGACGGGCCATGCGTTTCTGAAGCAGGCGATGCGCGATACCGGGGCGGTTTATGGCGGCGAGATGAGCGCGCATCATTACTTCCGCGACTTCATGGCGTGCGATTCGGGGATGATCCCGTGGCTGCTGGTGGCGGAACTGATGGGGCGGTCGGGGCGGTCTTTGGCCGATTTGCTGGCCGAGCGGCGCGCGGCGTTTCCCTCGTCGGGCGAGGTGAACTTTCGCGTGGGCGATGTGGGTCGCGCGGTGGCGGCGGTCGAGACGGTCTATGCACCGGGGGCCGTGGCGCGTGACGATGTGGACGGAATGAGCCTTGATTTCGGCGACTGGCGGTTCAACCTGCGCGCGTCGAACACCGAGCCGTTGCTGCGGCTGAACGTCGAGTCGCGCGGGCGGGTCGACCTGGTTGCGGCACAGACGGCGGCGATTGCGGCGGTGATCGCGGGGGTGGGGTGAAGCGCGCAGCATGTCTCGCGATTTCCGCGTGACACCAGGGATGTCACGGGCCTTGCCAGTCCGGTCTTGCCCTCACGCCATCGGGTGATAAGCGCCGTTCCAATACAGCAGCGCCCCGCGGCCCGGATTGGTCAGGATCGACTGGACCCGCCCGATCACGATGGAATGGGTGCCACGGTCGATCATTTCCTCGACCGTGCAGTCGAACGCCAGCGGCGCGTCGGCCAGATGGCGGGCACCTGAGGCCCCGGTGGCCCAGGTGCCACCATCGTAACGCTCCGGCCCCTTGAGCCCACCGACACCTGAGAATCGTTCGGCCAGGCCCTGATGACCCGCCCCCAGTGCCGACCAGCCGAACGCGCCCAAGTGTTTCAGCAGATGCCAACTGGAGGCGGACCGGTTGATGCAGGCAAGCACCATCGGCGGCTCTGCGGTCAGGGAGATGCCCGAGGTCACGACCATCCCCGATGCCTCGGCCCCTTGACCCATGGTGATCAGGCTGCATGCGCCGACAAAGCCGCGCATCGCGTTGCGGAACGCCTTGGGGGCGGGCGGGTCGCCCAGATAGAGATCGGTCATGGCGGCTCCGGCAACTGACAGCCAGCAGATAGGACACCACGATGTGCTTTTCCAGCGATTCCGGGCCTTTCCGGCGATTCCAGCCTTGCCCGTGATTTCAGTGCAGCAAAGCCGCCTCGCGCCGGATCGGCCAACCGGGACGCGGACCGGTGGCCAGCGGGGCCGGGTGGCAGTGCAGCGCCCAATGCGCGCGGGGGCGCAGATAGCGCGGGTCGGTGCGCACCTCGGCCGGGAGCAGGGCCGGATCAAACGCCATCGTCTGGTGCAGGCACACGGTTACCCGGGCATATCGCCCCTGCGCGCCAAGGTCGGGGTCGTTCACGATCAGGCGGTGCAACTGCGCCTCGCGCAGCCTGAGCCGGGCCAGTTCGGCGCGGATATCGGACAGTTCGTCGGCGGCGGCCAGTTTCGGGACGGCCAATTTGGCATGGGTTTGGGGTTTGTGCATGATCACCTTCTGCAATCGGGTGCAGTCACTTTGCGCGGGATGGGTTAACAAAATGTCCTGTTTGCCGGGGCGGCAGGCAAAAACTCTTGCCAAGCCGCAGGCTTTGCAGAACCTTGACCGGGTTAGCCGGATTTGTACGACGGAAAGGATTGGATATGTGGGATTTTTCGATGGGGCAGGCGTTAAGTCTGATGTGGCGGACCGCTCCGTTCGTTGTCTTCCGGATGGTGGTGTATTTCGGCGTGGCGTTGGCTTTTGTGCTGGTGACGGGCACGGGGGCGGGCATCGGCTATGGAATGGGCGCGTTCGGGACCGAGGAATTCCGGCTCAACACCACATTCTGGGGCGGGGCCACGGGGTTCGTGCTGACGGCGGGGGTGCTGTTTTTCATCCGCGATTACATCCTGTACATCGTAAAGGCCGGCCACATCGCGGTTATGGTCGAGGTGATGGAGGGGGGCACGATCCCCGAGGGGCGCGGGCAGATCGACCATGCCCGCAAGGTCGTGACCGAACGATTCGGACAGGCGAGTGCGCTGTTCGCGCTGGACCAGTTGATCAAGGGTGTGGTCGGCGCGATCACCGGGCTGGTGCAAGGGTTGCTGTCGATCCTGCCGATACCGGGGCTGGACAGTCTGATGGGCGCGGTGCGGGCCTATCTGCGGGTCGCGGTCGGGCTGGTAGACGAGGTCATTCTGGCGCATCTGATCAGGACCCGCGCCGAAAATCCGTGGGATGGCGCGCGCGAGGCGCTGGTGCTTTATGCGCAGAATGCCCGGCCCATGCTGGTCAATGCGGCGTGGCTGGCGCTGTTTTCCTATGGGCTGGCGTTCGGGGTGTTTCTGGTGATGCTCGCCCCGGCGGCGGCGGTGGTTTACGTCATTCCGGGGTCATGGTCGGCGGGCGGGTTCGTTTTTGCGCTGATCTTTGCCTGGGCGGTCAAGGCGGCGCTGATCGAACCGTTTGCGATTGCCTGCCTGTTGCAGGTCTATTTCAAGGTCACCGCAGGGCAGACGCCGGACCCGGAATGGACGGCCAAACTCAATTCGGCGTCCGACAAGTTCAAGACTTTGGGCGAACGGGCGATGTCATGGGCGGGGCGGCGGGTCGCCTGAGCCTTGGGCAGACCGTTGCCTTGCCGCGAAGATTGCCGGGATGCGACCCGCAAGTCCGGTTGCTCCGCCTCCGGTTCTGTGGCATCACAAAGGGGAGTTGATCTAAACCGATGAGTTCACTGATGAGCGAATTTGCCAGCCGCCGCGTGACGATGGTGGACACGCAGGTCCGCCCGTCGGATGTGACCAAATTTCCGATCATTGCCGCCATGCTGGCCGTTCCGCGCGAGGTTTATGTGCCGGACGGGCTGCGCGAGGCGGCCTATATGGGCGAAAACGTCGATCTGGGCCGCGGGCGCGTCGTGCTGGAGGCGCGGACGCTGGCCAAGATGCTGGATGCGCTGGATATTCAGCCGACCGAGGTCGTGCTCGATATCGGCTGCGGGTTTGGCTATTCGTCTGCCGTGATCGCAAGGCTGGCCGACGCGGTCATCGCGGTCGAGCAGGACGAGGGCATGGCCGCCGAGGCGCAGCGCAGATTGGCCATCGAAGGCGTCGACAATGCCGCCGTGATCGAGGCCCCGCTGACCGCAGGGGCGGCCAAACACGGTCCCTACGACGTGATCACCGTGCAGGGTGGCGTGCAGGTGGTGCCCTCGCCGCTGCTTGCGCAACTGAAAGAGGGCGGCCGGATCGGTGCTGTCTTCATGGAGGGCGCTTTGGGAATGGCAAAGGTCGGCTACAAGGTCGGCGGGCAGGTCACCTGGCGGTTTGCTTTCAATGCCACAGCGCCGGTTTTGCCGGGTTTTGCCATCGCGCGCGGATTTGTGCTGTAGGACTGCATCCGCTTCGACCTTTGGGCCGTAGCGGTACATGAAACATGCAGGGGCAGGTGATCGCCCCTGACTTCAACAGGGGCGGGTCGTGATGCGAAAGTTTTTGGGTGTTCTGGCGGTGGGTGTTCTGGGCCTGTCCGCGCCTGCCGTTCGCGCGGAGTCACTGGCCGATGCGCTGATCGCGGCCTATCGCAATTCCAACCTGCTGGAGCAGAATCAGGCCGTTCTGCGGGCGGCTGACGAGAATGTGGCGATTGCCGTGTCGAACCTGCGCCCGGTAGTGCAATACAGTCTGCAATCGACGTGGAGCCGGTCGGAAAGCGCGGTTACCTCCGATACGCCGTGGAACACATCGCTGAGCAATGCGCTGAATTTGTCGGTGTCGATGACGTTGCTTGATTTCGGACGTAACCGGTTGGGGATCGAGATTGCCGAGCAATCGGTTCTGGCGACGCGGCAATCGCTGGTGGGGGTCGAGCAAAACATTCTGCTGGAGGCGGTCAGGGCCTATGTCGATGTCGGATTTCAGTCGTCCGTGGTGGCGCTGCGCCAGTCCAACGTCCGGTTGATCGGGCAGGAATTGCAGGCCGCCACCGACCGCTTCGATGTGGGCGAGGTGACGCGGACGGACGTGGCGCTGGCGGAGGCGGCGCTGGCCGCGTCGCGGGCCGGCCTTGCCACGGCGGAGGGTGATCTGATGCTGGCGCGTGAGCGGTTCAGGGCGACGACCGGGGCCTATCCGGGGCGGCTGGCCGGGTTGCCCCGCGCGCCTGCCACCGCGAACAGTCTGGAAGGCGCGCGCGAAGTGGCGCTGCGCACCCATCCCGATATTCGCCAGTCCCAGCATCAGGTCAAACTGGCCGATCTGCAGGTGCAACTGGCTAAGGCCCAGATGAAGCCGTCGCTGACCGGATCCCTTGGCGTGAACGAACGGTTCAGCGACGTGAATGACAGCATCGGCAGCAGGTCCTTGTCGTTGAACCTTGGCCAGACACTGTATGCCGGGGGCGAATTGTCGGCGCGCCACAGGTTGGCTCTGGCCCAGAAGGAACAGGCCCGTGCCATCTTGCAGCAGGCCGGGGTCATCGTGGTCGAGAATGTGGGCCGCGCCTGGACGACGATCAACGTGGCGCGCGCCTCGATCGAGGCAGGGGATCTGCAGATCCGCGCTGCACAGGTGGCGTTCGACGGGGTGCGTGAAGAGGCGGCCTTGGGCGCGCGGACCACACTGGACGTGCTGGATGCCGAGCAGAACCTGCTCGATGCGCGGGCGGGACGGCTGCTGGCCGAGGCGAACCTTTATATCGGCATCTATCAGTTGTTGTCGTCGATGGGACTGCTGACCGCCGATCACCTGAAACTGGGCATCCCGACTTATGATGTCACCGGCTATTACAACGCGGTGCGCAATGCGCCGGCCCATTCGCCACAGGGGGCCAAGCTGGACCGGATTCTGAGATCCATCGGCAACTAAAGGGGCAATTTTGTGCACAATTTGCGCCAATTCCTTGTGTTGTCGCGGGGTCCAGAGTAATCCTAGATGAGGTAATACCTTTGTCTGGGGTTGCGATGTCCGAACCAATGACCGCGCTTGAGATCGAGGATGTGTTGTCCTCCATCCGGCGTCTGGTGTCCGAGGATCTGCGCCCGGCCACGCGACCCGCGGCCCCTGCGTTGGTCGAGAAGCTGATCCTGACGCCTGCCTTGCGTGTGGTGGTGGACGTGCCGCCAGAGCGGCCCGCTCCGGTCGCAGCCGATGCTTTGCCAGCATCGAGCGGGGCCATGATGCGCGATGAGCCCTCCGTGTCCCCGCCAGAGGATTGGGCCGAAGAGTGGGAGTTCGAGGACGAACAGGACAGAGCCGAGCCGGTCTGGGACGATGCCGTGTGGGACGATGCCCATCCGGTAGCGGCATCGGTCGATCCGGCGCCGGAGTGGGCAGGCGCAGACGAGCCCGCACAGATTGATCCGCCCGATTACGGTGA